>ERZ773010.917-NODE-917-length-19351-cov-4.471859_pt1 | contig 19351 bp, 17 predicted proteins | sample MGYA00580842_ERZ773010 | MGnify/ENA primary metagenome ERZ773010 (study PRJEB29015, sample SAMEA2737982) | human oral metagenome | biome: human oral; feature: human-associated habitat; material: dental | place: China | collected 2107 ...
ACACAAATGGCTATCTCACCAACTAGTGCTACGCGGTAGTTTACATACCGATTTGCTTTTATCCTGAATCCGCGTATATAAGGGTTTTTAAAGGCCGTATTGATCGCGTTAGTATCTAGAGTTTTTATGTTACATCAGTAATTCCTCTTTTTTGTTTATGTATAGTTTTTAACGTAGCCCGTTTTCTTAACATTACTTCCATTTTACTGTTTTATTGCTCTATTTTACGTCCTTTTATATGGCTTTACTTCTAAAGCCTTAAATAGCTTGGTGTATAGCTATGCAACATACTCGTATTTTTATGTTAACGTTGCACTAAGCTTTCATTTTTTTCATCATGTCTTAATCTATTTTATATACTTTTCTTTTGGAAGTAGCGGTTTAAAGCCTAACTTTGCATCAGAGGTATTTAGGATGATTAACGGCCGCCGAATGCCTCGTGCAAATGATAAGACAAACCTGAGAAGGCGTTTGGCGGCTTATATTGTATGTGTTTTTTGATCAGTTTTTTAGCATTCAGTGTTTATTAAGGTTAATTAGGATGATGAAGAGGATAACAAAGAGAGTAGGTACGTTAGTGCTATCGTGGGCTTTGGCTGTGGTTGGCATTTGCGCACAAACCGTTGACGACATTTGTGCGCAAAACGTTCATCAGTTGGGCGGAATGGCAGCGGCAGCCAAAATAAAGTCGTTACAACTGCAACAGGTTGTTGTGGCGCAAGGAGGCGAAATGCCCGTCACCACACTTTTGGTGCCTGGCGTGGCCTTTTACCAGCGTGTGAAATCGCCTTTGGGGACGATGATGGTGTGCGCATATCGGGATAAGGGGTGGACATTTAATTCTGCTCCCACACCACAGACGGAACCAATGTCTGCAGATATGATTGAATCGTATATTATCGGATCGAAGTTTCTTGGACCACTGTTCGACTATTATGTGAACAGAAAGGAGTCGGATGTGGCATCATTGACTCTCATTGGCGAAAAAGACTTGGACGGTGAAGCCTGCTTTGAGCTGGAAGCCAGCTATCGGTCGGGGTATAAGATGTTGGTGTGCATGTCGCGTAAGGACGGCTTGATAAGGCAAACTTCATCGCCCGCAGGAGTGATAAGGTACGAAGACTACCGCAATGTGGGTGGCGTTATGGTGCCTTTCATGGTGCTGTCAAGTAACGCACAGGGGGTAATCCTTACTCGTGTAACCAGTGCACAGGTGAATGTCGACCTAGAAGGCAAGATTCTTGCTATGCCTTAGGGGGCGGATGCCATTCTTTGTTGCGTGGCTCAAACGGCTTAAGGCTGACTCTAAAATTTCTACATGACGTATCAATGCTGTGTGGAATTTTTAGAATCAGCCTTAATATCATTGTTAATAGGTATTGTAAAAACAACAGAAAGTTTGTAACTTTGGAGCGACAAAACCTGTGCTTCAGTTCATTTGAGTGAATGAAGTTAGACGAATTTCTTAGCTTGTTGGTTGGGTAACACCACTTGCCAATTCGTTAGTTGGTAAATTTGTCAACTAGTTAATTCCTTTTGACAACAGGTAAACTTGTCAACTCGTCAACTAACAACATAATATATTCACTAACAACATGTAATTATGAATAGACAAATTGAATTAGTGGCATTGTGGGTGCTTATCATTACGGGATTTCTCGCTCACACCCTAGCTGACGTGATGCCTGCATTTTGGGGCGAAAGCATTGTGGCCATGCCTGGAGCAAATAATTCTTGCGAACTTATTTCCATGATGATGGGGGTCAGCTACACGTTACCTGTGTTGGGTATTTTTCTTGCCTTATGGGGAAAGCACAAGGCTTGGCGCGTTATACACGCCATTTTGGCTTGCCTTTTTGGTTTGTTCTGTCTACTTCACATGCTCGAATGGCTCGATGATTTCAATCCTATTCAACTCACCATCATGCCTTTGATGGGCATTATTGGCATCATTTTGGCCGTGAAATCCATCAAGTATGTTTGCAAAAAGCGATGCGTTGAAAGCGAAGAGGACGACAACGAAGCGGAAGAAAATGAAGAAGTGGACGATGAGGGAGAAGAATGTGCGGAAGAAAACGAGGAAAAGGAATTGGAAGCATAAGAGGAGTTAAGGCTTTATGGAGTTGTGGAGTTAAGCCAAACGCTTTGTTGGCGTTAGCTATTTCTTCACCTTTTCACCCCTTTTAATTTTAGGAGTTAAGGAGTTATGGAGTTGTGGAGTTAAGCCAAATGCCTTGTTGGCGTTAGCTATTTCTTCATCTTTTCACCCTTTCACTTTTCACCTTTTCACTTTTTCTAGTATAGCAACAGTAATCCCGCAACGGCAGCATAGCCAATCATGCGTATGGGATTGATCTTTAAGAACTTTGTTCCTGCGAACGTGGTGGCGAAGAGAAAGAGGCTAATGCCAAACTGCCATGGGTTGATGAAGGGCGAAGAGAAGTTTTCTTCGGTCATTAAGAGCAGGGCGGCAGCGGCAAGCAGTCCCACAACGGCAGGGCGCAAGCCGGCGAATACGTTCTGAACAGCGGATGTGTTCATATATTTCATAAACATCTTACTGATAAGTATCATTAAGATAAGCGATGGCAACACCAACGCGAAGGTGGCTGTGGCACTGCCCAACATAGCCATCCACGTGTTAAACCCTGCATTGTGGGTGGCCGTATAGCCACAATAGGTGGCCGCGTTGATGCCAATGGGGCCAGGTGTCATTTGTGAAATGGCAACGATATTGGTAAATTCGGCTGACGAAAGCCATTGGTGATGAATAACCGTTTCGGTTTGAATGAGCGACAACATGCCGTAACCGCCACCGAAACCGAATAGTCCGATGATGAAAAACGTATAAAAAAGTTCGAGGAAAATCATACAATGGATTTATTAATTGTTGCCTGAATACCTATGGGGTAGGGGTGTTTGCGGTGCTAAGAAAATACCGTATGACGCACCGCTGCTGTTCTAATTCTCGTTGTGTGAGCCCTCAGTGGGCTTGATAAATTGACCATAGAGGTAGCCACAAAGGCCTGCTCCGATGATGATGTAGATGGGATTGACGCCTATTGCCCAGATAAGCAAGGCGCAAACAACGGGTATCCAAAGGGTGCTCAGTGTGATGTGGGCACTCTTGGCCAAGTTGAATGTGGGGACGGCAATGAGTGCCACCACGGCAGGTCGTATGCCTCGGAACGCAGCTGCAACAATGCTGTTGTCTTGAAACTGATGGAAAAACATCGCAATCAGCAGGATAATGAGAAACGAAGGCAGGGCCGTGCCTATGCAGGTGCAGAGTGCGCCACGCAACTTACGCATCTTATAGCCGATGAAGATGCTGATGTTGGCGGCAAAAACACCAGGACAACTCTGCGCAATGGCAATGAGATCGAGAAACTCTTCTTTCTCAATCCACTTGTTCTTGTCCACTACTTCGGCCTCAATAATGGGTATCATGGCGTATCCGCCGCCTAAGGTGAACATCCCAATCTTAAAGAATGTCCGAAAACTGTTCCAATATATCGACATGTTGTTGATGAATTAAAGCCTCACCCTCAGCCCCTCTCCAAAAGGAGAGGGGAGAGAGATGCTTTGTTAAAGGTGTAAGGTGAAAGGGTGAAAAGATGTCTAATGCCTATAAAGCTACATAATGGTTTCTTGTCGCTTTGCTTCTCTTAAGTCTTCAATTTTTCTTGGTTTGTCTAGTTCTTCTAGTATTCCTAATATCTTCTAAGATACATAGGGTTACTGGGATTCCTAGCTATCCCAAGCGGAAAAGCATTTGGCTTAACTCTTTTACTCCATAACTCCTTAACTCCTCTTATGCTTTCAATTTCTTTTCTACCCATTTCCTTGCGTTCACGAAGGCCTCAACCCAAGGCGTAACTTCGTCTGATTGACGCTTGCGAGGATAGTAGGCGTTCTGCCAAGGGAAAATGGAACGTTCCAAATGGGGCATCATGGCTAGGTGTCTGCCATCTGCCGAGCAGATGCCCGCTACGTTGTAGTCCGACCCGTTGGGGTTTCCTGGATACTCGGCGTAGTTATATTTGGCCACGATGTTGTACTTGTCTTCGGATTCGGGCATGTAGAACCGACCCTCACCATGGGCTACCCAGATGCCCAACTTGCTGCCACTGAGTGAGCCTAGCATAACGCTGTTGTTCTGTGGGATGGTTAACCCCACGAACGAACTTTCGAACTTACGCGACGTGTTGTGGGTGAGGTGCGAGCGATGGTCGTGTTCAGGGTTGATAAGATTTAGCTCAACCATGAGCTGACAACCGTTGCAGATACCCAACGAAAGTGTGTCGGGGCGTGCGTAGAACTTGTCGAGAGCCTCTTTTGCCTTGGGATTATAGAGGAATGCACCTGCCCAACCCTTGGCCGAACCAAGTACATCCGAGTTTGAGAAACCACCGCAGAACACAATCATGTTCACCTCTTCGAGCGTTTCGCGCCCCGAAATGAGGTCGGTCATGGCAACATCCTTCACGTCGAAGCCCGCTAGATAGAGTGAATAAGCCATCTCGCGTTCACCATTAGTGCCTTTTTCGCGGATGATGGCAGCCTTAATGCCCGACGGTTTGCGGCGATCTGCACTGATGCCATAACCACTTAGCTTGCCCGTAAAGCTGTCGTCGAATTTCAGTTCGATAGGTTGTTTCTTATAATTGAGCCACCTTTTCTTGGCCATTCCATTGTGGCTCTGCATCGTATCGAGGCGATATGAGGTGCGATACCACGTCTCACGCAGCGAGTCGATGTCGAAAACATATTCGTTTTCACCCTTCTTCACAACCAGCGTACGACTGTTTGGCACCGAATAACCAATCTTGGTATAGCCAATGCCTTCGTCTTCGAGATACGTGCGCAGGTCGTTGCGATGGTCGTCGCTTACCTGTATCACCACGCCAGGGTTCTCTGCGAAGAGATTTTTTACCACATCGTCGCCCGCTAGGTCGTGTAAGTTAAGGTGCATGCCACCCTTTCGGTTGGCAAAAGTCATTTCTAGCAGCGTGGTTATTAGTCCGCCAGCCGAAATATCGTGACCGGCCAATATCCATCCACGCCTAACCAGCTCTTGAATGGCATTGAAACAGTCGGCAAAATATTCGGGATTGGCAACCGTTGGCACATCGTCGCCAACGAAACCAAGGCTTTGTGCGAAGGCACTTCCACCCAAACGTTGCTCGTCGAACGAGAAATCGATATAATAGAGCGATGAATTCTTGTCGTTAACGAGTACTGGAGATACCACCTTACGCACATCCGACACCTCGGCACCACTGCTAACGATAACCGTTCCAGGTGCAATAACCTTTTGGTTGTTGGGATATTGCTGGGTCATAGATAGCGAATCTTTGCCTGTTGGTACGTTAACGCCCAGCGTGCAGCAAAAATCGCTCAACGCTTCAACAGCTTTATAGAGGCGTGCATCTTCTCCAGCTTGCGACCTACAAGGCCACATCCAGTTGGCCGAAAGGCTTACGCCGCCTAGTCCGTGTGTTAACGGTGCCCATACGAGGTTGGTTAACGACTCGCTAACGGCCAAAACCGAGCCCTTTTCAGCAGATGCCAAGGCGGCTTGAGGTGCATGACCGATGGCGGTTGCTATGCCAGCGCGTCCGCGATAGTCAAGTGCCACCACGCCACAGTCGCTCAATGGCAGTTGAATTTCGCCTTGAGTCTGTTGGCGAGCTACTTTACCCGTCACCGAACGGTCGACTTTGTTGGTGAGCCAATCCTTACATGCCACGGCCTCGAGCTGCAAAACGCGCTCAATATGTGCAGTTAGGGCCTCTTCACCCAGCTTATTCTTATCGGCTTCGCTGCCTATGGGTTGATATTCCACATTCTGATAGTGGCGTTCAACGGTGTTATCTACCATCACCGTCTTGGGCGAATGGCCGAACATCTGCGCCACATCAAGGTCGAAAGGCTTAGTGCCGTCGGCCTGTTTGAAGGCAAAATGGGCGTCGCCCGTTGTCTCGCCCACCACATAGAACGGTGCACGTTCGCGTTGGGCAATCTCCCTTACACGCTCAATATGTTGCTCGTTGATAAGCAAACCCATACGTTCTTGACTCTCGTTGGCGATAATTTCTTTGGCCGAAAGGGTCTTGTCGCCGATGGGCAGTTGGTCCATGTTGATTTCTCCACCACATTCTTCAACCAGTTCGCTAAGGCAATTCAAGTGACCTGCCGAACCATGGTCGTGTATTGATACAACGGGGTTGTCGTCGCTTTCTACCAATGCACGCACAAGATTATAGGCGCGCTTCTGCATTTCGGGGTTGGCGCGCTGTATGGCGTTAAGTTCAATACCGTTAGAATATCGTCCAGTGTCTACCGACGACACCGAACCGCCACCCAATCCGATGCGATAGTTGTCGCCACCAACCACAACCACCTTGTTGCCTTTTTGTGGTTCGCCCTTCAAGCAGTCGCGTTTCGTGCCGTAGCCCACACCGCCTGCCAACATGATAACCTTGTCGTAGGCGTAGAAAGGTTCATTGGCCTCAGTGCCATCATTGGCTTTCTCCTGATGCTCGAAGGTAAGAACAGAACCTGTGATAAGTGGTTGCCCGAACTTATTACCAAAGTCGGATGCACCATTAGATGCCTTAATAAGTATCTGTTCGGGCGATTGATAGAGCCATTCGCGTACGGGAAGCAACTTTTCCCAATCGCGTCCGCCGTCGAAACGGGGATAAGCCGTCATGTAAACGGCCGTTCCTGCGATGGGCCACGACCCAACACCGCCACCCATTCGGTCGCGAATTTCACCGCCTGTACCTGTCGCGGCCCCATTAAAGGGTTCTACAGTGGTGGGGAAATTGTGGGTTTCGGCCTTCAGCGAGATAACGCTCTCGATGTCTTTCACCTCAAAATAGTCGGCTTTCGACTGGTCTTTGGGTGCGAATTGCTCCACTACCGGACCTTGTGCAAAGGCAACGTTGTCTTTATAAGCCGAGAGAATGTTGCCTGGATTTTCGGCCGTGGTGCGCTTGATCATGGCGAAGAGCGACGATTCTTTCTCTTCTCCGTCGATAATAAACGTGCCGCCGAATATCTTATGACGGCAATGTTCGGAGTTGATTTGGGCAAACCCGAAGATTTCAGAGTCGGTTAGCGGTCGGCCTAGTTGCTTCTCGATGTCGTGAAGATAGGCCATCTCGTCCGTAGAGAGTGCTAAGCCCTCCTTTTCGTTATACTCTTCCAGGTTGTCTACGTGCTTTACAGGTTCGGGTTGTCTGTCAACGCAGAACACTTCTTGGCCAATGCCCTCGTACATACGTTGTAGCATGGGGTCGTAGTCGGCGTTACGGCTGGCCACAGGGAAGAATTCCTCAATACGCGAAATGCCGTTGAGATTCATATTTTGGGTAATCTCAACGGCATTTGTGCTCCAAGGCGTCACCATCTCACGGCGCGGGCCCACGTAAAAGCCTTCCAGCTCTCGGGTTTCCATCAGCGTAGCGTCGCCATATAGCCAGGCAAGCTTAGCCGTTTCGTCGTCGTTCAGTTGGTGGTTCACCTCTGTGGCAATCACCGTTTCTTTCTGCGTCTTGAAAAAAAGAATCATTTTTGTTTCCTTTATTTTATGGGATGGTTATGTGAATACACTTACTTTTCTGCTTGTAAACCTACGTCGTCATTCGTCTTTTGTTGTTGCGTGGAATGGGGTTTGATGCGAAAACCTATTCGCTACTTTTCGTTTGGTTCGTTGTACCTAGTTCGAACGTTTCCCTCGCCCTACGCATTCTTCTTGCAAAGTTAGCGTTTTTGCCTTATATATAAGGTGTGGGCCACGTTGTTTTTTCAGTTATTTAGTATTAATCTCCACTTTTGTTTGCTAATTGCCGATTACTTATCGTTTTACGGCTTGTTTGCATACGTCGGGCAAGCAGGTTGGCACGAGGATGTTTCGTGTCGTTTGGCTTACCCTGTCTTGCGTTTGCTTAGCACCAAAATAAATACCGAAGCGATGATGAGCACAAAGCCAATGACGATGGGGAGGGTAAGTGGCTCGCCGAAAAGAAGTATGCCCACGCACATGGCCGTCATGGGTTCGAAGGCGCCAAGCACAGCTGCCATGGTGCTGCTTATCTGTTTTAGGGCCATGATAAGCGTAACGTTGCTTATGGCAGTTGGCACCAAGCCCAGCAAAAAGAGGTTGATGAGCTGGCTGCGCGTATCTATTGGGTCGATGCGACCTCGTGTGAAGGTGGCGTAGAGCGTGAGAATGAGCATCGCGAAGAAAAAGATATAGAAGGTTAGCTTCAACGATGGCATCTGGCGGATGCGCATTCGGGGGAAGATAACCATGTAAACGGCATAGAGAAATCCCGAGAGTAGAAGCAGAAACAAGCCTGTTAAACCCTCCATACTACCGTCGCCGTCGAGTATTCCCGAAAGGAAAAACACGCCAACAACGGCTATGCCGATAGCAAGGGTTGTGGTAAGCGACAGCCGTTCGTGCAAAAACACCACCGAAAGAAGTAGTGTCCATACGGGATAAGAGAAGAGTAAGGTGGTGGCAATGCCGCTCGCCATGTAGTTGTAACCTTCGATGAGGGCGATAGACGACACGGCGTACATCGAAGAAAGCAACAATATGCGCAGGAAATCACCAAAGGCTAGCCACATGCGGGTGCGATGAAACATCAGCATACCCAGCATGGCGAGGCAACCGAAGGCGTAACGGTATATCAAAACGGAAGTGGAATGCATGCCCGAATTAAGCACGGGGATGGCGAAAAGGGGTATTAACCCGAATGTAATGCCTGAAATGCTGGCATTAATAAAACCTTTAACTGTGGTTGACATCGAAAGAGAAGTTATGGGGAGTTGTGTCGTGGCGTGCTCTAACGCCTTGTTTCAAGTGCGCAGTAGCTTGTATCTAAGGCCAGACGCTTACTTTTTACCCCCTAAGTGTAAATGTATATCCTGATAAATATTGGCTGAATGTGAATGTAAAACCTGCCCCAAGTCCTTTGTAGGCGTTGGGGCAGGTATTGGTATGGTGTATCGAGGAAGGGTTATTTGCCTTCTTCGGGTGCCTTGTCGATAAGATCCATAAACTGGTCGAGCTTCGGCGTGATGATGATTTGCGTGCGGCGGTTGCGTTGTTTGCCCACTTCGGTGCCGTTAGTGGCAATGGGATTAAACTCGCCACGTCCGCCAGCGGTAAGCCGTTTGGGGTTAACGCCATAGCGTGTTTGCAGATATTGCACCACGCTAGATGCGCGCAAGCAACTCAAATCCCAGTTGTTGCGAATGTTTTCGCGGTTTATGGGCACGTTGTCGGTGTTTCCTTCCACCAGCACGTCATAGTCCTGATAGTCCATAATTATCTTGGCTATCTTGCTAAGCGTTTCTGCTGCGCGGTCGTTAATCTCGTAACTGCCGCTCTTATACAGCATATTGTCGGCCAATGAGATGTAAACCACGCCCTTGAGTACGCGTACGTCTACTTCTTTCAGCTCTTCGCGGCTGAGTGAACGCGTGAGGTTGTTGGTGAGCACCATGTTAAGCGAGTCGCTTTTGCTCTTCACTTCCACCAGGTGGCGTATGTATTGGTTGCTCTCGTTTATCTGGTCTACCAGCTTAGAGATGTTCACGTTGTTTGCCGAACTATTGTTGAGGCTCTTGTCTAGCGACCCTTGCAAAGATGCGTAGTCGCGTTTTTGCTGTGCCAGTTGCTCTTCTAGCGATGTTACCCTGGCTTGACTGGCAGCAAGTTGTTCGCGAACCGAGCGATAGTTTTCGTTCAGTTCCCTGTTTTCTCTTTGGCAATTGTCCAAGTCTTTCTTGCTTACGCAGCTTGAAACCATAACCACGCTAGCCAGAAGGGCAAATTGCACGATGTTCTTCTTTTTCATGTCTCTCCTTTGAATATTGGTTGATTATCCCGTGTCTTTACGACACATTATGTGTACAAAGTTACGAATATACTTTACAATAACCTTGAAACGCATGCCTGATTTTGATATTATTAACGGGCATAACGCCTAATTGCACGGCTTTTAGGACGTTTCTTAAATGTCCTACCAAAGATTTCACAAACGATAAGCCGATGAACTTAAAAGCTTAAGAAACGTTCGAAGGTTGAAGGAATTAGAAACCCATAGGCTCAAAGCACTTATTGGCTTACGAACAGGCAAAGCCATAGGCAGGTAAACTCTCAACTTGATGCGCTTATTTAACTCAAGAGTTCAAGTGCCTTAATATTTGGTCATGTTGTCGTTGATGGCATCCGATGCAAAGATCGAGAAGATATTCATGTCGGCATCTTCAATGCTTACCTTATCCATCTCGGGGTTTAGCCTGAACACCACATACGAACGAACGAGTGCTCCGTGTTCGTTCATGGCTCTAAAACTCACCTTAAAGGCGTAACCAAGAAACTGACGCTTAAAGGCTTTCTGCTTTTTCTTGTACTCTTCAAGTATGCGTTGGCCGTCGGCAAGCATCTTTTGCGCCTGCGGAACGGTTTTTACCGACTCCGAATAGCGCGTGGCCGAGTCGGTAATTTGCTTCACCTTGTCGAGCATATACTGCGCTTCGTCGGTGGCTCGAAATTCAGAAAAGAGCGAGTCTACCTTGCCTCGTTCCACCAATTGGTAAGAACGTGGGTCGTTGAGGTTCTTTCGCATAAACTCCTCGGTTAGCTTGTCGGCTTGCTTTTCCTTATTCTCGCACGATGCAAAGGTGAGGGCGAATAGCGAAATGAACAACAAGTGGAATACTCTTTTCATCTTTTTGCCGTTAAAGTAGCTGGCGTGTGCGTGGCACGCTTAGTAATTTGGACGCAAAGGTAATAAAAAACTGTATAATGTACAAGAACTAAGCCGTTAATGTTATGATGGTTAGCACGATGCGCATGTTGACATTGTGTTGCGTTAGCGATGTGTGGTGTTGATGCTCGAGCATGTACGTGGGGTAAAAGGAGTAGGGCGTTTGTCGGTGCGTTGCAACCTTACTTTGCCGTATGTATGCGCGCTTTGCATCGTGTTTAACTGCAAGATGTCAGGGCGTAAGCATGCTTTGGATACGTGTTTTCTCATCGTAGGGTGAGTACAAGACCTTTTGTACACCCACTACAACACCCTCTGTACACCCGCTACAAGCCTTTTGTAGTGGGACTACAACTCGTCGGTAGTGTCACTACAAAAGGCTTGTAGTGGGGCTACAAAAGGCTTGTAGCAAAACGGTTGATGTGTAAGCGACATCTTAACGCTTTTCTCTCGCTTTGTTTGAAGATGTTTTTATTTAAGTATAAATGCTTCATTTTAGGTGTCATGCCTTGTCATTAATAGGTTATTTTGTATTACGATAAGTTCGTAATTTATTGGTTTATAGTGTTAAATGTATGTGATTTAACTATATTTAAGACGGCTAATCTTGTTTGAGTTACGAAAAGTTCGTAGATTTGCGGTGTGAATTAAATGTTACATAACAATGAAAATAGAGAAGCTTTCAATTCAAGAAGAAGAGGTGATGCGCTGCGTTTGGCAATTGGGCAGATGTAATATCAAGGCCATTGTCGATCTGTTGCCGTCGCCAACACCACCTTACACCACGGTGGCATCGGTTGTTGGCAACCTCAAACGTAAGGGTTATGTCATAGCACAACGTAAGGGCAACGGATTTGAGTATATGCCTGCCGTAAAGGAAAAAGACTATAAGCGGCACTTCGTATCTGGATTTGTTCGCGATTACTTCAAAAACTCGTTCCGTGAAATGGTATCGTTCTTTGCGCAAGAAGAAAAGATATCGCCCGACGAACTGAAAGGCATCATCGACGAGATAGAAAAAGGCAACGGTTGACATGCTCGGGCTTAGTCTCATCGCATGTTTTCTCGTTTCCTAAATATCTTTTTGAAAGTGTGCCTGTATCCTCTCTCCAAGGGTTTTCAATAGCCCCATATCGTTTTTATTACCTAAAAATATCCTAACAAACTATACCCATGCTGATGTATCTGATTAAGGCAAACGTGGTGTTGGTGGTGCTTTTCGGCTTCTACCAACTGATTAGCGGCGGCGATACCTTCTTTAAATGGCGACGCTTGTCACTGCTGTCTATTTACGTTTTGTCGCTGTTGTTACCCACGATAAACCTTGCGAGCGTTATTGACGATGGTTCGCCTGTGGCTAACATCTTGCCACGCATAGCCTACATCCTGCCCGAAGTGACGGTGCAACCCATGCCCGAAGCCTTCGATTGGCAGCAGTTCATGATATGGATGTATGTCGCTGTGGCCCTCACATTGCTCTTGCGGGTGTGTTGGCAGGTTGTTATGGTATGCCGATTGGCCTTACGCAGCAAACGCCTAATGTTGCATGGTACCGCGGTTTACGTGTTGGCGGGCGATTACAGTCCCTTTTCCTTCTTCCGTTGGATATTTGTAAATCCCGTAGATAAAACGCCGTTGCAGCTTCGGCAGATACTGACGCACGAACAAACGCACGTGGCGCAGTGGCATTCGGTAGATGCGCTGTTGTCGCAACTCTTTGTCGCCGCCTTTTGGTTCAACCCCATAGCGTGGCTTATGCGTGTACAAGTGCGCAGCAATCTTGAATATCTGGCCGACCGCTCGGTGCTGTGTGAGGGAATGGATAAAAAGGCCTACCAATACCATTTGTTGGCGGTGGCCTATCGAAAGAATGTAGCTACAATAACTAATAATTTCAATGTATTACCTTTAAAGAAAAGAATTAAAATGATGAATAAGCAAACATCCAATCCGTTGGCACGCTTAAAGTACCTACTTTTCGTGCCGTTGACCATCGCTTTAATGGCTATGAACAGCTCTGTAATTAGGGCGAACGTACAGAAAGAGGAGGTGAGGGAAGCACAAACAGTAAAGAAACCTGCACCAGACAATAAAGTGTATGAGGCGTGCGAGCAAATGCCTAGTTACGTTGGCGGGCAACCGGCGCTGATGAAATACCTTATAGAGAATGTAAGATATCCCAAAGCAGCAGTGGAAGCTAAACAGCAAGGGCGCGTTGTGGTTCAATTTGTTGTAGAGAAAGATGGGGCGGTAAGCAGTGTTAAGTTACTCAAGTCGGTAACCCCATTGCTCGATGCCGAGGCAATAAGGGTGGTAAAGGCTATGCCTAAGTGGAATCCTGGTAAGAAAGACGGCAAACTTGTACGCGTGAGATATGCGTTACCTGTGTCTTTCAGGTTAAGCTAGAGGGCAAGTAAGATTGACAAGTTAATGAGTTGACGGGTAAATGTGGGGTTGGCTAGTGGCTTATACCCTATCTCCTTGTTGGCTCGTTAACTTGCCAATGCAGCACCTTTTCATCGTTTAATGGCAGGTTAAGCTGCTACCTTAATAAATAATACGAACGTTTCCGTTAAGCCAAATGAACAATGTCGAGCTTGATCGGACATTGTCATGGCGAGAAAACACACTTTTAGAAGAACGAAAAAAGAACCATTTAATATATTAATGAGTATGAAGAATAAGCAAAAAACAAATCGGTTTGCAGGTTATAAGTACCTGCTTTTCGTGCCATTGGCCATCGCTTTGTTGGCGATGAATAATACCACAATTAGGGCGAATGTGCAGAAAAAGGTGGTGAAGACAACTAAAACCACGAAGAAGGCAGATGCAAGCAACAAAGTGTATGAGGTGGTTGAGCAGATGCCTACCTTCCCAGGTGGGGACGCAGCACTGATGAAATACCTTGCGGAGAATATAAAATACCCCGTTTCAGCGCAGAAAGCCAAAGAGCAAGGTCGTGTTGTGGTTCAGTTTATTGTAGAGAAAGACGGGACGGTAACTGGCGTTAAGACGGTTAGGTCGGTAACACCTGCGCTCGATGCTGAGGCGGTAAGGGTGATAAAGGCCATGCCTAAGTGGACTCCGGGTAAGCAAGGCGGCCAACCTGTGCGCGTGAATTATAACGTACCCGTGTCTTTCAGATTACAATAATAGGGGCAAGTAAGATTGACAGGTTAATGAGTTGACGGGTAAATGTGGGGTTGGCTAGTGGCTTATACCCTATCTCCTTGTTGGCTCGTTAACTTGCCAATGCAGCACCTTTTCATCGTTTAATGGCAGGTTAAGCTGCTACCTTAATAAATAATACGAACGTTTCCGTTAAGCCAAATGAACAATGTCGAGCTTGATCGGACATTGTCATGGCGAGAAAACGCACTTTTCGAGGAACGAAAAAGAACCATTTAATATTTTAATGAGTATGAAGAATAAACAAAAAACAAATCTGTTTGCAGGTTATAAGTACCTGCTTTTTGTACCATTGGCTTTCGCCTTGGTGTTTATGAATAGCTGTAAAAGGAAGCCGAAGGTGCAGAAACAAGAGATGGAGGGCACAAGAGTCGTAGTGAAAGCTGAATCGGCTGAGGATACTGCGCAAATCAAGAATGTTGAATCAACGGAGAAGACGTTTGAGGTGGTTGAGCAGATGCCTACTTTTTCAGGTGGAGATGCAGCATTGATGAAGTACCTTTCGGAGAATATCAAGTACCCCAAAGCAGCTGAGAAAGCTGGTGAGCAAGGCCGCGTTGTGGTTAATTTTATTGTAGAGAAAGATGGGGCGATATCTAACGTAAATGTAGTTAGGTCGGTAACGCCAACGCTCGATGCAGAGGCGGTAAGAGTAATAAAGGCTATGCCCAAGTGGGTTCCTGGTAAACAAGACGGCCAGTCTGTGCGCGTGAAGTATAACGTGCCTGTGTCTTTCAGATTACAATAGTGAGACGGCTAGGCTGGTAACATTGACGAGTTAATGGGTTGACAAGCGAATGTGGTGTTGGCTAGTGGCTTATTCCCTCCTCCTTGTTGGCTCATTAACTTGTTTACGAAATGTCTTTTATTGTTTAATGGTAGGTTAAGCCGTTTCTTAATGAGATAATATGTAGGGCTATATAATAAATAATGAGTAAGAAGAATAAACAAACACCTAATCTGTTTGCAGTCTTTAAATGTCTGCTTTTCGCTATTTCGGCCCTTGTCTTGTCGGTTATTGTCTTCGCTTCTGTTGGGGCGAACGCGCAGAATAAAAAGGTGAAGAAAGCCCAAACGCATAAGGACACCACCGCAGACGATAAGGTTTACAAGGTGTGTGAGCAGATGCCCACCTACGAAGGCGGTGATGCAGCACTGATGAAATACATTGGAGAGAACTTGAAATACCCTGAAGAGGCTAAGGAAAGGGGACTGCAAGGGCGTGTTGTGGTTGGTTTTATCATTGAGAAAGACGGCTCTCTCACTAACTTTAAGGTACTACGGGCAGTGGATAGAGCCCTTGATGCCGAGGCTTTAAGAGTGGTTAAAGGCATGCCTAAATGGATTCCTGGCAGGCAAAATGGGCAATGTGTGCGCGTAAGATACCTACTGCCCATATATATTTGTTTGCAATAGGTGTCCTTATATCTTTTTTATCCTTGCTTATCAGCAAAAAAAACAATATATTTGCAAAGTAATAGCAATGCAAGACAGCTGTAACGTATAACCATTTAAATAATCATGAGTATGAATAACAAACAAACCCCTAATCTGTTTGCAGGCTTTAAGTGTCTGCTTTTCACTATTTCGGCCCTTGTCTTGTTGGTTATTGTCTTCGCTCCTGCAAGGGCGAACGCGCAGGATAAGAAGGAGAAGACCACCCAAACGCAGAAGGACACCACCACAGACGATAAGGTGTACGATGTGTGTGAGCAGATGCCCACCTACAAAGGAGGAGAAGAAGCAATGATGAGATTTATTTCGGAGGTAACAAGGTATCCACGACGGGCCCAAGAGTTTGGCATACAAGGCTGTGTTGTAGTTGGCTTTATCGTTGAGAAAGATGGGTCGCTAAGCGACTTTAAGTTCGTAAAGCGGGTGGACCCTGAACTGGATGACGAGGCTTTAAAGACTGTAAAGGTTATGCCTAAGTGGAATCCGGGGAAACACAACGGTCAAAATGTGCGTGTGAGGCATAGCGTACCCGTTAGTTTTAAGCTAACATAGATGAGGTGTGGACCAGCTGTTGACTTCTAAACTAACCAACTTTCATCGCTTGTCGTGCAACAAACCGTCTTTACATGTTAGTCAAATTCAATGCCAGATAATCTCAATACACAACCATTTAACGTATGAAGGTGAAGAACAAGCAAGCCTTCAAGCGGATAATAGGTTTTAATTGTTGGCTTTTTGCTGTATTGGCCTTTGCGGCTATTGCCTTTGCGCCTGCAAGGGCGAACGCGCAGAGAAAAGTGCGAAATAAGTACGAACGCCCCAAACGGATGGAGATAGACAATAAGGTTTACAATGTATGCGAGTTGATGCCATGCTTTAAAGGAGGCGATGCAGCACTGTTACAATACCTTTGTAAGACGGCCAGATACCCCCAATCGGCGCAAAAAGCCAAGAAGGAAGGGTGCGTAATCGTGAGTTTCATTGTAGAGAAAGACGGTTCGCTGTCTGACTTTAAGGTTGAACGGGCGGTGGATGCTGCCCTTGATGCCGAGGCTTTGCGTGTAATGAAGGCCATACCCAACTGGCTGCCAGGCCAGCAAGACGGCAGATTTGTACGCGTGAGGTATAATGTACCTATGAAATTTAAGCTGAACTAAAAAAAACAGATATGGGCAGTAACGCTGTTGACAGTGGACAAATTGGCGAGTTAACAAGTGGACGAATTAACGAGTTGGCCAGTTTATAAGCCTGCAAATGGCTTTGGTTATAGCTTGTTGCCAACTCATTTACTTACTCGCTTATACCCAATTCCCCGAAAACAAGCCTAATTATCATACGAAGTACCCACTTACAACTTCGCCTTAAACTCCTCGAACACTTCTTTATAGCCATTAAACACGTTAATGTCTACCTCACCTTGTATGCCTTGCACACGTCCGTCGGGGCATAGTTGCCAGTACACCAAGTGAACATCAGGCTTGTATTCTCCATAACGAGCAATCCAAATGTCATAGTCGCGCTTGATGTCGGGAGCTAGTGGCAGGTAGCGATTAACAAACTGCTGACTGATATAAAGAATGGGACGCCTCCCCGTTCGTTGCTCCACGATGGTGAGCCAAGTGCGAACGGCTTTGAAAAGAACTTCTGGCCCGCCCATCTTAGCTATTTGTTGCGGACTGGGTTCCACATCGAGCACAGGTGGGAAGTCGCCTTTCGAGATGTGCGAATGGCGTAAGAAGTGGGCCGCTTGTGCAGCAGCGGGCGAGTAAATGGAGAAGAAATGATAAGTGCCAACGCTAAAACCGTGGGCGCGAGCTTGCTTATAGTCGGCCTTGTAAAAGGGATTGAGCAGCGATTTGCCCTCGGTGCTCTTGATATAGATAAACGATATGGGATAGTTTACTTGCCCATGAATGGCCTTTCGGCTAGCCGTGCCCAGGTGGGTGATGTGTAGTTGGTTCCATTTGATGGGGTACACGCGCTTCTTAATAACGTGTTGGTATTTCGAAATGTCGATGCCATAGATACGTTCGGTGGTATAGGTGAGGCGTTCGCCCAAGTATTGGCCTGCCTTCCATTCGCCCACCTTCACCTTGGGGTGTGCCGTAAGGGCAAATCCCTTACCCGTTTGGGCATCGTTTTCCCAACGTCCTTCGTAATAACTGCCGTCGTTGCCCGTATATTCACCATGTCCCCAGGCCATCATCTTGCGGTTAAAGCTACCCACGTATACGCCCTTGCCATCCTCGCGACGACCACTCACCAGCGTGTCGGCGTTCCATCGTCCCGTTATTTTTCGTCCTTTGGCATCGAAGGCGGTGCCCATTCCCTGCCGTTTACCGTTTTTCCATTGCCCTGCATACACCATGCTATCTCTCAACCACAGCACGCCATAGCCATGACTACGGCCATTAAGCACTGCACCTTGATAGCAAATGTTGCCTTTTCGTTGCAACACTTGCCCCGTTCCGTCGCGGTTAAGCGTGCTGTTCTCGAAGTGGCAGGCGGCGAAAAGCGCCATAGCCAATAGTGCTGAGAACCAAAGATAACGTTTGGGATGGTTTATCTTTCGTTCCATAACAGTTTGGCGATGATGTGACGGGGCGCTATACCCCTGCCGTTATACATTCCCACGAAACGCCCCCACGCACTGAATACGGGCGAACCAGGCTGACCCAATGCGGTGTGCATGCGCAGATTGGCGTCTGTCTCTACGTTTACCACCCACACGGCTGCACTGTTTTTAACGGTGTCCAACGGCTCTAAGCCTAGTCCCGGAACGCTTGCTACGCGCACTTCGCCCGTTACCGACATGCCCCAAGGTAAGGCCGAGATGGTGCTTGCACGCCAAGGTGTTTCGCCATCGGTGGTTTGTAGTAGGCACAGTCCCCATTGTAGGTCTTCGCGTAGGCATTTGGCGGGCAGTGATTTGCCATCGAAATGCACAGCGTAACGCGTGTGACGGAACACCCGCAGCTGTTTTTCCTTGCGCAGTGCAGCGAGCCTTTTGCCCACTTTCTGCACCTCGGTCAATCGCATTTTCAGCTTGTGGGCGTAGGCCACGACGGCTGTATAACCTTCGTCTTGCATGCCATGCACCTTAATATAATAGTCGGTTTCTTTTATTTCTCGTTTCAGTTGTTTTTCTTGGACAACCAGCTTCATTAGCGTTTTCTGCATCATGGTGTTGGCATCGGCGGGCAATGTGCCCTTATTGGTTGTGCCTTGGGGCATGGCGGTAACCACTCGGCCACTGCACGAGGGTAGCAATGCAAACCTGTTGGTCCAAAAACCAGAGGTAAGATGAGACGTTAGGAGTAGGGGAGAAAGGGTTGCAGAAGGGGTGGTGAATGTGCTATCAGGAGATATTTCGGCAAAGAACACCATCTTGTCGGCACTTGTGCCTACGGTGTACCATACGTTGCTCTCCACCACAACAACGCTATTGCGCATCTGTCGTTGTGAAGAGAAGCAGCACATAATGGCATAAACCAGCACGCCAACCAGCAGAATAGCGCTCACAAGGCTCCATGCCATGCCCTTGCTTATCCTTCTTTTCTTTCTTTCCATTGTTCGATTTTTAGACGTTTTACGCCCATCTTGTCAATTCTTCATGCAAAGTTAATCTAAAAATCCTAAATCCCCACGTCTTGTTTGGCGAATAATCGTTCTTTGGCCGAATGGGTCAAGGTGGGTTTCGCATTCGTTTGCATACTTTTTTCGCACATATATATAGGAGCGGCATGCCGTTTTCGACATTTTATTTTATCTTTGCAAATAGAATGTGTGACGGATAATGAAGGTACATTTTCGGAACGAACATGTTTTTACGATACGATAATTCAATAACTAGCAACGATATGAAAAGATTTATTTTATCTGTATGTTTGGCGTTGTTCGCCGCTTTCAAT
>ERZ773010.928-NODE-928-length-19252-cov-16.456009_pt1 | contig 19252 bp, 18 predicted proteins | sample MGYA00580842_ERZ773010 | MGnify/ENA primary metagenome ERZ773010 (study PRJEB29015, sample SAMEA2737982) | human oral metagenome | biome: human oral; feature: human-associated habitat; material: dental | place: China | collected 2107 ...
TGTCAAGAAGTGCGGTCTGTTTGCAGCTTAAAATTGATGATTCGGCAGCCTATGAGATAGCACGCCGTTCTCGCGGAACACCGCGAATTGCGAATCGCTTATTACGTCGAGTGCGAGATTATGCCGATGTACGTAATAACGGCGTGATTACCGAAGTCATTGCGAAAGCGGCGCTGTCTATGTTGGATATTGATGATGCCGGTTTTGATTATTTGGACAGGAAGTTGCTGACGGCCGTGTTAGAGCGCTTTGATGGTGGTCCGGTGGGATTAGACAATTTAGCCGCCGCGATTGGTGAAGAACGGGATACCATTGAAGATGTGTTGGAGCCTTATTTAATTCAGCAGGGGTTCTTACAACGGACACCGCGAGGAAGAATGGCGACCTCAACGACGTATCGCCATTTTGGCATTGAAAAAATCTCCCAAGAAGACTAAAAAATAAAAGGCTTATTGATTTTCAATAAGCCTTTTATTTTTATCTTGCGATTATTGTTGCTGTTGTTTCATGCTGTTGAGTTTCGCTAATGCCACATCGCAACTTTTGATCTGTGTTGCCAATTCCATTTCAAGAATTTGCTGTTTGCTTTGATTGAGTTTGCTTCGAATCTTGTTTACTTGAGTATGTGTGCCGGGTTGTTTTTCTGCTTCAGCAATCAGGTTTTCAGTTTCGTTGAATAAATCCTTGCATTGTTGTGGCATTTCTGATGATTTCTTTGCGCTATTTTCAGCGGCATTTACTACATTTGAAAAACTCATCACGGCGGTAGCCATGCAAAGTGCGGTCAAAATTCGTGTTGTTTTTGTTGCCATTTGAAATACCCTTGAACCATTCAAGTAAAAACTAATATGAATAAACTGGCAGGGAAACTATCAAAATGTTGGTTAAAAGTCCAGAATTTCTTTCTAAATTTGTGATCTGGCGAATTTTGATTTGATAAATGTTGCAAGTTTGTTTAGAAAACATATAATTTGATGCAGATCAATTTTGCTTGAAATGCTTATTTTTAGTTATTGTTGATTTAGTTCGAAAAATGTGAGCTAGGCAACATTTCTACTATTCTTTATCCCTATGTTTAGTAGTAGAATGTGCCACTCATTTGGGTTATCTGTGTAATAATCGACTTAAACAACTGCAACTAGCGGTCATTATAAAGATAATCTTACATGAAAAATTCAAAAGATATTTTGAGTTTGTGGGGTGATTACGAAGTAATCATAGAATTTAAAAACTTGTAGCTTTTACAAGGAGCCGAGATGTTAGACGTTGTTGAACTCTCAAGATTACAGTTTGCTTTAACCGCGCTGTATCACTTCATTTTTGTACCGCTGACACTTGGATTGTCTTTCGTGCTTGTCATCATGGAAACAATCTATGTCGCAACGGGTAAAGAAGTATATAAAGATATGACAAAATTTTGGGGTAAGTTATTTGGTATTAACTTTGCCCTAGGCGTAACGACCGGTATCATTATGGAATTCCAATTTGGTACAAACTGGTCTTACTATTCTCACTATGTGGGTGATATTTTTGGTGCGCCATTGGCGATCGAGGCCTTACTCGCATTTTTCTTAGAATCCACCTTTGTTGGTCTGTTCTTCTTCGGTTGGGATCGTTTAACCAAGGGAAAACATTTATTAGCAACCTATTGTGTGGCATTCGGTTCAAATCTTTCTGCTATGTGGATTTTGGTGGCAAACGGTTGGATGCAGTCTCCTGTGGGTTCTGAATTTAATTTTGAAACCGTTCGTATGGAAATGACCAGCTTCTTGGATTTATGGTTGAACCCGATAGCACAAAGTAAATTCTTACACACATTAACAGCGGGTTATACAACCGGTGCAATGTTTGTATTAGGTATCAGCGCATTCTATTTATTAAAAGGCCGCGATATCGGTTTTGCTAAACGTTCATTCTCTGTAGCGGCAACCTTTGGTTTTATCGCTGCATCAGCTGTATTAATTATGGGTGATGAATCAGGTTATGATATCGGTAAAGCACAACCTGTGAAATTAGCAGCAATGGAAGCTGAGTTTGATACTCATTCTGCGCCAGCGCCATTCCATCCAGTTGCGATTCCAAATACCGCTGAAATGAAAAATGATTTTGCGATTGAAATCCCTTATTTAGGTGGTTTAATTGCAACGCGTTCTTTAGAGACTGAAATTGTTGGTTTGAAAGATATTCAAGCGAAAAATGAAGGTCGTGTTCGTAACGGTATGGTTGCTTATGATTTATTCACGCAATTAAAAGCAGAGAAAAAATCAGCAGGCCAAGTAAATCCTGAAACTAAAGCAAAATTTGATGAAGTTAAAGGTGATTTAGGTTTCGGTTTATTATTAAAACGTTACACAGATAAAGTTATTGATGCAACAGAGGAACAAATTAAACAAGCAGCGCGCGACACTATTCCGAACGTAGGTCCTAACTTCTGGGCATTCCGTGGTATGTTAGCTGCAGGTGGTTTAATTATTTTACTGACCTTTGGTGCATTTGTTCAAAATTTACGTAACAAAGTGACTTCTTCTCGCTTATTACTTAAAGCATTGCTTTGGGGTATCCCATTGCCAATCTTAGCGATTGAATTTGGTTGGTTCTTAGCTGAATTTGGTCGTCAACCATGGGCGATTTATGAAGTATTACCGGTAGGTGTGTCTGCCTCTAACTTGAGTGTAGGTGACTTATGGTTCTCTATCGGTTTAATTTGTGTACTTTACTTCTTCTTCATCATTGCGGAAATGTATTTGATGTTTAAATATGCACATTTAGGTCCAAGTGCATTGAAAACCGGCAAATACTATTTTGAGCAATCATCTAAATAAGCAGGAGATGGATTATGCTTGATTATGAAATTTTACGTATTATTTGGTGGGTGCTAGTTGTTGTATTGCTTATCGGTTTCTCTGTAACAGATGGATTTGATATGGGCGTGACCGCACTTTTACCCGTCGCAGGTAAGAAAGAAGTAGAAAGACGTATTATGATTAACTCTATTGCGCCACACTGGGATGGTAACCAAGTTTGGTTATTAACTGCTGGCGGTGCAATTTTCGCGGCATGGCCGATTGTTTATTCTGTAGCGTTTTCAGGCTTCTATATTGCCTTATTCCTAGTATTAGCTGCGTTATTCTTCCGTCCAATTGGTTTTGAATATCGTGCTAAAATTGATAATCCAACATGGCGCGCTGTGTGGGATTGGGGCTTGTTTGCCGGTGGTTTTGTACCTGCATTAGTATTCGGTGTGGCATTTGGTAATTTATTACAAGGTGTACCATTTGAATTGAATGATCTTTCACAAGCAACTTACACAGGTTCTTTCTTTGCATTATTAAATCCATTCGCATTACTTTGCGGTGTATTGAGTCTTGCGATGTTAGTAACGCACGGCGCAAACTGGTTACAAATGAAAACTACGGCAGCACTACGCGATCGTGCAAGAGCAATTACGCAAGTAGGTGCATTAGTTACATTAATTACTTTTGTACTTGCGGGCGTGTGGCTTTCTTTCAAAGAAGGTTATATTGTTACTAGCGTGTTAGATCACTTTGCGCCATCTTCACCTGCAGTAGGTAAAGAGGTGGCTGTTGAAGTTGGTGCATGGTTTAAGAACTTCAATGAGACTCCAGCTTTATGGGTATTCCCAGCATTGGCTGTTGTGGGTGCATTATTGAATGTGATTGCATCTAAAGCAAATCGTTGTGGTTTTGCCTTCTTCTTCTCTGTATTAACAATGGCGGGTGTGATTATTACTGCGGCAGTATCAATGTTCCCATTTGTAATGCCTTCAAGTACTCACCCAGCACAAAGCTTGTTAATGTGGGATGCGACTTCAAGTGAATTAACATTAACCTTAATGTTCTACCTTGCATTAGTATTCGTCACCATCTCATTGCTTTACACCATTTGGTCATACTACAAAATGTTTGGTCGTTTGGATGAAAGCTTTGTTGAAGAGAATAAAAACTCATTATACTAGGGAGAATAATATGTTATATGCAATTTGGGTCGTAGGCGTTTTATTCGCTGTAGGCGTGAGTGCAAAGATTACAATGAACAAAGAACGTTCAGGTAAATTTGACGAGTAATTGAATGATTAATTCATTGTATCAATTAGTAAATAAGGGTTCATTACGAACCCTTTCATTTATTTTAGCGCTGACTTTAACGGCGTTTTTCTTTTTTAACATTAACCAATTTTCAACGCAATTAAGAGCGGTCGAATTTTATTATGTTTTTATTTTGATCTGGAGCGTTGGGATTTTATGGATTCATGGTTTGGGCTTTGAGATCAGAGCAACGCTATGGCGTCTGATTTTTATGCCATGGATTGGTTATCTCGCAGCAATTATAAGTTTGTTGCATAATCTATTAACTTAAAATCAACGAGTTAATTTTTTTAATAAGTGTAATTTCAAGCTTGCTAATCATTTTGCGGCACTCTAAAATAGCCGACCTCCTGCTTTCTAAATTTCATTAAATGGAGAAGAAAAGTTGGAACAGAACGTTTTTCATTATTCTGCTCGTGTTTATTACGAAGATACAGATGCAGGTGGTGTGGTTTATCATGCACGCTATTTACATTTTTTTGAGCGGGCAAGGACAGAATATTTAAGAACATTTAATTTTTCCCAACAAGAATTGTTAGCAGAAAATAAAGGGGCTTTTGTCGTTAAATCAATGAATATTGATTACTGTTTTCCGGCAAAATTAGATGACTTGCTACAAATAGAAACGCTTGTCACAGAAATAAAAGGTGCGTCCATTATTTTCTCTCAAATTATTAAACGGAATGAATTAACGTTGTGTCGGGCTACCGTAAAGGTAGCCTATGTTGATCTTGGTAAAATGAAACCGGTGGCAATTCCATCGCAAATCAAGGCAACACTAGTCAATTAACTATTAGTGAGTTGTTTTCGGAGTATCCAATGACCTCAGAATTAAACTTTTTAGATCTCTTTTTAAAAGCCAGTATTGTGGTTCAATTAGTAATTCTCATTTTAGTGAGTTTTTCTGTTATTTCTTGGGCGATTATTATTCAACGTAGCCGAGTATTAACGAAGGCATTAAAAGAGTCTATGGCATTTGAAGACCGTTTTTGGTCCGGTGAAGATTTAAATAAATTATATGAAGGGTTATCTAATCGCCGTGATGGTTTGACCGGTAGTGAACAGATTTTTTATGTTGGTTTTAAAGAGTTTACTCGTTTGAAACAAGCAAACCCGGATGCACCGGAGGCGATTATTAAAGGTAGTACCCGTGCCATGAATTTATCTATGAATCGTGAAATTGAAGATATTGAAACTCGCGTTCCATTCTTAGCTACTGTAGCATCCATTAGCCCATATATCGGTCTTTTTGGTACGGTTTGGGGAATCATGCACGCTTTCATGTCCTTGAGTGGAGCAAAACAAGCTACATTACAAATGGTTGCGCCGGGGATTGCGGAAGCGCTAATTGCGACAGCAATCGGCTTATTTGCAGCAATTCCGGCGGTAATGGCTTATAACCGTTTAAGTTTACGCGTGAATAAACTTGAACAAAATTATGGTAATTTTATTGATGAATTTACCACAATCTTGCATCGCCAGGTTTTCGGTAAAAATCACCACAGTTAATTAATCATATTTTCAGCCGCACTTTGTGTTAAAAGTGCGGTCACTATTTTAGATGTTTTTTCGATTATAAGTTTAGAAGGTTGATATGTCTTATCGTCGTCAGCGCCGCGATATCAAATCTGAAATCAATATTGTTCCGTTTTTGGACGTGCTTTTAGTATTGGTTTTGATTTTTATGGCTACTGCGCCAATTATTAGCCAGAGCGTAGAGGTTGAATTGCCGGATGCCGTGCAAAGCCAAAACGTATCTGCAGAAGACAGAACGCCGGTTATTTTAGAAGTTTCCGGTGTTGGTCAATATGCGATTTCAATTGGAGGAAATCGTACGGAAAATTTAACTGAAGATATGGTTACCCAGTTATCTAAACAAGAGTTTGATAAAGATAACAATACAATGTTCTTAGTTGGTGGCGCGAAAGACGTACCTTATGAAGAAGTGATTAAAGCACTTAATTTGCTTCATCTCGCCGGAATTAAGTCAGTTGGGTTAATGACAAATCCAATTTAATGAGATAGGTAACCATTGTGCAGAAAAAGCGACAAAAAGGTGATGTTGATGCAGTTGTGATTTCGGTCATAATGCACTTGATTTTGTTTGGTTTGCTTATCCTCAGTTCCTTATACCACAATATTGATATTATGGGTGGTGGTGAAGGTGATGATGGCGAAGTCATAGGTGCTGTGATGGTAGACACCGGTTCTGCCGCTCAAGAGTGGGGGCGGATTCAGCAGCAAAAAAAAGGCCAAGCTGACAAACAAAAGAAACAAGAATTGGAAGATAAAAAACAAGAAGAACAGCAGCGTCAACAAGAGCTAGAGAAGAAAAAAGAGCAAGAAAAACAAAAACAACTTGCTGAGCAAAAGAAACAGCAAGAGGAAAAAGCCCGTTTAGAGGCGTTAGAGAAACAAAAAGAAGCAGAAGAAGCAAAAGCCAAACAAGCCGCAGAAGCAGCTAAATTGAAAGCTGATGCGGAAGCTAAGCGCTTAGCTTCCGCTGCTAAACAAGCGGAAGAAGAGGCGAAAGCAAAAGCCGCAGCAGCTGAAAAAGCAAAACAAGAAGCCAAAGTGAAAGCTGAGGCTGAAGCGAAGGCAAAAGCGGATGCCGAAGCTAAAGCAAAAGCTGAGGCGGACGCTAAGGCTAAGGCAGAGGCAGATGCTAAAGCGAAAGCTGAGGCGAAAGCGAAAGCTGATGCCAAGGCAAAAGCAGACGCAGCAAAGCGTAAGGCTGATCAAAATGCATTAGATGATTTCTTTAATGGTGGCGATCTTGGTGGCGGAAGTGCAATCAAAGGTGGAAATGCGAATAAACAAGGTAGTCAAGGTGCCGGAGCATCAATGGGAGCTGGTGATGGCGGTAAAACAGGTTCTGCATATGCAGGCATTGTTTACTCTTCAATAAAACCTTATTTCCGTGGAGATACACGTTTTATCGGTAAAGTTTGCGATATTAAGATGGAAATTGCCAGTGATGGAACTATTTTATCGTATGAGAAAAAATCCGGGCCGAATGATTTGTGTGCAGCTGCATTAAATGCGATTGAGCAAGCTAAAAAAATGCGTAGAGCACCTACTCCGGAAGAGTATGAAATGTTTAAGAGCTTTACTCTTGGGTTTGACCCAAGAAAAGTGCGGTAATTTTTCACCGCACTTTGAACAATAGGAGAAAAAATGAAAAGAGTTATTCGAGTATTTAGCTTATTTATTATGCTATTAGGATTGACTTCACTAGCTCGTGCAGAGGTTCGCATCGTTATTGATGAGGTTATGGATTCTGCACGACCTATTGCTGTTGTTCCGTTTAAGTGGAATGGTCCAGGCAGTGCGCCGGCAGATGTTGCAGATATCATTGCATCAGACTTACGTAATAGCGGAAAATTTAATCCACTTTCTGTCAGTAAAATGCCTCAGCAGCCGACTACAGCTGCAGAAGTTAACCCTAGTGCATGGTCTGCATTGGGTATTGAGGCAGTAATTGTTGGACAAGTAACTCCATCTAATGGTGGTTTTGATATTGCTTACCAATTAGTTGATACTATGGGAAGTGCGGGTTCGATTTTGTCTCAAAACCAATATACGGTGACTCAAAAATGGATTCGTTACGGGGCGCATACGGTGAGTGATGAAACCTTTGAGAAACTAACAGGGATTCGTGGCGCATTTCGGACTCGTATTGCTTATGTCGTGCAAAAAAATGGTGGATCACAACCTTATGAGGTCCGCGTAGCCGACTATGATGGTTTTAACCAATTTATTATTAATAAGAGCTCGCAGCCTTTTATGTCTCCGGCATGGTCTCCGGATGGCAAAAAATTGGCGTATGTTTCTTTTGAAAATAAAAAAGCGCAAATTATTCTGCAAGATCTTGGTTCAATGGCACGTAAAGTGATTGCTTCATTCCCAGGACACAACGGCGCTCCGGCCTTCTCGCCAGATGGCTCAAGATTAGCATTTGCCTCTTCAAAAGACGGCGTATTGAATATTTATGTAACAAATTTGGGTAGTGGACAGGTTTCTCAGTTAACTAGTGGCTCAGGTAATAACACCGAACCTTCTTGGTCGCCTGATGGGCAGTCAATCGTGTTCACATCCGATAGAGGCGGCTCTCCGCAAGTTTATCGCATGAGTGCATCCGGTGGTGGAGTATCTCTTGTTGGTGGACGTGGTAGTGGTCAAATCAGCTCAGATGGTAGTACGTTAGTAATGATCGATGGAAGTAATAACATTGTGAAACAAGATTTGGTTTCAGGTGGTTCTGAGGTACTAAGTTCAACTTTCTTAGATGAAAGTCCGAGTATTTCACCAAATGGTATTATGATTATTTATAGCTCTACCCAAGGCTTGGGAAAGGTGCTACAATTAGTGTCCACAGACGGACGCTTTAAGGCACGTTTACCAGGGAATGATGGACAAGTTAAATTTCCAGCTTGGTCACCATACTTAACTAAATAAACAAGGAGAAATCAATGAATAAATTTACTAAAGCATTGTTAGTTGCTGGTTCAGTAGCTGTATTAGCTGCTTGTGGATCATCAAAAAATGAAAGCGCAAACGGCCAAACTTTTGGTGGTTACTCTGTTCAAGACTTACAGCAACGCTACAACACTGTATATTTCGGTTTCGACAAATACAATGTTGAAGGTGAATATGCTCAAATCTTAGATGCTCACGCTGCATACTTAAATGCAACTCCAGCAACTAATGTACGTATTGAAGGTAATACTGACGAACGCGGTACTCCAGAATACAACATGGCATTAGGTGAACGTCGTGCTCACGCAGTACAAAGTTTCTTAACTGCTAAAGGTGTACAAGCAGGTCAAATCTCTACCGTTTCTTACGGTGAAGAGAAACCAGCAGTATTAGGTCATGACGAAGCAGCTTACGCGAAAAACCGTCGTGCTGTATTAGCATACTAATTTTTTGCTATTTCAAATAAAAAGCCGGGTTATTGCCCGGTTTTTTATTTTTTACTGTGGTGTACGATTCTTCTTTTTAGTCAGAATTACACATATTTGATTGCTTTTATTTTGATGCATATTCAAGCGAATAAATAAAAAAACAAAATTTTTTATTGATTCTTGAAATAAAATCAGTATTATAAGCCCTCGTCGTTGGGTCGTTAGCTCAGTCGGTAGAGCAGCGGACTTTTAATCCGTTGGTCGAAGGTTCGAATCCTTCACGACCCACCAAACCAATCAATATTTTCAGGTTGATTTCCTAGCGTATTATTTTTTTTGTGTAAATGTTACTTCATTCAAGTAAATGAATTGTGAATACTAGCTACTTTTTAAAAGTAACATCATCCTACTCTTACCTGCTCTACTATCCCTAGCAAAAGCAAAAATGTTTCAATGCAATTTTTAATCTCTTTATTAGCTTGCCTTTAAAATGCATACACAATGTTAAATCCGATAATAAACCATAAACGAATAAGTTGAGACTATGTTATAATTAATTCGTCTTTCATTAGCAAATTAGGTACCCCATGAAAAAACTACTCTTTATACTTGCCGGCATATTAACAATCACGGCTTGCTCTCAACCCAAAGATATCTATTTTAATGGATCCGAGGGATCTCACTCTGGATTAAAATACGATAAAACAACGAAAACCATTGGGATAAACCCATAGTTCTCTAAAAAGTGCAGTGAAACTGCATTTTATACTGTTATGGAAACACTCTCTTATAAGCCTTTCACAGGTTCAAAGGCATCATGTTAATCTCAGAGAAAGATAATTCTCATTCTTTCTTCCATAATAAAAAACCGAGCATAAGCTCGGCTTTTTTATTCGTCTTGCAAAAATTAGTATGCTAACACAGCACGACGGTTTTTAGAGTAAGCAGCTTCGTCATGACCTAACACTGCTGGTTTTTCTTCACCGTAAGAAACGGTAGAGATTTGGCTACCTTGAACACCTTTAGAGGTTAAGAAGCTTTGCACTGCGTGTGCACGACGTTCACCTAATGCCATGTTGTATTCTGGTGTACCACGTTCATCGGTGTTACCTTCAACACGAACACTTGTTGCTGGGGTAGCTGTCAAGTATGCAGCATGAGCATCTAAGATTTGAGCATATTCGCCTTCAATATTGTATTTATCAAAACCGAAATATACAGTGTTATAACGTTGTTGCAAATCTTGAACAGAATAGCCACCAAAAGTTTGGCCATTACCATTACCGTTACCGTTTTCAGTTTTATTTGAAGATCCGCAAGCTGCTAATACAGCTACAGAACCAGCAACTAACAATGCTTTAGTTAATTTATTCATTGAATTCTCCTTGTTTATTTAGTTAAGTATGGTGACCAAGCTGGAAATTTCACTTGTCCATCATTTCCTGGTAAACGTGCTTTAAAGCGCCCGTCTGTGGACACTAATTGTAACACCTTTCCCAAGCCTTGGGTAGAGCTGTAAATAATCATAATACCATTAGGTGAAATACTCGGACTTTCATCTAAAAAAGTTGAACTTAGCACTTCGGAGCTACCTGATGCCAAATCTTGTTTCACGATGCTATTACTTCCATCTACCATCACTAACGTATTGCCATCTGCGCTGATTTGGCCACTACCACGTCCACCAACTAAAGATACACCGCCACCGGTTGCACTCATACGGTAAACTTGCGGAGAGCCGCCTCTGTCGGAGGTGAACACGATTGATTGGCCATCAGGCGACCAAGATGGTTCGGTATTATTGCCGGCACCACTGGTTAACTGAGAAACCTGTCCACTACCCAAATTTATTACATAAATATTTAATACGCCATCTTTTGAAGACGCAAAAGCTAATCTTGAACCATCCGGAGAAAATGCCGGCGCCCCATTATGTCCAGGGAATGACGCGACGACCTTACGCGCCATGGTTCCTAAATCTTGTAAAATAATTTGCGCTTTTTTATTTTCAAAAGAAACATAGGCAAGTTTTTTGCCGTCAGGAGACCATGCCGGAGACATAAATGGCTGGGAACTCTTATTAATAATGAATTGATTAAATCCATCATAATCTGCTACGCGAACTTCGTAAGGCTGAGAGCCCCCATTTTTTTGTACAACATACGCAATACGGGTTCTAAATGCGCCACGAATACCGGTTAATTTTTCAAAGGACTCATCGCTCACCGTATGAGCACCATAACGCAGCCATTTTTGTGTCACCGTATATTGATTTTGTGAAAGAATCGAACCGGCACTTCCCATGGTATCCACTAATTGATACGCAATATCAAAGCCTCCATTGGATGGGGTAACTTGCCCAACAATAACCGCTTCAATACCTTGTGCAGACCAAAGTTGAGGATTCACCTCCGCAGCTGACGTAGGTTGTTGAGGCATTTTCCCCACTGGCATAGGATTAAATTTTCCACTATTGCGCAAATCGTCAGAAATGATTTGCGCAATATCCGCCGGGGCACTGCCCGGTCCGTTCCACTTAAAAGGCACGACAGCGATTGGACGAGCAGAATCCATCACTTCGTCAATCACGATACGAACCTCCGCTCGAGCAACGGATGTTAGCCCTAACAGCATGATACATAAACTAAAAATTCGAATAACAATTTTCATTTGTTCTCCTATCGTTTTAAAAACGCAATAAAAAATTACCGCACTTTTCTTGGGTCAAATCCAAGTGTAAAACTCTTAAACATTTGATACTCTTCCGGTGTTGGTGCTCTACGCATTTTTTTCGCTTGTGAAATCGCATTTAATGCTGCAGCACATAAATCGTTTGGTCCGGATTTTTTCTCATATGACAAAATAGTTCCATCACTCGAAATTTCCATTTTAATATCGCAAACTTTGCCGATAAATCGATTATCACCACGAAAATACGGTTTTATCGAAGAGTAAACAATGCCGGCATAGGCCGAGCCGGTTTTACCACCGTCACCCGCCCCCATTGATGCACCTGCACCAAGGCTTCCTTGTTTATTTGCATTACCGCCCCGTGTTGCGCTACCTCCACCGATGTCACCACCGTTAAAGAAATCATCTAGCGCATTTTGATCTGCTTTCCGTTGAGCATCGGCTTTCGACTTAGCTTCAGCCTCTGCCTTCGCTTTTGCATCTGCTTTTGCCTTGGCTTCCGCTTTTGCTTTCGCTTCGGCATCCGCCTTTGCTTTAGCCTCTGCTTTTGCCTTAGCTTCTGCGTCCGCTTTTGCTTTAGCCTCAGCTTGTGCCTTAGCTTCTGCATCGGCTTTTGCTTTAGCCTCTGCTTTTGCCTTAGCTTCTGCATCGGCTTTTGCTTTCGCCTCAGCTTTTGCCTTAGCTTCCGCATCCGCTTTTGCTTTAGCCTCCGCCTCAGCTTTCACCTTGGCTTCCGCTTCAGCCTTTGCTTTAGCTTCTTGCTTTGCTTTTTCAATAGCTGCAGCCTTTGCTTTTGCCTCTTCTTCAGCTTGTTTTGCCGCAGCAGCTAACCGTTTTGCTTCAGCATCTGCTTTTAATTTAGCCGCCTCAGCAGCTTGTTTAGCCTTAGCTTCCTCAGCTTGCTTTTGTTTTTCAAGCGCTTCCAGACGGGCTTTTTCTTCCTGCTGTTTTTTCTGCTCAGCTAATAATTTTTGTTTTTCCTGCTCTTTTTGTTGTTCTAGTGCTTTTTGTCGAGCAATTTCTTCTTGGCGTTGTTGCTCTTCTTTTAACGCCTCTTGTTGTTTTTGTTCTTGTTGTTTTTGTTCTTGTTGTTTTTGTTCTTGTTGTTTTTGTTCTTCCTGTTTTTGCGCTTGTTCTTCCTGTTTTTTATCTTCTAAAGATTGTTTTTTTTGCTTTTCGGCTTGACCTTTTTTCTGCTGTTGAATTCGACCCCATTCTTGTGCGGCAGAACCGGTATCAACCATGACTGCACCAATCACTTCGCCATCATCACCTTCTCCGCCGCCCATAATATCAACGTTATGATAGAGCGAGCTCAAAATTAATAACACAAACAAAGCCAAGTGCATTATGATCGAAATCACAACGGCATTAACATCGCCTTTTTGTCGCTTATTCTGCACACTCGTTACCTATATTTATTAAATGGGATTTGTCATTAATCCAACTGATTTAATGCCGGCAAGGTGAAGTAAATTCAGTGCTTTAATCACCTCTTCATAAGGCACATCCTTTGCACCACCAACTAAGAACATCGTATTGTTATCTTTATCAAACTCTTGTTTTGATAATTGGGTAACCATATCTTCAGTTAAATTTTCCGTACGGTTACCACCAATTGAAATGGCGTACTGCCCCACACCCGATACCTCTAAAATAACCGGTGTTTTGTCTTCAGTAGACACATTTTGGCTTTGCACGGCATCCGGCAATTCAACTTCTACACTTTGACTAATAATAGGCGCCGTAGCCATAAAAATTAAAACCAATACTAAAAGCACATCCAAAAATGGCACAATATTGATTTCAGATTTGATATCGCGACGCTGACGACGATAAGACATATCAACCCTCTAAACTGAGAATTCTAAAAACAGCTAAAATAATGACCGCACTTTATCAAAATGCGGTGAGAACTCGTTACAATTAATTATGATGCGTTTTACCAAACACTTGACGGTGTAATATAGTTGTAAACTCATCAATAAAATTGCCGTAGTTTTGCTCTAATTTATTTACACGTAAACTTAAACGGTTATAAGCCATAACAGCCGGAATCGCTGCAAATAAACCGATTGCTGTTGCAATTAACGCTTCGGCAATTCCTGGTGCAACCATTTGCAATGTCGCTTGTTTTGCTCCGCTTAATGACATGAATGCGTGCATAATCCCCCAAACCGTACCAAAAAGACCGATATATGGACTAATAGATGCGACGGTTGCCAAGAATGGAACGCGCGTTTCAATATCTTCAATTTCGCGATTCATAGATAAATTCATTGCACGGGTACTTCCTTTAATGATAGCTTCCGGTGCATCTGGGTTTGCTTGTTTTAAACGCGTAAACTCTTTAAAACCAACATAAAAAATCTGTTCACTACCGGTTAATCCATCACGACGATTAGACAACCCTTCATATAATTTATTTAAATCCTCGCCCGACCAAAAGCGTTCTTCAAATACCATGGATTCTCTTAAGGCTTTTGTTAACACACGGCTACGCTGAATAATAATTGCCCAAGAGGTGATTGAGAAAGCGATAAGAATCAGAATCACTAACTGAACAACGATACTCGCTTTTAGAAACAAATCTAAAAAGTTTAACTCTGCGGTCATTATATGCTCCGAAAATAATTTATTTATATTTGATGAGTTAGCATTGTCTTGATTACCTGTGGGATCGCAACAGGTTTCATTTTTCCAAGATCAACATAGGCTACCTTTACAGTAGCCTGACACAACGTTAATTCATCTCGTTTAATTGCTTGAGAGAAAATGAGAGAAGCCCCTTTTATTTCCGTAATACTGGTTTCAATATGTAATAAATCATCCAATTTTGCCGGAATTCGGTAATCCACATTCATGGATTTAACGACAAAGGCACTTTTATTTTCCGCTAACAATGCTTGTTGAGAAAAATTAAATGTTCTTAAATATTCTGTTCTAGCACGCTCTAAAAAATGCAAATAACGTGCATGATAAACGACTCCGCCTGCATCCGTATCTTCATAATAAACACGAGCAGAATAATGAAAAACACTTTGTTCCAATTTTTCTTATCCCTAACCAAACTTCAAAAGGCAAGAAGTTGGCTATTTTAAAATGCTACAAAATGATTAGCAAGTAGCACTCATAAAAATATCCGTTGGATTATCTCTAAGTGAGTAGATTGTTAAACAGTGCGATAATTGCTGCAACATAGCCGAACCATGGCATAAAAATTGCGCGCCAAAACGCAGCTCGAATATCAAAACCGATACCATGAATCCATAAAATAACAACACCCCAAATCACTGCCAAAACATAATAAAATTCAACCGCTCTTAGCTGTGTTGAGAATTGATTGACATTTAAAAAGAAAAAAATCGTTAGTGCCAGTGCTAAAACAAATGAAAGGGTTCGTAACGAACCCTTATTTGCTAATTGATACAATGCGTTAATCATGCATTACTCGTCAAATTGACCTGAACGCTCTTTGTTCATTGTAATTTTTGCACTTACGCCTATCGCGAATAAAACACCGATGACCCAAATTGCATATAACATATTATTCTCCTTAGTATAAGGTGTTTTTATTGTCTTCAACAAAGCTTTCATCTAAACGACCAAACATTTTGTAGTATGACCAAATAGTGTAAAGCAATGAGATACTCACGAAGACTAATGCGAGATAGAACATTAACGTTAAGGTTAGTTCACTTGATGTTGCATCCCACATTAATAAGCTTTGTGCCGGGTGAGTACTTGAAGGCATCACAAATGGGAACATGGATACTGCAGCCGTAATAATCACGCCTGCCATGGTTAATACAGAGAAGAAGAACGCAAAACCACAACGATTTGCTTTAGAGGCAACCACATTTAATAAGGCACCAATAACAACCAATGCCGGGAAGATCCACAAAGCCGGAGTCTCGTTGAAGTTCTTGAACCATGCACCAACTTCAACCGCCACTTCTTTGCCGGAGGCTGGAGAAGATGGGGCAAAGTGATCCAATACGCTGGTTACAACATAACCTTCTTTAAAGGAAAGCCATACGCCCGCAAGAACAAAGGTAATTAATGTCACTAATGCACCAATTTGGCTAATGGCTCTTGCACGATTGCGCAACTCTGCCGTTGTTTTCATTTGTAACCAGTTTGCGCCGTGTGTCACTAACATGGCAAGACTTAGCACGCCACAAAGTAGTGCAAATGGGTTTAATAACGCAAAGAACGAACCTGTATAGGTCACTTGTGAAAGCTCATTTAATTCAAATGGCACACCTTGCAATAAATTACCAAATGCCACCCCAAAAACTAATGCTGGTACAAAACCGCCTGCAAACAAGCCCCAATCCCATACTGCACGCCATGTTGGGTTATCAATTTTCGCACGATATTCAAAGCCAATTGGACGGAAAAATAATGCCGCCAACACTAAGAATAAGGCAATATAGAAACCGGAGAAGGCTACGGAATACACAATCGGCCATGCCGCAAAGATTGCACCACCGGCAGTTAATAACCATACTTGGTTACCATCCCAGTGAGGAGCAATGGAGTTGATCATAATACGCTTTTCAACTTCTTTTTTACCGGCAACCGGTAAAAGTGCGGTCACGCCCATATCAAAACCATCGGTAACAGAAAAACCGATGAGTAATACAATTACTAGCACCCACCAAATAATACGTAGAAATTCATAATCAATCATAATTCGTCTCCTGCTTATTTAGATGATTGCTCAAAGTAGTATTTACCGGTTTTTAATGCGCTCGGACCTAAACGGGCGTATTTAAACATTAAGTACATTTCAACAATAATAAAGAAGAAATAAAGCACACAAATTAACCCAATAGAGAACCAGAGATCACTCACACTTAAATTGGATGCCGACACACCAACAGGCAATACTTCATAAATCGCCCAAGGTTGACGACCATACTCAGCTAGGAACCAACCAAATTCAATGGCTAAGAATGGCAATGGTAATCCCCATAACAATGCTTTAAGGAGTAAGGGTGATGCAGTGACTCGACTACGTAAATTTTGCACAAATGCACCAAACGTTAATAAGATAATTAAACCACCGGCAGCTAACATTCCACGGAACGCCCAGAAGTTCGGACCAACATTAGGAATGGTATCACGTGCTGCTTGTTTAATTTGATCTTCCGTTGCATCCACAACTTTATCGGTATAACGTTTTAACAACAATCCAAAACCAAGATCGCCTTTCACTTCATTAAATTGCGCTTTAGTTTCTGGGTTAACCTGACCTGTTGCTTTTTTCTGTGCTTTTAACTGGGTAAACAAATCATAAGCCATAATACCATTGCGAACGCGCGTTTCATTTTTTGCTTGAAGCTCTTTTAGACCGGTAATTTCTTTATCTAAAGAACGTGTAGCAATTAAGCCACCAAGGTATGGAATTTCAATCGCAAAATCATTACGCATTTCTGCGGTATTCGGAAGAGCAACAGGATGGAATGGCGCTGGCGCAGCATGCGTTTCAAATTCAGCTTCCATCGCCGCTAATTTTACAGGTTGCGCTTTACCAATATCGTAACCGGATTCATCGCCCATCACTAACACGGCAATTGAGGCAATAAATCCCCAGGTAGCCGCAATAGAGAAAGAACGCTTAGCAAAGCCAAGATCACGACCTTTCAACAAATAGTAAGAACTGATTGCCAACACAAAGAATGCACCGGCAACATAACCGCCAGATAAGGTATGTAAGAATTTACTTTGTGCAACCGGATTCAACCATAAATCTAAGAAGCTGGTCATTTCCATACGAACGGTTTCAAAATTAAATTCTGAACCTGTCGGTGATTGCATCCAACCGTTTGCCACCAAAATCCACATCGCAGAAAGGTTTGAACCGAAGGCGACACAATAAGTTGCCAATAGGTGTTTCCCTTTTGTTAGGCGATCCCAACCAAAGAAAAATAAACCCACAAATGTTGATTCTAAGAAGAATGCAAGCAATGCTTCGATCGCCAACGGCGCACCAAAAATATCACCTACATAGTGAGAATAGTAAGACCAGTTTGTACCAAATTGGAATTCCATAATGATACCGGTCGTTACCCCTAGGGCAAAGTTAATCCCAAATAACTTACCCCAAAATTTTGTCATATCTTTATACACTTCTTTACCTGTTACGACATAGGTCGTTTCCATGATGACAAGCACGAAAGACAATCCTAGTGTCAGCGGCACAAAAATGAAGTGATACAGCGCCGTTAAAGCAAACTGTAATCTTGAGAGTTCAACAACGTCTAACATCTCGACTCCTTGTAAAAGCTACAAGTCCTTAAATTCATGATTACTAAGTAATCACCCCATAAACATCAAAAATGTTTTGAATTTGCATAAGAAAATTATCTTTATAATGACTGCGGCTTAATTTGGATAAACATCAGTGATTACATAGACAACCCAAATGATTGGCACATTCTACTACTAAATATAGGGATAAAGAATAGAGAAATATGTCGTAAAGATCACATTTTTGAAATTAAATCAAAAACAACTCAAAATAAGTAATTTAGGCTAAATTGATCAGGATCAAATTATATATTCTATTAACATAATTTCAACATCTATTCACTTTAACTGCATAAAAATGAGGGTGATTCGAAAAAAGAGACTAGACATCACAAAGGGATTCTGATAACTTCATGCAAGATTTACACTTTGAAGATAACTTGAACAACAAAAAGGCTTCAATATGACACAAAAAATAACGCACATTTTTACCGCACTTTTCACGACAATGATGGTTGCAAGTGTTTCAAATGTAGCCAATGCCGCAGACGTGGATAAAGACAAAAACGCAAAATCCATTGCGAACGTTCCACAACAGTGCAAGGATTTATTCAGTGAAACCGAAAATTTGATTGCGGAAGCGGAAAAACAACCGGGTACACACCCTCAAGTCAATAAAATCCGTAGTAAGCTCAATCAAAGTAAAAAACAAATTCTTGAAATGGAGTTAGCTACGCAAATTAAAAGTTGCGATGTTGCCATGGCGAAACTCAACAGCATGAAACAACAGCAACAAACACAGTAATTTCTCACGAAACAAAAGGCTTATTTGATTGAATAAGCCTTTCATTTTTTAGTCTTCTCGGGGCATTTTTTCAATGCCAAAATGGCGATAAGTTGTTGAGGTCGCCATTCTTCCGCGAGGTGTTCGTTGTAAGAATCCCTGCTGAATTAAATAAGGTTCCAGCACATCTTCAATGGTATCCCGCTCTTCCCCAATAGCCGCGGCTAAATTGTCTAACCCCACAGGACCACCATCAAAACGCTCTAAAACGGCTGTCAGCAACTTCCTGTCCAAATAATCAAACCCGGCATCGTCAATATCCAACATAGACAGCGCTGCTTTCGCAATGGCTTCGGTGATCACACCGTTATTACGCACATCGGCATAATCTCGCACTCGACGTAATAAGCGGTTCGCAATCCGCGGTGTTCCGCGAGAGCGACGAGCAATTTCATAGGCTGCCGAATCATCAATTTTAAGCTGCAAACAGACCGCACTTCTTGACA
>ERZ773010.931-NODE-931-length-19224-cov-3.781157_pt1 | contig 19224 bp, 13 predicted proteins | sample MGYA00580842_ERZ773010 | MGnify/ENA primary metagenome ERZ773010 (study PRJEB29015, sample SAMEA2737982) | human oral metagenome | biome: human oral; feature: human-associated habitat; material: dental | place: China | collected 2107 ...
TATTGATTTCTTCTAAGAACGCTCCCGAAACACCAAACTTTTCAACTAATACTTGGGCATTTTGCAATTTATAAGCATTTAAAAAATCAGTAAGAGCATAGTAGATTTCTGTTTTAAGGGCTGGTGTAATTTCCATATAGTGTTATTTAATCTTTGCTATATCATTTTTATAACTTACCAAAGCACGGATAGGCACAAGCTACTAGCTCACGCCGGTAGAGGTATAAGTAGGAATTTCGCAATAGGGAAACAAACTGTTTTCAAATGTACAAATATACCACATTTTTTTGTATATTTGCCCAACTAAAATAAGTAATTATAATGTCTTATCTGAAAGATCTTTCTAAAAAGCCCTCCTCTTCCCTCTCTACAAGTAGTCAGAATTCTTATTCTGACCCAAGAGAAAAAACCATTCTTGTTCTATCAAAAATCATTCGCATTTCAGGCTACGTTGCTTCAATTTCCTTTCCTATCTTTCTAATAGAAATGTATATACTTAAGCAAATTCCTTATAGCCTTCCTATCCTTTTTCTCTCTTTCTTTCTCTTTTGTATGTTATCCTTTAGCTGTTATCAGCTCAAAAGAGAGGTGGCAAAAGCTGCTCGTTGTAAAGCTGAAAAAGAAGCTATTATAGTTCCCACAGAATTTACCATCAATGCTTATCAAGAAAAGAGGGGGGTTGTGGATTGGCTGCTTCGCTCTATACATATAGCATTTACTCTTTTTATGTTCTATATCTCTCTGAAATCAGATTTTCTAAGTACAAACTGGTGGAAAGGAATGGGAATTGTAGTGCTCTCTATAATTGCTTTCTTTTATTCCTTTCACAAGGAGCCCCTACTCTTTACCAAACTCCACTGCTATGAGAATCTTATGGAGATATTCCCTAAGCAAGGAGAGCCTATCTATCTAAAGACTCAGGATATAAGAGGGGGGCGCTTCTACTCAAAGGGAAGAAAAGGATATATAAAACGCTTCGGCATACAATTCCAAATCCGTGACTCTCTCTTAGATATAGACATACACCTATCGAAAGATGATTATTTCCTCTTAAAAAAATATTTCAAACAATATCCTGCCCCCTTATATGACAGTGTACAAGAGAGTAGTATTTTTTAGCCCGAAATATCACTACTCATTATGTACGCTTTCACATTGGCGGAATACTAATAGTTGTTTTACTGCCAGAAAGACCTCTCCTTGTGACCATGTTTGCGCATATTCCCTAAGTCGCTCCGCCCCTTCGTCCCAGAGTTCGTTGTTCAGCAGGCACTCTACTACACTATCCTCTCCGACACGTGCCACATAGCATTTGAGCGATTGTACACGTACTTCTGTTGTGAAGTTTTGAGGCAAGAGATCCACTAATAAATCATAGAAATCCCGCTTGGCAGGAGGCGTTTGCCACTTTCCTAACAAATACTGATTGCCAAGAGTAGTATGCCAATGTATATCTCCCAGATAAATATCGCAGTTCTTATTATGATAGCCGCCCAAGCTATCAATAATCGTCTGAAAAGTTGTAGAAAGATAGTTTTCTATAAGTGAAAGTACCTTTTCCTGGTCAGTATCTCCGAATCCTGCTATATTATCCACGATTCCTTGAGGAAAATAGCCATCCTCTAAGTAAGTGCCTATATGTAGTTCTATTAGACTTGGATCCATTTGCGGAGTAGGGATAACTTCCAGTTCTATACGCATTTTTTCCCCCATCCAAATGGTACGAGTGGGGATATCAGGGTCTGCTTTATACCCTTGTTCTATAATCTTTTGAGAGAGTTGCTCAAGGATCTTCTCTTCTATATGATTGGTAAGACGCATGGTTAATTGTTAATGATTAATTGTTAGTGATTTAACAACTAAAGTAGTGAAATACGAACTTAGGAAATTGGTCACCAAGGTTGTAATATCCTTTGATGATAGCAAAATATGCTTGGTCGTCCCACAGGTGGGCTTCTATCCCTACAGCGGTATCATCATTGTTGAAGTTATAGACCTCTAAGTTCACCCCTCCGCCTTCTTCCTTGTCCATTTCTTCTATAGGAAAGAGGTGCAATACGCTTTTGTCTTCTACAAAATCAAGCATTTCATAGATTTCTTCTAAAAATTCTCCTGAAATATCAAACTTTTCAGCCAGTATTTGGGTATCTTCCGCTTTGTAAGCTTCTAAAAAGTCTGCTAAGGTGTGGTAAATTTCTGTCCTAAGGGCTGGTGTGATTTCCATATAGTATTATTTAATCTTTGCTATATCATTTTTATAACTCGCTAAACTGATGTTTCCTTCTAAAACCAACTCGCAAAGAGCTACTGGGGCATAACCTTTAAAGGAATGAAGGGTATAATGGCAATGCTTATCCTCGCACTCTAAGTGAAGCACATAACCATCGGGTTCGTCTTGAAAAACTACTGTTCCTTCTTTGTACTTTTCTAAGGCTACTACCGAGCGTACCAAATCCTGCCTACTATCGTGCAAGTGAGAGGCTACAAAGGCTATTTCGGCAGTGTCATTGCTGATTATGACTTCTGCCCAGCCCTGTTCTTTGGGAGTGTAATCAATCATTGGTATTTTTTATAAGCTCTAAGCTGTTCTACTTTCTCAAGACTCAAGCCATATTTCTCAAAAGTAAGCTTTTTCATAGGTTTATTATCCACTAATCGTTTCTAAATGAAGTTGATAGTTATCATCGAGCCTGATATACACCAGATGACCCAAAAAGTAATCAGGGTCAGTATCCACATCAAAAGTACAGACGAGGTCTTCACCTACTTCACAATACAAATCATAGAAATACACAGCCTCACAAAATTGCTCTTCCGTAATTTCTTCTTCAAGGTCTTCTTGGGCTACTTCAAAGAGTTCTCTTACCTCTTCATTTTTGAGAAGAAACTGTAAAACAGCTTCCTTGTTGCCCTCCAACCATTGTACTTTGGCTTCTACTTGCCGAAATACTTCTTGTTTTTCTTCTTCTGTAAAGTGGCGTTTGGCATCAAAACAGATCTCAATTTCAGACTCTTCCTCTCCCCAAAAAGTAAAGAATGCCTGATATTCGGTTTGGTTTTCAGCGATAAAATTCATGTTCTATTAACAATTGTAGGTACAAAAATAATAAATAACCGACAGATGTACAAGTGTTTCAAAAGTTTTTTCTATCATAGATAAAAAAATTCTTTTGCTACAATTATCTGTAACAAAAGAATTTAGTTTTTTAGCAACTGCTATTACTCAATAGGGGTAGTAGGAAGTTTTACTTCTCCTGGGTCTTTCCAAAGGCCGTCCTTAATGGCACGTTTCTTAGCTGCTTCTGCACGCTTTTCACTATCAGGGTGTGAACTCATCATCTTTTGGAAACGGCTTTGGGTTTCTCCTCCAGAGAGTAGGGCTAACTTCTTAAAGGCGGTATATACCCCTACTACATTGTAACCATGCTTCTTCATGAAGTTATAGGAATACTCATCGGCTTGGGATTCTTGCTTCTTGCTGTGCTTGGCATCAAGCATGGCTTCGGCCATTTCGCCTAATTGGCTTTCGCTCAAGGTCTTTACCGTATTGGAAGCCGCTGCGCCTGCTTCTTGTAGGGCGGCTCTGGTATAGGCAGCTTAATGGCATCCTTGGTATCCTCATTCTTTACGTGGCCTATTTCATGACCAATGATAGCCAAAAGTTCATCATCGGTCATCAAGTCCATAAGGGAGGAGAAGACACGGACACTACCGTCAGCACAGGCAAACGCATTGATATCGGTTACCAAATACACCTTGTAGTTGAGGGTCATGCCATCTTCATTTTTGTGTTTGCCGAAGAGACGGTTAAGCCGCTTAGTATAAGGACTTTTTGCATCCGCCACTTTATTGTGGGTATCCATCCAATCAACCGATTCTTTGGACAACTTTTGAGCATCCTCATTACTAAAGGAAAGCGCTTGCGCCCCTTTGCTAACGGCACCTGCCATCTTTCCAATATTGATCTGTGCCTGCGCAGTAGCTACCGCTACCATACAGAAGGCTGTTAAAATTGTTCTTTTCATATAAATCTCTTTATAATTACAAGATGCAAATATAAGGGATTTAATTGTTAATTGTTAATTATCAATTGTTAATATTCAATAGCAATAATAATTAATGACTAATGGCTAACCCTTTAAGGAATTAGCCATTAGTCATTAGTCAATCATTACTAATCATTATATCTCGTGTTCGCCTTTGATCTCCTTATGCTCGTAGTCAGCAATCATTAGGCGGTCATAGTCAATCTTGGCTCCTTTTCCAAAGCGCTTACCAATGTTATCAAAGATCAGATATACCAATGGTACCACAATCAAGGTCAAGAACAGAGAGGAGAGTAGTCCTCCAATGATTACAATTGCCAAGGCGTTGTTAATCTCAGCTCCAGCACCAGAGGCTATTGCCAGCGGGATCATACCTGCCACCATAGCTATGGTTGTCATGAGGATCGGACGGAAACGCGCATGGTTGGCTTGTATCAAGGCCGTTACAGTATCTTCGCCTTCTTCCTTGCGGTGATTGGCAAAATCCACAATCATAATCGCATTCTTAGCTACCAACCCGATGAGCATAATCATACCCAAGAGGGTGAAGATATTGAGCGACATATTGGTCAATGCCAAAGCAACCAAGGCACCAATAAAGGAAAGTGGAATGGAGAACATCACCACAAACGGACGAGAGAAACTGTTATAGAGCACTACCATTACCATGTACACCAATAGGATAGCCGCTATAAGTGATACAAAGAGTGTACCGAAGCCTTCATCTTGGTTTTCTTGGTCTCCTGAGAAGGTGAAATGTACATTGGCTGGTTTTTCCATCGCATCAAGTTTTGCTTTCCACTCAGAAACAATGGTACCTGTAGGACGTCCTACGGATTGAGCCTGTACGGTTACCGAAGGTGATTTGTCATAACGTTCCAATAGGGTAGGTCCTGAGGCATAGAACACTTTGGCAAACTGGGAGAGCTTTATTTGCTGTCCTGCACTGTTGATAAAGACCATATTCTCTACGTTCTCTATAGACTGGCGATGACCTTCTTCAAAGACAACATTAATATCATATTCAGAATCACCAGTACGGAACTTACTATCATCATTTCCGTTGAAAGCTGTACGCATGGTCACTCCTACGGTAGCGATGTTAAGCCCTAGCATAGACATCTTATCACGATCCAACTGTACATTGATCTCAGGGTTTCCTGCCTCTGAAGAGAGTTTCACCTCGGTAGCTCCAGGGATCGTTTTGAGCAGTTCAGCGGTTTTTAATGCATATTCCTGAGCTACCTTAACATCGTCAGAGGTAACCACCAAGGCAATTGGTGCTTGTTCGGCTCCCATAAGCCCCACTGGAACAGTCTTTACTTTGGCATCTACCAAGTACTGACTGAGTTCACGCTTGAGCTTAGCAGCAATTACTGTAGTGGATTCGCTACGCTCTTTCTTATCCACAAGAGTAATCTGTATTTCGGACTTATAAGCGGTAGACTGAGAAGCACCCATACCACTGGTGGACTGTCCTATAGTAGTAATCATACTCTCTACCAATGGCTTATTGGTACCAGGCACCTTGAGCGCTCGCAAGTAGTTCTCTGCCTTCTGTGTAAGAAAGTTGGTTTGCTCCAAGGAAGCATCTTTGTTCAATTCAAACTGTACGAGGAACTTACCTCTATCCATGTTTTGGAAGAACTCTGTACCGATATATCCAGCAGGAATGAGTGAACAAGAACCTGCAAAGAGGAAAAATACCAAAATAATCGTTTTCCACTTATTCTTGAACGACCATACCAAGAGGTCAGAGAAGAAATGAGTCATACGCTTTATAAAATTCTCAAATCCAATAGAGATTTTCCCCATAAAGGATTTAGGATCAGGGTGTTCCAACTTCCCAAAACGAGAATAGAGCCAAGGCACTATGGTAAAGGACATCAGCAAGGAGAGCGCTGTAGCAATAGCCACTGTCATACAGAACTCTTTTACCACATTCACCACTATGGAGTTTCCTATAGAAATTGGCACGAATACCACCACGATTACCAAGGTAATCGCCATAACGGTAAGGACAATTTCCTTAGACCCATCATAGGCAGCACGTACCTTATTCTTTCCCATCTCCATATGGCGGTGTACGTTCTCCAAGACCACAATAGCATCATCCACCAAGATACCTACCACCATTGAAAGAGCAACAAGGCTCATCAGGTTCAGCGTAAAGCCAAAGAAGTACATACCGATAAAGGCTGCAATGAGTGAGGTCGGTATAGAAACCATTACAATGAGTGCGTTGCGCAAACTGTGAAGGAAGAAGTACATCACCACAGCCACGAGTACAATCGCCAAGAAAAGGTCAAACATCACCGAGTTGGCTGCATGTAGTGTAAATTCGCTGGTATCCTCAGCCAATTGTAACTTTACATTTTCATTGGCATAGGTTTTTTCTATCTGAGCCATCTTCTTACGTACCTGTTCGCTTACTGATACCGCATTGGCATCGGTTTGCTTGAGTACTTGGAGTAGGAGCGTATTTTCTTGGTTGATACGAGCTATTTTAGTGGCATCTTCCTCTGTATCTTGTACATCAGCTACATCGGAAAGGCGGATTTCGATACCATTCTGAGAGACAAGCGGTAAGTTGCGCAGTTGCTCTACGTCCTGAATCTTACCCAAGACACGGATGGAGGTACTATTTTCACGCGTTTTGAGTTTCCCCGCAGGGATTTCTATATTGGAAGCTGTAATCAACTGTTGTATTTGTGCAATGGTAAGGCCATAACCTTCGAGCTTTTGAGCATCCACATTCACTCGAATTTCCCTCTTACGACCGCCAATGATATTGACCTGTGCTACCCCAGGCACACGAGAGAGTTCAGGTTGTATCTTCTTATCCACTAAGTCATAAAGCTCTTGAGAGGAAAGATTGGAGGTAACCCCCATGGAGATAATTGGCAAGTCCGATAAGGAGAACTTGGATAGGGAAGGCTCTTTGGCATCAGTAGGGAGATCAGCACGAATGGCATTGATCTTACGCTGGGCATCATTGAGCGTATTATCCACATTAGCATCATTGGTTAGCTGTATAATTACCACTGAGAGCGACTCATAAGAATTAGATTGTATCTTTTTGATATTCTCCAAAGAAGATACCGCATCTTCAATTTTCTTAGTTACGGTACTCTCAATTTCTGAAGGGGACGCTCCTGCATATATGGTAGAGATAGTTATCACATTGATCTCAAACTTAGGAATGAGTTCATAGTTCAAGAGCTTATAGGAATAAAAGCCTCCCAAGAGTAATAGGGAGAGCATCACAATTAGGACACTGGGTCGCTTGATAGAGAGTTTGATAATATCCATCGTAATTAATTCTAAATCGGGGGCAAAGGTAAAGCAAAAAAACTAAATAAACAAAAAAAGTTTCCATATTTTTTCAGAGGTCAGTGTCATGTGTCATGTCCTAAAATAGATTGACAAGTATAAAAGACATAACAAAGAAGTCAGCGGTTAGTCTTTAAAGGCTAAAAACTGAGAACTGACTACTGAAAACTGATACTGACTAATATTTGCTTTTATCGGAAAAAAAACGTAATTTTACTTCTACTAAAATCCACCTTTCAAGAACTGAAAGCTAAACTAAAAAATATGAAAAGAGAAAAAGACCAAATGAAGGACACGCTTAATCCTTCTGAATGTACTACTATTATTGTAGGCAGACGCGCTACTACCGATGGTTCTATGATCGTTGCTCGCTCCGATGACTGGAGTGCTGTGGTAGCCAAAAGCTTAAAAGTACACCCTGAGAGGGGACAAGGCCCTGAGGAATTTGTTTCCTTCAACAATGGATTCCGTTGCCCTCTTCCCAAAGAAGCCTTGGGGTATATGGGAATGCCTCCTTATCAGTACCCTGACCAATGGGAAAGTGCTGGATTCAACACAGCGGGTGTGGGGATGAGTGCCACAGAGAGTATTTTTAGCAGTGAAAAAGCCTTAGCTGCTGACCCCTTGGTTCCCAACGGCTTAGGAGAAATATCCATTAACTCAGTGGTGCTTCCTTATGTACATAGTGCCAAGGAAGGTGTAGAACGCTTAGGGGCACTTATAGAAAAATATGGAATTGCAGAAGGCTTTGGAGTAGGCTTTATAGACCAAAAAGAGATTTGGTACTTGGAGACTGCCTCAGGACACCGTTGGATCGCCAGTCGTATTCCCAGCAATGTATATTTTGTAACAGCAAATCAAGCTCGCTTGCGCGAATATGATCCTAAGGACAACCATCATTTTTTGGGCAGTGAAGACCTAATTGAGTTTGCTATCACCCATAAGCTATATGACCCAACTAAAGGTGTTTTTGACTTCCACAAGGCTTATATTCGTGATGAAAAACTTGATACTACCTATAATTATCCCCGTGTATGGGCTTTGCAGGCGCTCTTTAGTCCTGAAATAGAGAACGATGTAACTCAGAATAATTTCCCCGTATTTGTACAAGGGGAAAAACGCATCTCCTTAGCCGATGTACGCCGTGCTTATTACCACCACTATCAAGGTACTTCACATGACCCCTACTTCCATCAAAATCCCAAAGAACCTTACCGCCCTGTGGCTATTTTCCGTGCCACTCATACCCATATCCTACAAGTAAGACCAGAGCTACCTAAGGCTATAGGTGAGATTAACTATGTGGCTTTCGGTATGGCTGCTTTGGGACTCTTTATTCCTATCTACCAAGGTGTTACTTCCTACCCTGAAGCCTACACTAAGGGCGATAACCATTGCAAAGAAGATTCTGCCTACTGGATACTAAGACGTGTACAGACCTTAGGAATGGTCAATTATAACAAATATGCCCCCGTGATACGTGACACTTATGACCGTTTTGAAGCCGAGATGGAACAACGTCAACGTGAAATGGAGGCTGATTATCTTGCCCTCTACCCTACTCATCCTATAGCGGCACAGCAGTTATTACAACGCTTTTCTGATCAGCTCTTAGAAGACGTACTTTCTGTAAGCCGTGAGTTACTCAACGACCTCTTCACCCGCCTTACTCTTGATATAGAAGCCGAGTATCGCTTTGCAGGCGCTTAATTTTGGAGTTATCATAATGAGAAAGAGGGGTGAATATGATATTCATCCCTCTTTTGTGCTGCTTAGCTCACTATTTTATCTCACGATTTCAAAAAAACCTCCACAAGGAGAGGTTCTGTATAAATTATGAAAAGATGTTATTTACTAAGTAAGAACCATGTGTTTCTATCTTTTACACTGGTGAGCTTGTAGTAGTTAGTATTATTAGGATCATCTGCCACTGTATAGGGAGATTTGCTCGCTATATACGAATAAAAATTGTACATAAAGCTAGCAAACCAACTATAACGATTTTGTAATAGATTTTCATCTGGATGATCCACCTTGTAATATTGAGATTTTACTTCTCCTCGAAGGCTTATGGCTATTTGGTCAGGATGCCCTACTACTGCATCAAAATTGATTTCATAGAAAGTATCATTACCTCCTGACCACCTTGCATCATAGGACAAATGTTTTTTGAAACCTACCACATACCCTGAATCATCATTGTGAAGAAGCCTAATTTGCAGATTTTTATCTACATTCAAATCATACCAATAATACAAATCTTTTACAGCTGTATTCAAAGTAGCGTACTGATCTAACAAATCCTGAGAGGCTGAACCTGTATCAAAAGTAGCCCATTTGATATCATCAGTTCCATTAAAGATAATAGGAGGATTTACAAAGTTAATAGTTATAGCTCCATCGGGAGTAGTGAAGGCAGTCTTGGCATTATTGATATACAATTCTGTTATCTTGACACCATTAACATCCACGGGTTCATAGAATTTTATCCCTTTTTCAGTAAGTGCAAAAGCTTGTTGAACATTATTCCCATCATAGCTAAAAACAATTTGACGCTCTAACGAAGAGAATAACATATTCACTGTTTTACCATTAATCTGCACCGGAGCTAATATTTTTCCAAATAACAAAGATCTATTTTCTCGTATTTTGTTTAGAAAAGCTGCCCTGTCACCTGTCAGACTGGTAAGAACCATTGTATTTCCAGAGAGTTTTCCCTTGAAAGTATAGGTTCCATTTTCTTCTTTTTCTATAAGATATTCCACATCTCCACCTTTACCGCGAGGATAATCATAAGAGGATACATAGAAGTGATGCAAAATTTTGTTATGGGTATCAAAGCTCACCCCTGGAGCTTCATTAGCATTGTAGGTAAAATAAGAAGTTACCTCGTTGTTATCAGAAGCTACTTCAGAAGAAGCGATTACTTTTCCATCTTTGAGCTTGATGACAAAGTTATATCCTCCTATGCCTTGGTTAGTTGCAGGAAGCCCTTGAAAGCTTTTATTTTCCCCTGGGAAAACCGTAAATAACCAATAGCTGTCATTCTCCCAAGCTTTTTTATATCCTTGCATCAGCTGAGGTATACGCTGCAAGGCTTGTTGATCATCTCCAAAAGGGTTATCTTCCTTATAACTACAAGAAGTTATAAAAGAAGCGGTGAGTAATAAAGTAATATATTTTTTCATCCTAATTAAGATTTAATGTTGAGAAATCCTTACGAGGTACGGTATTGCCCTCAAAATCCTTTCCTACTACATAAGGATAGCGGCTGCGTACTTCTTTGCGGAGTACATCCAAGTCAAGCTGCCATTCGTCCTGTAGGTATTTCTTGATGACAACCATCTTTTGTTCCAATTTTTCTTTACCTGTATAGGTTTCGGTAGGACGGATTTTTTCGTCTGCTTTTTTGAGTTCTTCTTCCCATACATTGGTAGAATAATATGTTCCGCTTGCATCTCCATAATTAGAGAACTTAGCTTTCCAAGCGGTATATTGCTCTCTGTCAAAACCATCAGGGATCGCTCTATAGATAGCCACATTGGCATCGGTATCATCGGTAGTCACATTAGCGGCTAAGTGCTGTGCATCAGTAACACTGCTATCCAAATCCTTATTGCGGTAAGCCCTACCCCAACGACTTTGGTCGGTAGTAGCGCAGCCACAATCTTGAGTAGCATTGTAATACACCATATAACGTGCTATAGTCTCTACAAAGTCTTCATCGGCATTATAGGCACAATATGGTTGTATAAATCCTGATTTGAGAGCCTCTTCATGGACAAGATTTGTCCAGTTTCCATATTTGTAATCGGAAGCAGTAATCCTATCAAAGCTGGTAGGATAGAGCTTAGCCTGGTGCCAAGTATGCGCTACTTCATGATATAGGGTCTCGAAAGGTCCTGAAGTCAGTTGGTAGATATTATGAGACTCTAAGTTGTTAATATTCAACAGGTGTATTTTCTTTCCTGCCAATGCCCATCCTAAAACATAAGTACCTCCTGCTTCATAGGCATATTCTCCTACTAAAACAATCTTACTAAAAGAATATTCCTTAAGAAAGTTCTGTCCTTTTATTTTTACATAAGGCTCTATAAAGAGGTAATGAAATACATTGGCAAACTCAATTGCCTTTTGATAATCTGTAGGCACAAAGGAATAGCCTTCGTATCTTTCATTATCGGTAAAACGATAAAGAATATTGATGTTAAATGGTTTGGCTATCTTCTGCTCTAAGTACTTATCCAAATCATTTTGAGTATTGAGTGACTGTTCTTTCTGTTCTGCTTTATCTTCCACAGAACTTTCTGCAGCCAGATCGTTATCCTGAGAACAACCTACCAAGGCTGCTGACAAAAACGTATATAATATTTTTTTCATAAGTATTTTTTATTTATTATCTTGGATTGGGTTGCATACCTGATCTGATGGCTACATCTGGAAGCTGTATAGCTCTACGAGGGTCATTTACAGGGAGGGTAGCAGCAGGGTAATTTCTATCACGATCCGAAAGATCACAACGATAGCGTACTACTTCTATACCATAGCGCTTTACATCTTGCCAACGTAAGCCATCTCCTAAGGTAAGTACACGACGACATTGCAAAAGATAGTGTAACAAATTTTCCTGTATACCATCATTTTCTATGGTAAAAGAAGGATGTAGTTTTTTCTTCTGAGTAGGTGCATTGGCGGTAGAATAGCGCATATTCGCATCCTTATAGAAATCTATTATCTGTTGCTGAGTTGCTGTATTACGGCTTGAATAAGCTTGTCCATTAACCGTGATTGTGGTTTGCTGAATAAACTTAGATGTCCACATGTTGAGGTCTTCAACTGCACTGGCATATTGTTTTAAGTGAATCTTTGCTTCTGCGCGTACCAAAAGGGTTTCATCGGTAGTAAAAGGCACCATGATAGACTTATTATAGGAAGTTCCTTCCTTTAAAGTAGGAAACTTATCAAATAAGACAATATTAGTATTAGCATTTCGATCACGGATAGGTTCAAACCAATAAAAAGCATATCCATAACCATAATCTCCTGATTTTCCTTCAGGATCCCATACATTAGGAGCTTCTACTGTTTCTTGTCCTGCTATAAGTGTATTATGGTTGTAGCGGTAACTTCTGCTATAGAATTTTCTTGCTATCTGAGAATATACCGGAAGTACGAGTAAGTTCGCATCAATATTCTCATTGGTATAGTAAAGCGCCCTACTTCCTTGTGTTACTGTACCTGCCTTAGAGGTATCTCTAAAATCCTCCCAATTTCTCAACAGATTGAGTGTAGTAGCATTGTTGGTGGTCAGTACCTCATTGGCATAGTTCAAGGCTTTTTGCCATTGTTGGTAATAGAGGTAGAAACGAGCCGCAAAAGCATTAGCTGCTCTTTTGTTAAAGTGATACTTAGGTGTTTCGTAATAATTATCATCAATCAAGGGCAATCCTGCCTGTATGTCCTTATCTATGAGGTCATACACCTGTGCTACTGTCCCGCGAGGGTACTTAGGACTTAGTTCTTTCTCTGTATGAAGCATATAAGGAATTCCTAAGTCCGTGCTGCTGGTAGTGGGGTTGTAAGCTAAGCAAAAAGTGTTAGCCAACTCAAAGTGTGCATAGGCACGTGCCAAGAGCGCTTCTCCCTTAGCCGCATTAAATTCTGAACCCCCACCAAGCTCTTGAATTGCTTCCAAAGCTTTATTGGCATGATTGACCGCATTGTAGTAGGATTCCCAGTTGTAATACAATCCATCGTTGTCAAAGTATTCTTGTACAGGTTGCCAATAAGCCAATTGCCCACTGATAAGCCCCCATGTATACACAGAAGGACCATAATCCCCTATATTATCAGAGGAATATTCATTGAGTACGGCATTATTATTGATGGAGTAAGCATTGACTAAAAGCTTTCTTACATCCTCTGCCGTCTGTATCTCTACCTGATTGTCAGGCAACTCATCCAAGAGCTTATTACATCCTGAAAAGAGTAGAGAAGCGGTTGCAAGTATAAAATATATTTTTTTCATTGTCTATCTTTTTATTAAAGTCCTATACGCAAAGTAAATATCAGCTGCTTGGGTGCTCTTTGAGCATATCCGTTGGCTAAGAAGTCAGGATCATCTCCATTAAGCTTTTTATCCGCATAGAGCAAAGCCAAGTTGGTAGCTTGTAGCTTTAAGCTCAAGTGGCGAATACGTGTTTCTTTCAAAAACTGATTGTCAAAAGTATATCCTAAAGATATTTCCTTCAAGCGGATGTTATCTCCTTTGGCGATACGTACATCAGAGTAGTCATAGCTGGAATAAGGTTGAGACAAGTCGACTCCAAGCTGAGGCACTGAATAGTGAAGCACATCTGCTATCGAATAAGCTTTAGGAATATTGGTTCTTGCCTCATCGCCAGGTATTCTCCAGCGACTGTTAAGTTCTCTTGGCGCACTGGCATAGTCGTTATAGGTCAAGGCGTCAGATATTCTTCTAAGACGTACCACATTTCCATAAGAGTAAGTGAATACTACTCCAAAGGAAATTCCTTTGTAATTGATAGTGTTAGTAAAGCTACCACGATCGGTAGGAATAAGGGTTCCTGAATATTTCAAGAAGTCTACATTGGAATCCTGCATGTTAAATCCTTCACGATTCAGCTCTCCATTAGGTCCTGTAAAGGTAGGGAATCCTCTTTCGTCCAAGCCTCGGAATGGAATAGAGAAAAGTGACTTAAGTGGGTAACCTTCTTTAGCAAATCCCCCTACTGTAGTAGCATCTTCGTTATAACCTACCATATTCTGTATGTTAGGACTGGTCAGAAGCTTGGTTATCTCATTGGTAGAACGAGAGTATACAAAGGAAGTCTTCCAAGTGAAATTCTCTGTTTTGATATTGGTAGACTCTATCGCCAATTCCAAACCATGCGATTTCATCTCTGCCATATTTCCTTGCTTAGCGATGGTACCGCCTACCCCTTGGGTATCTATATTCCCGATAAGGTCATAGCTTTTACGATTGAACCAGTCTACTGAAAAGTTAAGACGGCTGTTTAGGATACCAAACTGTACGCCCAAATCCAATTCTTGATTTTTCTCATAGGTCAAGTCATGGTTAGCTCCATTGGTTATGTTAAGCCCCAATTCGCGATTGTTGGAGTTACGCCAAGGTTGGTTGGTATAGATCTGAGAAAGCGAGTTGCTTACCGAAGGGGCTATGGCAGTTACCCCAAAAGAACCACTGAAGGTAAGGTAAGAAAGAGGCAAATCCTTAAAGAAACTTTCCTGACTTACATCCCAGCTAAGTCCTGCATTCCAGGTAGGCATCCAGCGTACATAACGAGATTTTCCAAACTGGTTAGAGGCATCATAGCGAAGGGTACCATTGAAAGTATAACGATCCTTGAAGGTATAGTTCACATTAGCATAGAAATCCTGATAGTTATTAGTGGTAGGAGAGATAGTATAGTAATCATCTCCTTCTTCCTGCATTTTCTTAAACTTTATGTAAGAAAAAGCACTATAATAACCTGAACCAAAATTCACTCCATAGTTATCTGAGGAGTCATAGGTATTCTTGTCATTGTCCATCTCAAACCCTCCATAGAGCGAAAGCGCATGCAAGCCGTCCATGAAGCTATCTATATAGCTCAAAGTAGCACGGAAGGTAGTTCCCTGTGAGGTAGAAAGGGTTTGGGTACGGATACCCCCCTTAGGTAAGGTAGGGATTGGCTGTGCAAAAGGATCATTAGGATCTTTGTACAGATAAGTATTGGCATTCCTTATCTCAGAGTTAGGCATATAGCGATAAGAGATGGCTCTATTAGAGTACTCTGTATGATCGGTAACCATCTTATAGGATTGGTAGCGAATGGCTCCCATCGCAGTGGCTTCTACCTTAGGAGAGATCTTCCAAGTAAGTTGTCCTTGCAAACGCACTGTGGCTATGTCTTTGTCTATATAAGAATTATCAATTTCATTGAAAATATTAAAAGGCGTATATCGTTCTACATAGTATTCCTTAGGATCCAAGGTACGAGAACGATCCTGTGCATAATAATATAAGTTGCGGTAAGGATCTGTCTGATCTTTATAGGAAAGGTCAGTGATTACATTGAGCCCTATCTTAGAAGAAAGATTGTAAGTAGCATTAAGGTTTCCTGAATACTGAGAAAGTTTGCTACCTTTAGTCCATCCTGGGTCGTCCAATATACTCAAGGAAGCATAGTAAGTGGATTTCTCACTACCTGAGGAGAAGGAAAGGGTATGGTTCTGCATGATACTTGTTTGGAACAATTCTTTGAACCAGTTTGTATTTCTTCTCTCTGCCATTCTCATATAGCGCAAGCGTCCTTCAGGAGTATTAGATACCCTTGGATTACCATTAGCATCCAACACCTTGTATAGTTGGTTCATCTTTGCCATAAGACCACTAGTGGCACTTGTTACCGTATTCCCATCCAAGAAATAAGCTCCTTCATAGAGTTCCTTCATTAGGGACATATGATCCTGAGAGTTCATGATGTTGAACTCTCCATAGGTAGGGATAAAGCGGAAAGTGGACTCATTGGTATAGGTAATACTACTGGAACCCGCAGCCCCACTCTTGGTAGTAATGACTACCACCCCAGCGATGGCACGAGGTCCATAGATAGCGGTAGCAGAAGCATCCTTGAGTACCTTAAAGCTTTCGATACTCTCAGCACTAAGCCCAGGTATAGCCGCTGCAATAAGCATCTTAGCATCATCAGATACAAGTTCCTCTGGCTTTAGAGAGATATCGTCCTGAAGAATTACTCCATTAAGCACCCACAATGGTTTGGCTTCCTTAGAGATAGAGGCTTGTCCACGGGGGTTGGTATTCATCGGAGCAGAAGGCTCTTTCTTCTGGAGATCCACCACTTCATTGACACTCTCTAATTTTACATCTACTACACCAGAGGTAGGCACCACCTCCTGTGGTTTTTTCCCCTCAGCGGTAAAGACTAACGTCTGTCCCTTGGCAATGGTTATCTCATAGCGCCCTTCGAAATCGGTAACCGTCGCCTGTGAGGTCTCCTTCACAGTGATGGTAACTCCTGCCAAAGGTGCCGACTTGGTATCGGTAACCACTCCAGAAATTTTCATCTCCTCTTGAGCTAAGGAGACATGCCATACTCCAAAGAGGAGTAAGAACATGAACAGAAATCTGAATTTGACTGTATTCATCTTTATTTACTTAAAATAGATTTTTCACACTAACATAATTCTTCTCTATCAACTCAGACTTATTGAGCCCTCTTCCACATTCTCCTCCCTAAACAAGACGCTTTTGATAAAAAAGGTTTGCAAATTTAGGAATAAAATAAGGAAAAAGCAAGCATTTTTCCTTATTTATGTAGGGCAAGAGATGTTAAAAATAATAAGGGCTGCCCTCTCGGGCAGCTCTTATTAAAAATGATGATATGAGAAATGCTAATTACTTGTAAAGATAGAACCAATAATTACTATCGGTTGTACTAGTGAACTTATAGTAATCGCCTCCATCTTGTACCGTATAAGGACCTTTGTTGGCCATTGTTCTGTAAAGTATAGTTACTATCCAAGAGTAGAACTGTATTTGGTTTCTATCAACACCTGTTCTGAGGGTCTTGTGATCAGAAGGATCTTTGAGAATAAAGCGTACTTGATTTGGATGATCACCTACTCCTACTATATCTACTTCATAATAGGTCTGTACCCCTCCATCATAACCTTCTACATAAGAAATAAACTTAGTAAATCCTGTTACCGATTCATTGTCATTTCCTTTGATAGTAGAGATTTTAAGATCTGTAAAGCCATTTCTTTTGAGATCATACCAAGCATAAGACCACTTAACCCATGAATCTACTGTATTGTAAGTAGTTAAGAACTTATCAGAAACGAAACCTTGATCAAACCAAATTTTCATAGGAGTTGCAGTTATTTGAATAGGAGCTGCTTGGAAAGTAATGGTAACTGAATTATCAGGTGTAGTAAGGGCTGTTTTTGCCTCATTGATATAAAGTTCGTCCAAGGTAACCCCATTTACAGTAACAGGTTCGTAGAACTTAAGTCCCTTATCGGTTACGATAAAGGCCTGTTGTACATTCTGGTCATCATAGCTAAAGGCGATCTGGCGATAGCTAGGGAATAGAACCATGGTAACTGCTTTCCCACCAATCTGGGTAGTATTAAGTCCTTTCCCCTTAAGAGTTTCTGTATTAGCACGTACCTTGTTAAGATATTCCTGACGATTTCCTGTGAACTTGGTAAGGGTCATTTTGGTAGCAGAAGAACGCCCTAAGATAGAGAAACCATTATTTATAGGTTCTAAGATCTCTAACTCAATATCCCCACCACGAGCATTAGGAAACTGACCGGAGGTACGGCGGAAGTGGTGTAATACATCACTGTAAGTATCAAAACTAAGGGTGATTGCCTCGGTATTCTGATAAGAGAAGTAAGTGGTATATTCATCATTATTAGGCATAAACTCCGCGGAAGCACTTACCTTACCATCCTTGAATTTCAAGAAAATATTATACCCCCCTATACTGTGGTCCATTCTTGGTAGTTTTAAGAAACTTCTGCTTACCCTAGGAAAATAAGAGAGTTGCCAGTAAGTATCTCCCTCCAAGGTATTCTTATAGGTCTCTAAGGTATTATTGGTACGATTGGCGGGCTTTTGCTCAAAGGCATCTTCTTCCTTGTAGCTACAAGAAGCTACCAAAGAAAGCGTTATAAGTAATATTATATATCTTTTCATAGCAAATTAATTATTAGGTAAGACAGAGAAATCTTTTCTTGGAACAGGATTTCCATTAAAATCCCTACCTACCACATAAGGGTAGCGGCTACGGATTTCTGCACGAAGTTCATCTAAGTTGATATTCCATTCTTCCAAGAGATATTTCTTCATAATGGCCATTTTTTGTTCTATTTTTTGCTTACCTGTATAGGTTTCATTAGGACGTATTTTTACGTCTGCTATTTTAAGCTGTTCTTCCCATACATTGGTAGACTCATAGTTGGTTTGACCATCACTTAGGTTTCCATAGTTCCAGAACTTATCCTTCCAAGCATTGTAAAGCTGATCGTTGAAACCATCTCCATTGGTATCCAAAGAGCTATCTGTCGTAGCGCAACCACAATCAAGTGTCGCATTGTGATATACAATATAACGAGCCAACATCTCTACGAAGTCCTCATCACTATTGAAGCTAGAGTAAGCGGTCATAAAGCCTGCAGGCAAATAGTTCCTTGTGGATAGATTCCAAGCGGTTACCCAGTTATCTCGCTTATAGTCAGAAGCAGATATCTTCTCATAATCGGTAGGATACAATTTGGCTTGGTGCCAAGTGTGTGCATTCTCGTGATAGAGGAAAACTAGAACGTTGTCATTAAGCCAATAGATATTATTAGGATCCAAGTTATTAATCTCCAACAAGTGGACTTTCACCCCAGCGGCAGCAAACCCTAATAGCTTAGCCCCTGTGGAGTTAAAGGCAGGTTCCCCTATAAGTATGATAGTATTGAAAGAGTGTTCTTTCAAAAACTTTTGAGAGGTTATCTTGATATAAGGCTCTATAAAAAGATAATTGAATACATTGATAAATTCTACCGCCTTTTCATAGCGTGTAGGCGCCATGGTATAAGATCTATAGATTTCTCTTTCAAGGAAGCGATATAATATATCTATACCATAAGGCTTAGAGAAGTTCTTTTCTATATATTTATCCAATGGATTCTGAGGGTTTATCACCTTTCCATTGGCACCTCCATCGTCGGCAGTTACCGCACTTTCGGAAGTATTGATTTTATCATCATTGGTACAACCAAATAGGAAGGTTGTTGCCAA
>ERZ773010.933-NODE-933-length-19195-cov-5.736886_pt1 | contig 19195 bp, 19 predicted proteins | sample MGYA00580842_ERZ773010 | MGnify/ENA primary metagenome ERZ773010 (study PRJEB29015, sample SAMEA2737982) | human oral metagenome | biome: human oral; feature: human-associated habitat; material: dental | place: China | collected 2107 ...
AAATAATTTTGCTACTGAACTGAATGATGAGGTTAAAAATAATTTTTTCATTTGTAATAATAATTACTGTTATTGGACAAGTCGGACGGGGCTGACTTGTCGGACGAATTGGATGAGGGAGACACGAGCTGCAAGTTAGTACTAAAGGAGAGCTTTAGAAAAATATGTAAACTATTGTTTAGCAAATTCTTCTAAAAACTGACGGTATAGTGGTACGCTTCTCTCTATCCATTCGGTTGTACTGTTCAGCTCGATGCCGTAATAGGCAAAAAACGGACGAAAATCGGCGTGAATGTATTCGAACGTGAGTTCAAAAGGGCGTAACAATTCCTTAAGGGTATACTTATATTTTTCGTTATGCGCATATTCACGCTCATCAATACCTGCCGAAATGGCAAGCGTTACCTTTTTGCCACCTACTTTATAACCGCTTTTGCTCCCGTAAGCCCAACCGTAGGTAAGAACTTCGTCTTGCCATTTCTTTAACAACGGTGGCATACTAAACCAATAGAGCGGAAACTGAAATACAATGTGGTCGTACTGCTCTATCAGTTGTTGTTCCTTCCTAATGTCGATATGTTCGTCGGGATATGCTTTGTACAACTGATGTATGGTATATTGCTCTGGGTATTTCTCAAGCTCCTCAATCCAACGTTTGTTGATGAGAGAATCCTCTATATGAGGGTGTGTTACTATAATGAGTGTTTTCATTCGATACGAGCCGCACGGGCAATTAATGATTTAATTAAATTATTAATATATTTAAATTGCTTAATCAATTTACGAATAATCAAAAGTATATAGCACGATACGGCTAATAGGCTCATACAGCATAATGATATAACCACCATAACCTCCTACCCAAACATAACTTGGGGTCTCGGCAACAAGGTAAAAGGGGTTACCTTGATAAGAAATATTGATAACAGCATCTTCAATACTTTGTCCTTTTGGTATATTCATATCAAAAGCCTTTGGATACCAGTTTTGTTCAATAGTATTACACCAATTGCCATATTTTACCTTTCCTCCTAACTTTTCTAAAAAGTTTCTTCTATCAGGTTGACCTTGAAATTCAGGATTGTTTATATTAGTTAATGTGCCATACTTAGCTACATTTGCTTTACTTTTCTCATAATTCTGAGCCATTTTTTGAAATTCTTTTTCAGTCCTTGAATTATAATCCCATTGGTGAAACTCAGTTCTCTGAAAAAATCCTTCTTCCCCCAAGAACTCAAATCTATTATCATCAGTAAGATGGAAAGCTAACCAATTATAAGATGTATATTCATTATGGTAATTACTAGTTCCTTCACCTATATATCCACCGTAAGGCTCAAAAGGACACAGCATATACACCTTTTGCCCTGCCCAATTGGGGTTGATTTCAGCTAAATCGATGCTCATCAGGGGCAGAAAATGATTTTTGAGCCACGGTTGCTCTTTTACAAAAATGTCTTCTGCTTTGGGGAACGCCTGCAAATGGTCGTTCAGTTCTTGAATTTCTTCTCTTGCTGTCATTGTGTTTTTATATTAATTAATTTATTTTTCTTATGAATAATCAAAAGTGAATAGCACGATATGACTTATGGGCTCGTACATCATAATGATATTGTCGCCAGCTCCTACCCAATAGAAAGCTCTTGCCTCAGCTACGAGATAAAAAGGATTTCCTTGGTAAGAAATGTTAAACACTACCTCATCATCATCCTTTCCATCTTCTATTTTCATCTTAAAAGCCTTTGGATATTCCTCCTCTTCAATAGTGGAACACCAGTTGCCATACTCAAATTCTCCTCCTAAAATCTCCAAAAATGATCTCTTATTCAGTTCGCCCTTATATTCAGGGTAACGCACATTCACCAAAGTGCCATATTTAGCTATATTTGTTTTGCTTTTCTCATAGTTATCAGCCATTTCTTGTATGGCTTCCTCTTCTTCGGAATTAAAATCCCAGTCGTGAATGGCTGTTCTTTCAAAAAATCCTTCTTTCCCCAGAAATTCAAACTTATTATCATCAGTTAGGCGGAAAGCCAGCCAGTTAGGCGCGGTATATTCGTTGTGATACTCAGTGGTATTATCGCCTATATAACCCTCGTAAGGCTCAAATGGAGCGAGCATATACACCTTTTGCCCTGCCCAATCGGGGTTGATTTCGGCTAAATCGATACTCATCAGGGGCAAAAAATGGTTTTTGAGCCACGGTTGCTCTTTTACAAAAATGTCTTCTGCTTTGGGGAACGTCTGCAAATGGTCGTTCAGTTCTTGAATTTCTTCTCTTGATTGCATAATGTTTTAATATTGTTACCCCAATTTTTTGGCATCGGCTAAAAATTGTGCTAAGCCGCTATCGGTAAGGGGATGTTTGAGAAGTCCGGTGATAGCCGAAAGAGGTGCGGTAATGACATCGGCACCTATTTTAGCACACTCGAGAATGTGCATAGTATGGCGCACAGAAGCTGCAAGGATTTGTGTCTCAAAGTTATAGTTGTCGTAGATGAGGCGTATTTCTTCGATAAGAGAAAGTCCGTCGGCAGAGATATCGTCGAGTCTGCCGATGAAAGGTGATACATAAGTAGCACCTGCTTTGGCTGCTAAAAGCGCCTGACCTGCTGAGAAAACTAGCGTACAATTGGTACGGATACCCTTATCGGTGAAGTATTTAATAGCTTTGATACCGTCTTTAATCATCGGTACTTTTACTACGATTTGAGGGTGAAGGGCAGCGAGTTCTTCGCCTTCGCGCACAATGCCCTCAAAATCGGTGGCAATTACTTCGGCAGAGACATCGCCTTCTACAATCTCACAGATGTTTTTGTAATGTTGCAAGATAGCGGCTTTGCCGGTGATGCCTTCTTTAGCCATTAGAGACGGATTGGTGGTTACCCCGTCTAACACGCCCAAGTCTTGGGCTTCTTGAATTTGCGATAGATTCGCTGTGTCGATAAAAAATTTCATAAGACAATTAATAATTAACGATTAATAATTAACAAGTTGTGATGTTATTAGGTCAAAAAAAATGAATTATATTTAACTTTGATAAAGTGGGTGTTACAAATTGGAAAATTTGCTAATTACCTAATTTGCTAATTTAATGAGTAGTGTTTCATTAGCATTTTCTCGTACCGTTTGCTCGGTAAGAGTCGTTTGAGGACAATGGAGAATTTCTGTAAGAAACTACCTTGTTTGTAATGCACTTTGGGGTGTTTGGTATTGATGACTTTTAGTATTTTATCTGCCATTTCTTTGGGGTCGCCACCGCTATCTACGTGCTCATTCATCAGCTGGAGTTGTTTGGCATAGACTTCGGCATACGGAGAGTTTTCGTTTACGGGGGTGTGGTAACGGCGAGAGGCAATATCAGTAGCATAATCGCCTGGGGAAATGGTGGTTACCTCGATACCGAACTGCTTTACTTCCATACGCAAGGCTTCACTCATCAAAAGAAGTGCGCCTTTGCTCGCGGAATAAGCTCCGCGGAAGGGCAAGCCCATATAACCTGCAATAGAGGCAATGTTGATGATGCGTCCGCTACCTTGCGCGCGCATAGAGGGGAGCACTTGCTGGATAACTGCTATAGCACCGTAGAGATTGGTAGCAAAAACGTTGTGTAGTTGCTCGGCAGGGAGTTCTTCTACTGCTCCAGTGATGCCCACGCCTGCATTGTTGATGAGTATATCGATACGACCTACTTCGGTGAGGATTTGCTGTACTGCTTCTTTGATAGAGGTTTCGTTGCGCACATCCATTGACAAAAGACGGAAAGGCAGGTTCTTGCCTTCTACATTGCGCGCTGTACCATAGACTAAAAAGCCTTTGGAAGCGAGGAGCAAGGCAGTTTCTTTGCCTATACCCGAAGTGGCGCCGGTAATGAGAACGGTTTTGTTCATTGAGTGAGGGTTAAGTAATATGGCGACAAAGATAGTGAATTATCAGTGAATTATGAAAAGAAGTTGAATGAAATAGAGTGTTTTTATAGGGAAAAGTTTTTGGTGCGAGGCGGTATTAGGCAGTATAAGAAAAAGGGAATGCAGATGCTTATCCCTATTACACCCTCGGTGGCATTGAAAATTGTGAAAGCAATAAGCACATATAAACTTAGCATAAACCGTTGTTTTAGGGCATAATAGATTACTAATATGTGAAAAAGTAGAAGCAAAATAACACCTACAATGCCATTATCGATTAATGTACTTAAAAAATCGTTATGCAAACTATGAAGATTATACCCTATTTCACTAATAATAAAAGTCTCATGGGCAGCTCCTCCTCCAAAAATAGGATATTGTTTAAAACTACTAATTGCTGCAGCATTCATAGCATTTCTAGCTGTATCATTAAAATAAGAACTTTTAGTAATCACTATCTTGGTAATCCACAGTCCCACTACGATTGCTAATAGAGTATAAAGAGCGATATGTTTGATATTATTTATATACCTCATTAGGGCAATCCAATTCCATAGAAATATGAGTATCAGTGTGCCTAATATAGCTACACGAGCTTGTAATATAAAGGAGATTGTTATCAACAAAACGCTGTAAAGTACTATTTGCAATGTGCTAATAATCTTGTTTTTTTTTGATTTCCACAGCCACAGACCCATTGCAAATACTGCCATACATATCCAAGCCATCTTGCTGGGGTGTGATGTCTTCGTCCAATTGATGAGTTCGTAATAGGATATTTCGCCTAAATATCCTTTATCAAAAGAGAGAAAAGCTAAAAGAGGTTTTTGATATTGTTTTACTAAGGAAATATAAGCAACTACTAAGAGTGTCATTATGCTTAAGAAAAATGAAAAAGCAGTGTATATAAAAGGTTTTAGTTCTTTTTTTTCTATTCGGAAGAAGCAACTAACGATAGGTACAAAGATGAATAGGCAGTAATAATCAATATGAGCAAAACCTTGTGCAGGATTTGTAGCCCATAGGCAGCTAAGGAGTTTGAAAGCACTAAAGGCAAAGAGAGCTACCATAATAGGGTGAGGTTTATAGAAAGTACGTTTATAGGTGCCATATATTAGACAAAGGGGTAGTAATATAATACTAAGCCATAATGGGGTTTTGTGATTATAGAAGTAGACCGCTATAATAGCTGAAGTTAATAAGGCTATAAAAATTCGAAAAGGAGGAATGCCTGTGAGTAGTTCTTTTCTTTTGAGAAAAACATCAAGCAGAGAGAGTCCCGCTATCACTCCCATAGCTATATGGAAGAAGTGATTGACATCGGGCAGTTGATAAATGTTAGTGGATAAGGGCATAAAATAGAAGAGAACTGCGATGCATAAAGCGACTATATTAAAAATAAGTATAGTGTTTTTCATAGTTTTGATTATCTTCTTATTTATCATCCTTTTCTTGTTGATGTTTTAACGATGTGAAATTTTCATAGACTGATATGGCACTTACTTTACTGAGCAAAAAACCTTCTTTTCCATCTAAAATACCTCCTTTCAAAATATATGTTTTGAAGAAGTGAAAAGCCATTTTAGCATACATTTTTAGGGCATTGTAGCGTTTGCCTTTTAAGTACATTTCTTCACCCCTGAGTTTGCCATAGAGAATTGCTTTTTGGCGGTAGGAGTTATAATCGGATACTGAATAATGCAAAAGTTTGTTTTTGAGTACCCCTATACTTCCTTTAACTGAAAGGGTTTCGTGTACTTTGCGTTCGGGAATGTAGTAGCATTGGCTTTTGCGAAAGAGTCTAAAGTTTTTATCACCTTGAGTGCCCGAAAAGTGAATGGGTTTTCCTGCAAAAAAGAACAAACGTTTAAAATAGTAAGCATCTTTTTGATTAGGGGCATTGAGTGTGTTGATAATTTCAGCTCTTAGATTAGGAGTGATGCGCTCATCAGCATCAAGAAAAAGTACCCAATCGTTAGTAGCGTGCTGTAAAGCAAGGTTACGTTGTTTGGCAAAGTCTTCAAACTTATTTTGTATAATTTTTACCTTATCAAAAGACTGTGCGATAGTTATAGTATTATCAGTACTAAAGGAATCGACTACTATGATTTCATCACAAAAGTCGAAACATTCTAATACTTCTTTTATGTTTTTCTCTTCATTATAGGTAATAATGAGACCTGTTATTTTTAGAGTTGTATCAATCATTCTTATTTTTGGTGCAAAGTTAAAATTTTTTTTTGTATGTTTGCATTTTAAAATGTTTTTTATTTGAAACGTTTATGGTAAATATAGGATTTATACACGGGCAGTTTCCGTTTGGAGGTGGTGAAATGGTTACCTCTACTATTGCTCCTTTGCTCAAAACTATGGGATATAATATCTTTGTGTTTTCTGCTCACATTCATCATCAAGAACTCAGCGAAGAGGACAAGAAAAATATTACTTTTGTAGATATAGGCAAAACGCGTTTATTTTCATCACCTAAAGTGTCTTTAGCCGAAAAAGCAAAGGAATTAAATATTGATATTTTAGTGTTTATAGGCAAAAGTTTTAGTGTTACGCGTGAAAAAATATTAAAAAAAACGAATTGTAAATGTATTTTTGCTCACTATGGAGCTACTTTTTGGCAAGCTGAAAATCACTTAGAAATACTACAAGAAAAGGCTAAAAAGAGCCCTATACATTATTTGTTTTACAAAGGCTTTAAGATACCTACTTTTTATCTTTACAAGAAAATAAAGATTGAAAAATATCGTGCTATTTACAATAAATACAACGCTTTTATAGTGCTGTGTGAAGCCTATAAAGATGAACTTACCAAGGCGTTACATCTTACAGATAATCATAAAATTAGGGCTATTTCTACCCCTGTAGCACCTGCAACTCATACTTATTCATTAGTGAAAGAAAATATTGTTATCTATGTTGGGCGAATGAGTTATGTTGATAAACGAGTAGACCGTTTAGTGACTATTTGGGAAAATATTTATAAGAATCATCCTAATTGGCAATTTATTTTGATTGGAGATGGTAAAGAACTGCCTCATTTGCGAACTATGGCAAAAGAAAAGGGTTTAGAGCGTATTAGTTTTTTAGGTAAGGTAGAAGATACGTTTCCTTATTATAACAAAGCTGCAATTTTCTGTTTGTCATCTCAAATGGAAGGGCAGGGGACTGTACTGATGGAAGCTCAGCAGGCGGGTGTTGTACCTATTGCTTTTGATTGTTCGGCAGGGGTAAGAGGGGTGCTTTCACCTAATGGAGAGAATGGTATTTTAGTACCTCCTTTTGATATGCAAGCTTATACCAATGCCCTTAGCCAACTAATGAAAGATACCTCAATGAGAACTCATATACAAAAGAACATAGTTGTGAAAGCTGAAGAATACAGTGCACAAACAATTGCAAAACAATGGGATGAATTATTTAAAAGTGTGTTATAAACTATATGAAATTAATTAGAATTAACGAATACAAAACATTAACTTATCGCTTAGTCTTAGTTTATATATTTTACTTCTTAGCGAGGTTTGCCTTTTATAGCTTTAACTACACTCATTTGAATGTAGAGGGTATAAGTGATTTTTTGCGCTTGGCTTTCTATGGGCTATTGTTTGATACTACAGCGATTATCTATGTAAACTTACTATTTATCTTTTTGAGCGTTCTTCCGCTACTTGTTAATGCTCAAAATAAATTTCAGAAAGTTCTTTTTTGGGTATATTTTCTTTGTAATATTCCGGCTTATCTACTCAATTTTATAGATATTGCCTACTTTTCTTATAACAAAACACGTCTTACCACCAATGATTGGGCTTTAGTTGAGAATGAACATAATCCTATCACACTACTTGCTGGTTTCTTGGTACAATATTGGGCAATTTTTGTAGTTTTTTTAGTATTAGTGCTATTTTGGATTTTCCTTTATAAGAAAGTACAGATAAAAGAGGAAAGAATAACAAAGAAGAAACCTTATTTCATTACTTCAATAATAGTATTAGTACTTTTAGCACCTACACTTATTTTCGGTATACGTGGTTTCTCTTTCAAAGCAGGGGTGATACCTCTTACAGTGATGGATGCCAGCAAATATGCACGAGATATTTCTCAAGTGAATGTGTTACTGAATACGCCTTTTACGATCTTGCGTACTATGGGTAAAAACAAAGGGTTTAAAGAATTTAAATTTACAACTGGTGAATATATTCAGCAGTATATCAAACCTATCAAACAATATCACAATAATGTAACTGAAAAGCCTAATATAGTGCTTATTATATTAGAAGGTATGGGAGCTGAATATTTTGGGGTAATGAATAAAAATACACAGATTCCTAATTATCGCACTCATACGCCATTTTTAGATTCCTTAGCTCAAAAAGGATTTTATTTTACAAATATCTATGCCAATAGTATCCATTCTATCGAAGGGATTTCGGCAGTAACTGCAGGGATGCCTACCTTCCAAACTGCTTGGGTACGTTCAGGCTATGCACAGCGCAAGATTTCTTCTTTGCCTGAAATAGCACGATCTTTAGGATATCAAACACTTTTTGCTCACGGGGCAACCAATGGGTCTATGAATTTTGATGGCTATACCCACCAAATAGGCTACCAAACTTATTTAGGACGTACAGAATTTAATGATGATCGTTACTACAATGGCAGTTGGGGCATAGATGATGAACCTTTCTTGCAATACTTCGCCAAGAATATCAACCAGATGAAACAGCCATTTTTAGCGACTGTATTTACGCTCTCCTCACACGGACCTTACAAAGTGCCAGAACCTCATAACAAACGCTTTAATAAAGGTGATATATTGATGCACAATGTAGTAGAATATTCCGATTATTCTATAGGTAGATTCTTTGATACTGTTAAAAAAGAAAAATGGTATCCAAATACTATTTTTGCAATCATCCCTGATCATACTACCGAAGATTACTATGACTTCTACAAACAAAAGATTGCCCATCACCGATTACCTATCATTTTGTATAGTCCTAATGAAAAACTAATACCTCAGGGTAGTTCTGATGTGTTAGGGCAACAAATTGATATTTTTCCAACACTTGTTTATCTTATGGGATATCAGCAACCTTTTCGTTCCTGGGGGCGCAGTTTGTTAGCTGATTTACCTGATGAAACTCCTCGTGCTTTTGTTACAAACACACAATTTTACCAGCTCATACAAGGCAATTATATCTATGTACTAAGTTTAGAAGGTGATGTTGTAGGTGTTTATGCTAATACCGACTTAAATCTTACTCATAACTTAAAATCTGATATTCCTAAAAATGAAGAAATGAAAAAAGGCATCGCTGATATGCGTGCCTTTATACAGGATTATATGGATAGAATCATCAACGATAAACTACATTAAGCCGAATAATAAGTTCTTAGACAATATTATAAGTGAAAGCTGTGGGATGGCGCCTATGAACCAGCTGATGGTGAGTTTCCAGAGGGGTTGCCCTGAGAGATAGGCTTGTGCTGAAAGGATGGCTCCACTGAGAAAGATGAATAACGCGATGATGTAGGTCATATCTATCTCAAAAAAGATGCTTAACAGTACACTGAAAACGGTGAGGGCTCCTACTCCCATTACAAACATATTGCCTACAAATTTTAAATAGTGCATCAACAAGATGATAAAGGTGCTGATGAGCAAATTCATTATGTAGAAATACAAAATGGGATAATGATCCATAGGGGTTACCTTGAAGGCGGTGAGTAATAACATTGCTATATAGCCGCAACGCAACCACTTCTGTTTTTCAAGGGGTACCTCGAAAGGGTCGTTGAGCCAATTCAGCACAAAGAGCATCAGGTATACAAGGGTGGGTAATGCTACAGTGATGAGCAGTAGCAATAACCAAGTGTATTTTACGATTTCTATACTAGGTGAAAAGGGTATCTGAAACAATACTAACATTGCTCCATAGATAGGAAACCATATAGGGTGAGCAAAAAATGTGATGATATAGCTGAAATAGCGCATTGTTATCAGTTTTTTCTATTCTTCTTCTTCAACTGCCGTACTATCAGCTGCGGCTTTTTTCTCTTCGGTGGGCTCTTTAAAATATTCTTCTAATTCTTTAGCACCCATAAACGGACTTGCTTTGGCTTTGAATACTGCCCATTCTTTTTGGAAGAACTCGGTATCCAAAGGAGCTATGAGTTGTAAGAGGTCGCCATAGCGGTCGATTGCGTACTGTATGTGGGCAACGCTGAGGTTGAGTTCCTCGGCATCTAAATGGGTATAGTAGTTCAGTTCTTCTTGGTATTTAGCGAAAATCTGTTGTGCGAGTTTGCGGGCAGTTTCGCGTTGTCCTACTTTGAAATAGCCTTGTACAAAGGGGTCGAGGGTGAAATAGTAGCCATACGCTTCTACTGGCATATTTTTCATAGCAATATCCAGCATCTCTTTGGCTTGAGCGTTTTTACCTTCGGCGATGAGCTTCTCGGTAAGGCGAGCGATATTGCCGCGGAAAATGATGCTGTTCTTGCGCGTTTCGGGGTCTAAATAGATATTAGGTTTGCCCATATTGCCCCACGTCCATTTTTTCACGATGTTGCACATCAAATCGGTATCGATGCGCCCCATATCGTAAGGGTGGTTTTTATCGATTTCGGTTTTGATAGGCACGAGTTTGTACACTAATCCATCGAGTTGCAAATAGTCTTTCATCCAGATGTACTCGGTGGCGTCCATACTGCCTCCAGTGAAGTAGATAGGCCGTTTCCAATCGTTGTTTGCCAAGATGTCCAGCATCACAATGCGCGCCTTGTCGATAGCGTTAGGCAGGGTAATATCTATATAATCTACTATTTTATCGGCATCTTCAGGTTTTACGATACCACTTTTCAGTACGTTTTCTTTGTTTACAGGGATACGTATCTTGTTAGTAGGGTAGTAGTAGAAAGTTTGCTTGTACTCACCTTCACCGCGTGTTTCTTGCGTATTAGGGTCGTCGCTGGTAACCCAATTCACAAAATCTTTGATATTCCAACGGTTTTCAGTGCGTTTGCGGAAGTAAATCCCCTCACGTACGCCGTAAGCGTAGTTTTTATGTTCTATTTGTGCAGGAATAGGGCTACTTTTGTACGCCTGGCGCTTCATTTGGTCGATATACCAATCGGTTTGTAACAAACTTGTGTTGATAACGCGTACATCGGTGCGGTAGCCTTCGATTTCTTGAGCATACCACAAGAGGAAAGTGTCGTTATCACCAATGGTAAAAATCATCGCATCTTTATCTTTGGCTACCGATTCTAAGTAAGCATTCCCAATGAACTCAGCTGAATATTTTTGAGAGCGGTCGTGGTCGTCCCAGTTTTCATAAGCCATTAGCATAGGCACAGATATAAGGGAAAGTACCACTGTTGCAGGAGCTAATACATTAGGGGTAATGTATTTTTTTAGCCAATCGAAAAGGGCATACACGCCCATTCCTATCCATATTGCAAAGGCATAGAACGAACCTACCAAGGCGTAATCACGTTCGCGAGGCTCAAACGGACGCTCGTTCAGATAGATTTTCAATGCCAAACCAGTGAAAAGGAAAAGTACCATAATCACCCACGTTTGGCGTTCGCTTTTGATAGCCATAAACAGCAAGCCTAAAATTCCCAAAAGGAAAGGCAGGAAGTAATAAGTATTGCGGGCTTTGTTGTTCAACACATCGGAAGGGAGGTTTTTTTGAGAGCCGAGATGTGCATTATCGATAGCTGAAATTCCTGAAAGCCAATTGCCGTGGTCGTTTTCTAATTTTCCTTGCACATCGTCTTGTCTACCAATGAAGTTCCACGCCAAATAGCGGAAATACATATAGCCAAATTGATAGCTAAAGAGGTAGTTCATATTCTGCCAAAAAGTAGGTTTTTGCACTTCTACTTCATCGCGGAATTGCATTAGGAACTGGTCGTAACGCTCAGGGGGCATTGCGCGTACCGCCATTTGCTGTTGGATACTTTGCAATAGTTGGTAGGCTTGAGGGTCGGCATAAGCCTCTTCAGTAATTTTGAAAGGCGGATTGCCGGTGAGCTTCATATAGTTAGCTGCGTGTTGGGCGCTCCACATACGAGGCAAGAAGCCCATTTGCGCTCTATTAGAGGCAGTTTGAGCGTTCTTGTAGTTGTTTACAATCACGTATTTGCCTAATTTATAGTCGCGTTCGTATTTAGGTTTAGCATCTTCATAAGGATGTTCGGGGTCGATACCTGCGTACTTATCGGTGTACATAGGTCCGTAGAAAAGATGCGTTTCGGGATATTGTTCGAGGTTGTAGTACGCCAAGAGCAAGCGCGCATCGGTAGGGCTATTCTCGTTGATTACTGTATTGGCATTTGCACGAATAGGAATCATCAGCCAAGATGAAAAGCCTATAAATATAAATAGCAAACACAAAATGCCCGTTTGCAAACGCACTTTGTTTTTCTTGTAAGCATAATTGAGTGTGAAGTAGAAGAAAGCAATAACTGAGAGCCCCGCGATAATAGTCCCCGAGTTGAACGGCATTCCAAAGCTATTGACGAAAAAGACTTCTAAATAACCGAAATACGCCAATGTGTAGGGCAATATCAGTTTGAAGATAAGCAATAGTATAGCGATGGAAATTACATTGGCGAGGATGAAATTCACTACGGTTTTTTTGTAGTTACTGTTGAAGAAATACAGCATCCCGATAGCAGGAATGGTGAGCAGTGCCATAAAGTGTACCCCAAAGGAAAGTCCTACCAGTAACGAGATAAGCAATAACCAGCGGTCACCACGAGGTTCGTGCAGACTATCCGTCCACTTGATGCCCAACCAAAACATTACCGATATAAAAAGCATTGCCATTCCGTATACTTCGGTTTCTACAGCGTTGAACCAGAAGCTATCGGAAAAAGTATAAGCCAAAGCGCCTACCACACCACTGCCCATTACTGCAATGATTTGAGAATGGCTAAGAGTTGTAGCACCGCGCAGAGCAATTTTTTTAGTGAGATTAACGATGATAAAGTACAAGAACAACACTGTGAAAGCGCTCGATAACACCGACATATAGTTCACCATTAGGGCTATTTTGTCGCTATTGGGAGCGAAGGCAGCGATGAAAGCGCCCATCATCTGGAAGAAAGGAGCTCCAGGGGGGTGACCTACTTCTAATCTTGCCGATGTAGCGATATACTCACCACAATCCCAAAAACTTACTGTAGGTTCTACGGTAAGGCTATAGGTAACCAAAGCAATAGCAAACACCAGCCAACCAGCAATAAGGTTGTATCTTGAAAAGTCTTTATCCGTCATTGTAATAAAATTAGATTTTTTATTATTGAGGGCAAAAGTACGAAATAATTGCTAATTAGCAAGGGGTAGGAGTCAGGTTTCAGGTTTTAGGTTTCAGGGGTCAGGATTTAAGGGTTAGATTTTTACACTTACGCCCACTTTGAATGATAGCACATTACCAAAAGCTACTTGTCCGTTAAGACCTACGTTTTTGAAGATGAAGTGACGGAAGCCTAAGTGAACGTTCCACAATGCGAGATTATTGGGGTGTTCTCTTCTGAATTTATCGGGTATAGAACTGGAAGATCTATCACAACTTCCAGAGCTATGTCCGTCAGGGGTATTGCTTTGCCAAAATCCATAGCCTACAGAGAGACCGCTATACCAATCGGTAGTGATGCGATGGTCAAAATGTAAATCGGCGCTGAGCTCAGGCACATAAGCGGTTTCGTACTTACTATTGAGGTTAAAACTCTGATTAGAAAGATTAGCGCCTACCGAGATATGAGGTGTCACTCCATAGTGAACGCCTCCGCCAATAATTCCTCCTATAAACGAAGCACCTGTTTGCACATCAATAAATACATCGCCTTTGTTGTAGGCTTCTTGAGCCGAAGTGTGCAAAGCAAAAAGCAATAGCGTAAAGAATAAGAGATTTTTCATATTATTTAGATTTTTATACTTACTCCCACTTTAAACCAACGTACATTACCTAAAGCCGCTTGACCATTGAGACCTACATTTTTGAAGATGAAGTAACGGAAGCCTAAGTGGGCATTCCAAGCTATAAAATTATTTTCGTGATTGTTTCTAAGGCTAATGTCATAAGTAGGAGGGGTTATCACACAGCCGGTATTGTCAGCATTTTCATAAGGATCGTTGCTCTGCCAGATAAAATATCCTCCTGAAAGCCCTGCATACCAATCGATAGTAGTGCGATTGCCAAAGTGAAAGTCGGCAGAGAGTTTGGGTAGAAAGGAAGTGATGTACTTATCGTTGAAGTTAAAGCTTTGACTATTGAACTGAGCTCCTACCGAAAACAATGGGGCAAAAGCATAGTGTATTTCTCCACCATAACCAACTCCTGCATTGCCGATTGACGTGCAAACATCAATAAATACATCGCCTTTGTTGTAGGCTTCTTGAGCAGAGGTGTGCAAAGCAAAAAGCAATAGCGTAAAGAATAAGAGATTTTTCATACTTGGTTATTTTTATACGAGGCTGTCTGAAAAGTTTTATTTATGTGGGCGTTTGCAAAACGCCCCTACATAACATACTACAAAAGTTGTTGATAATCAGAGTAAAAAACTTTGCCAAAGTCTGAAACTTTGTCAAAGTGTAGCGACGCAAAAGTGATTTTTAGACTTTTTGGACAGCCTCATAAAGGTTATTTTGCTAAGTAATGATTTTCTACTTTTACACCGTCTACACGGATTTCATTTGTTACAGCATACTCTCCACACTTATCGTTTTCCATATAACCATTTACCTCTATTTTATAGGTTTTGGTAGCATTTTGAAGGTAGAGGGTTTCTGTTTTACCTGTATACACATCATTCTTAAACCAAAGCTGAGTTCCTATATGCAAATAGGTGTTTCCTCGAGGGTCTGTTTCATAAAGGAATCTTATTGGATAGTTTTTCTTTGTATTATCAACTTGTTTATATAAGGCAATATGAGTAGAGTCGATATTTCCTCTTTCGTTGATAAATTCCTTATGAACCTCAGAGTTTTTGTTTATCCACATACTAAAAGTGGGAAGTGGTGGAGAACATATATATTCTTCTTTACTTTCTTTACACGCTATTAGAAGAAATAAAGTTGTAAGGCATAATATTTTTTTCATATAAGGTTAGTTTTTAGGATTACGCAACAAAGGTAGGGAATAATTAGCAAATTAGCAAATTTGAGGATTAGAAAATTATACAAAATATAGAAAAGGTAGATTTTTCTATAAGGTTTTTTGCTTTTTATTTGGATATGTATTGATGATAATCTCGAAGTATTTAGGGTTGTAGAGCGTCGTCATAGTGGTGAAAAGTTGTTGGCGTTCGGTTTTATCGGTAGGAAAAGCGACAAAATGAAGGTCGTTGTCCAAAATTTGGTAGATGAGTTCGGTGCAATAAAGCTGCGAAGGCTCATCGATAGTGCCTAAATGGTCGAAGGGGATTTGAGCTTTGAGGTAGTGTTTGGCGCGTTGTACTACAGCACTTCCTTGCTCTGGGGTGCTGTGCAAAGGGCGTACGATTAAGATTTTCTTGGGCATTGAGTATTTAAGAAAAGCGTTTAAGGGCTGTTCCTGCATACCATCGATGTTGCTTACATCGGAAGAGAGGGAGTGAATTACCCACCAATTGTCATTTTTGCGATAGAGAATTCCAGAATGGGTGACATCAAAACGACCGTCGTTAAGGCGTTTAGCAATCAGGTCGCTAAAGATACCATAACCACGCCTAAGAATGATATCGCCCTCTTGTAGAGAATCGAGTTGGGAAGGGGTAAGACGGAGGGAATGCTCATTCTCGGCAACTTGTTTTTCTTCACTGCGATGGTCGATATAGAAAAAAATGCGAAAGGCAGTGTAGGAGAGAAGCAAGAGCGCTGTGAGGAAAAAGAGAAGCTTTTTCATTGTCAGGGGGGTAGGTTTCAGGTTTTAGGGGGTAGGGGATAAAAAGAACTTTGCCAAAGGTGCGAGCCGCACGGGCAATGCGAGCCGCACGGGCAGGAAACTTTGGCAAAATTGTAGTTTTAAAAGTGATATAATCTTATTTGTTAGTAGGGGTTGTAGTTTGAGCATCCTCTACTTCAGCAGGCATATCAGGGGCATCAACATCGATATTAGGGTCCATTTCTGGCATATCGTGGTCGTGACCATCGTGATTGTGGTCGTGTGGGGCGCCATTTTCTTTATTTTCTTTGTTCATAGAAACAATCCATTTGCCGTCTACTTTTTTGAGGTCGAGAGCGGTTTCTTTGCCGTTGCTATCCTCGGTAGTGTAGAACACTTTGGCTTTATCGCCGTTTTCTTCTACTTTGGTGATTTTAAAACCTTTGAACAATTGTTCGTTTTTGGCATCAGATGAAGGTACAGATTTCATCAATTCATTGAGGGATTTGAGCAATTGAGAGGTTTGCGCATCGCAATATTTGCCAGCTTCTTCAAAATTATTAGCATTTACAGCTGTCATAAATTTTTCGGCAACGGCTTTAGGAGAGTTGCCAGAACAAGAAGTAAGCATTAAACTTCCAATAAGGAAGAGAGATAAGAAAAGTTTTTTCATTTTATGAGAGTGTTTAAATTAGACATTAATCATTATTAGGAGGCAAAGGTAATAAAAAAATACGAATTACGAGTTACGAACGGTGAAAAAAATAGGCTGTCTTTTTATGAGGCAGCCTATTTTTATACGGAATTATATCGTTAGTTAAACGTTTATTTTACTTTTTCTACAATAGCTTTGAACGCTTCAGGGTGGTTCATTGCCAAATCGGCAAGAACTTTACGGTTGAGCTGGATATCAGCTGCTTTAAGTTTACCCATAAATTGAGAGTAAGACAATCCGTGCAAGCGAGCCCCTGCGTTGATACGCACAATCCACAAAGCGCGGAAGGTTCTCTTCTTGTTACGGCGGTCGCGGTAAGCGTACTGCATTGCTTTCTCAACAGCGTTTTTGGCTACCGTCCAAACGTTTTTTCTGCGGCCAAAGAAACCTTTGGCTTGCTTCATTATTTTTTTTCTACGAGCTCTACGAGCTACAGCATTTACTGATCTTGGCATAAATTCCTTTTTTTAATTTTTGTAGCAGGTGGTTTGTGCTTAAAACAAACTCTTAGGGGTACCTACTCCACGGTTATTAATTTCCTACTATTTAAACAATTATTTTAAGCCTAATTGTTTCTTCACGCTTGCTTCGTCGTTAGAGTGAACGAGCGTAGCGTGGGTGAGTGCTAACTTGCGTTTTTTAGCTTTCTTAGTTAAGATGTGGCTTTTGAACGCGTGTTTTCTCTTGATTTTACCAGAGCCGGTGAGCTTGAAGCGCTTTTTAGCTCCAGATTTAGTTTTAATTTTTGGCATTTGCTTAGATTTTTATTGATATAATTCCGTCCTCCCCCTGCCCCTCCCAAGGAGGGGAGTTATGGGAGTTTATTTTTGCCCTCACTTTTATCCTCCTCTTGGGGAGGGTTAAGGAGGGGATTATTTTTTCTTGGGTAAGGGTGCGAGGAACATCGTCATACGTTTTCCTTCGAGTTTAGGCATTTGTTCTACTTTGCCATAGTCTTCGAGGTCGGTGGCGAGGCGCAAGAGGAGGATTTCCCCTTGGTCTTTATAGATGATAGAACGACCTTTAAAGAATACGTAGGCTTTTACTTTGGAGCCTTCTTTGAGGAACTTCTCGCCGTGTTTCTTCTTAAACTCATAGTCGTGGTCGTCGGTTTGAGGACCAAAGCGAATTTCCTTAATTACTACTTTGGTAGCTTTGGCTTTCATCTCTTTCTCACGCTTTTTTTGTTCGTAAAGGAATTTCTTATAATCGATTACCTTACAAACAGGAGGCGTGGCGTTTGGTGAAATTTCCACCAAATCGAGTTCTAATTCATTAGCAATTTCTAATGCTTTGCGAGTGGGGTATACGCCTCCTTCGACGTTTTCCCCTACCAAACGCACCTCAGGAACGCGGATATCGCGATTGATACGATGAGGTTGTTTGTCATCTCTGCCCGGTGTGTTACTTTTTTTTATGATGGCTATTTAAATTTTATCCCCACCCCAATCCCTCCCCCGAGGGGAGGGAGAAGGGCTATTGGAATTGTTTAATACTCTTGTTAATTTCTTCGTGTATGAGGTTAGCAAAGGCTTCTACGCTCATACTTCCTAAATCCTCACCACCGCGTTTGCGCACTGATACGGTGCCTTCTTTCTCTTCATTTTCGCCAACAATGAGCATATACGGGATTTTTTGAGTCTCGGCTTCGCGTATTTTTTTGCCCATAGTTTCAGCACGATTGTCTATCAGGGTGCGAATATCGGAATTTTCTAACAATCTCAAAACTTTTTGAGCATAATTTTCATATTTTTCACTCAATGATAGTACGATAGCTTGACTCGGGTTGAGCCATAATGAGAAGTTTCCGGCGGTGTGTTCCAATAAAATGGCTACAAAACGTTCCATACTTCCGAAAGGCGCACGGTGAATCATTACAGGGCGGTGCATTTCATTATCAGCGCCTTTATACCAAAGGTCGAAACGCTCTGGGAGGTTGTAATCTACCTGAATGGTACCGAGTTGCCAGCTTCTGCCTAAGGCATCTTTCACCATAAAATCGAGTTTAGGTCCGTAGAAAGCGGCTTCACCTGTTTCGATTACATAGCTCAAGCCTTTTTCTTTCGCAGCGTTGATGATGGCATTTTCGGCTTTTGCCCAATTCTCATCACTACCGATGTACTTGGTAGGGTTTTCGGGGTCGCGCAACGATACTTGTGCGGTAAAATTGTCGAATCCAAGAGAACCAAATACATAGAGCACCAAATCGATTACGTGTTTGAACTCGTCGTCTAACTGTTCAGGAGTACAGAAGATGTGCGCATCGTCTTGGGTAAAGCAACGCACACGGGTTAAACCGTGTAACTCGCCACTTTGCTCGTAGCGATATACTGTACCGAACTCGGCAAAACGTTTTGGCAAATCCTTATAACTCCAAGGGTGTGAATTGTATATCTCGCAGTGATGCGGACAGTTCATCGGTTTTAATAAATACTCCTCGCCTTCGTTAGGAGTGGCAATGGGTTGGAAACTATCTTTTCCGTATTTATCCCAGTGTCCTGAGGTTACATACAAATTCTTATGACCGATATGCGGAGTAACTACCTGCTCGTAACCGGCTTGTTTTTGGGCTTTGCGCAAGAAGGCTTCAAGGCGTTCTCGCAAGGCAGCTCCTTTGGGTAACCAGAGTGGTAAGCCTTGTCCTACCTTGTTAGAGAAGGTAAAGAGTTCGAGTTCTTTACCGA
>ERZ773010.934-NODE-934-length-19184-cov-4.314078_pt1 | contig 19184 bp, 14 predicted proteins | sample MGYA00580842_ERZ773010 | MGnify/ENA primary metagenome ERZ773010 (study PRJEB29015, sample SAMEA2737982) | human oral metagenome | biome: human oral; feature: human-associated habitat; material: dental | place: China | collected 2107 ...
CCGGTCAGTTGAAGAACAAGAAAATAACCGTAACCTTAGCATTCAAAACTATCTTGCTCAAGGCTTAAGTCAAGCCGATGCAGAGTCCGTTACCAATCAATATTTGGCGCCAGCGGATGCCTCAGAGCATACGACAGGCTTGGCTATTGATCTTTTAGGCACTGAATGGCTAGATAATGGTGGTGAGCTGGAAGCTAGCTATTCAGAGACAGATTCGGCCAAATGGTTGGCCAACAACGCCCATCGATTCGGATTTATCCTACGTTATCAGCAAAACAAGGAATCCATTACAGGTTATAACTTTGAACCCTGGCATTTTCGTTATGTAGGTAAGGTCCATGCGGGCTTTATCCATGATAATGGCTTGACCTTAGAAGAATATCTGGCTTTATTGGCTAAGAAGGAGTCAAACTTGATTCCTTAAGTGATTATCCTATAATGTATATTATGTTAACTCATGGATATCAGAAAATATCTAAGTCTCTACTGACCCGTCTCCCTTCCACTAGAAAGGATTTCTAATATGAATTTTGAATTTACCAATCAAGCAATCGACTTTATCCAACAAGCGCTGTCCCAGCATGATAGCAAATCTTACCGCATCCTCATGGATTATGTGGATGGCAATAGCCCTTATAATGAGGATCCAGTTGGCTGTCACTGTAATGTGATGGGCAAGTATCGTCTGCTCATAGTAGCCGACAATGACCCCAAGGTGCCATTTGACCTCTATTCAAGCAAGTTTGAGACTAATTTCCAGCCTATTTACCTCAATCCCCTCTATGATATGATGTTTGATCATCAACATAAGATTGGCTTTGATCCAGCTTACCCAGCCTTGAACTTATCAAGTGATGCAGGACAAATCACACCTAAATTACCTTTGATTGTCGCTCTTCCTATCTCGTGAAAACGATGACAAGTGGCCACTATCATGCTATAATAGAGTCACTTATAAGCGCAATATTTAGGAGGTTTCCTCTATGGATATTCAGTTATTTATTCAACGGCGCAAGTCATTAGGTATTTCTCAGTCTGAATTGTGCCAAGGCATTTGTACCCAAGCCACCCTGAGTCGTTTTGAAAATCAAGGACAGGTCCCTTCTGTTAAAATTTTACTGGATTTGTGTCAACGATTAGACATGAGTTTAGGTGAACTCTTCCCACGTCAAGATGTTCAATCAACAGCACTTTACCAGCATATTGAAGCGGCGGAAAGTGCCTTTGTTCGAGCGGACTATAAGTTAGCCAGCCAGGAACTAGCAGCTGTGGATGCCAAGAAAGTCAGTCCCCTTTGGCTTAAAAAACGTTATCTTTATCTTAAGGGCTTTTTGGCTGCCTTGGCCAAGGCTTCAATCAATGATAGTTTCTTCTACTTAAATCAACTAATGACCGATTTACATACCGATTTCGAGCCTCTCTATAGTTCCTTGGCTGCTGCCGGTTTAGGCTTAGCCTATGCTAATGCGGGAGAATCCGAACGGGCTCATCACTACTTTGAGATAGCCCAAGACGGGCTACTAGATTATGAACCGGCTAATAGCCAGGAATTATGGCGTATACTCAATATTGTCCTGCATTCAGCTAATTTTTATGCGACAGCCCAGGAATATGACCAGTCTGACCGCCTCTTGCTACATGGCATTAGTCTTTCTAGCCAAGCTGCAGCATCCCACTATGTTGATCGCCTCTACTTCCGCCTTGCCCAGAATGCAGAAGCTCAGGGCTTAGAAGTGGACCAAATCAAAGAATATAGCGCAGACGCTTTGGCCTTTGCTAAATTTAATGGCAATAGTCAGTTGCTAGCGCGTATTAAGCAATTTCAATCTCATATCTAAAGCAAAAATCCCATTATATCATATATGATATAATGGGATTTTTTGGTAGTCATAGGTTTTTACTGAAGGCTTTTTGGGTTTTGTAACAATCATAGCCAATAGACTGATAAAAGGCGTGTGCCCCAGTGCGATGGCTACCAGATTTGAGGCGAATGTGGTGGATGCCCTTTGAAATAGCTTGGGCCTCCAGATTTTGCATTAAAAGCCGCCCTATTCCTTGGTGCTGATAGGCCTGATCGACCGCCAGTGCCATGACATTATAGGCGGGGTCGCCATAAAAGGAATAATAGTAGCTAGCGTGGACAATGCCCAAAACCTGTTTAGGAGCTTCTTGACTGCAAGCCACTAGAAGAATCTGCTGGTCGTCCGCCAAGAGAGCTTGCAGTCGTTCTCGGCAGGCTTCTAGCGGATAATCATAACCTAATTCATGGCTGGCGAGCTTTTGCAGGGCTGCCGCATCCTCAAGTTGGGCTGGTCGAATTTCAATAGCAACAGTCATCTTTTCACCCTTCCTGATTTGCTAAATTTTCAGCTGGCGATAAGGCTTGATCGGCCCAGGCCAGTTTGATGTGACAGTAGCCACCGGGATGTTTATCTAAGTAATCTTGATGATAGTCTTCGGCTGGTACAAAGTGAGCCAAAGGCACCACTTCAACAGCGCTTGGTCGCCCTGCTCTTTGCTCAAAAGTAGCCACTAAGCCCTTAACAGCTGCTTCTTGGCTGGCGCTAGTGGTGTAAATGCCTGTGCGGTACTGGCGACCGATGTCACCGCCTTGCTTATTAAGGCTAAAAGGATCAATGACGCGGAAGAAATGGCTGATTAAGGTCGCAAGATCGACCTGGTTAGGATCATAATGTATGGCCAGGGTTTCCGCATGATCTGAGCTTTTGAGGCCTTGGTAGCTGGCCTGTGGGCTTTTGCCATTGGCATAGCCAACTTCTGTATCCACCACACCTGTCAAACGCTTGTAATAGCCTTCCATGCCCCAAAAGCAGCCTCCTGCTAAATAAAGTGTTTCTGTCATCCTCATACCCCTCTCTTGGCTCTTGATGCTTCTATTATAACACAAGCACAAAATAGACGTCCTCAAAAAAGCACCAGATGCTTGGCACCTGGTGCTATAATAATTAGCTACTTGCTATTATTTGATACGTCCTGGACGTTCTTTGTAACCATAGTAAGCGTCTTGGAGGATTTCCACCATGTCAGCTACCATTGGTAAGCGTGGGTTAGCTGGCGAACATTGGTCTTCGTATGCTAGGTAAGCAATTTCTTCGACTGTTGCCATATATTCCTTCTCATCCACGCCTTGGCCCTTGATGCTCATGTCGATCCCAACACGTTCACCTAAGTCGTAGACTGCTTTAGCTAAAGCGTCGACAGCCTCTTCAGGTGTTGAAGCTGGCAAGCCTAACATCTTAGCAATGTCTTGGAATTTAACATCTGCCTTGTAGTAGTTGTATTTTGGCCAAGTGGCAGCCTTAGCTGGACGAGTCCCGTTGTAACGGATAACGTATGGTAAGAGGATGGCGTTAGTACGGCCGTGAACTGTGTGGAAGAAACCACCAATCTTATGAGCCATAGAGTGAGACATCCCTAAGAAGGCGTTGGCAAAGGCCATACCTGCCATGGTTGACGCGTTATGCATCTTCTCACGTGACTCAAAGTCAGCATTCTTAACAGAGCTTTCTAAGTTTTCGAAGACTAACTTGATTGCTTGTAGAGCCAAACCATCTGTATAGTCGTTAGCCAAGGTAGAGGTATAAGCTTCCACTGCGTGGGTCAAGACGTCCATACCAGTATCAGCTGTAACGGATGCAGGAACGGTCAAGACAAAGGCTGGGTCCACGATGGCGATGGTTGGTGTCAAGGAGTAGTCAGCCAATGGATATTTACGGTTATTCTTCTTATCAGAGATAACAGCAAATGGTGTTACTTCAGACCCGGTACCAGAAGTGGTTGGAATCCCAACGTATTTAGCCTTTTTACCTAATTCTGGGAAGCGGAAGGCACGTTTACGGATATCCATGAATTTCTGTACTAAATCACGGAAGTCAACTTGAGGTTGTTCGTAGAACATCCACATTACTTTAGCCGCGTCCATTACAGACCCCCCACCTAAAGCGATGATGGTATCTGGTTGGAATTCACGCATGAGAGCTGCCCCGCGTTCAACCGTTGTAATATCTGGATCTGGTTCAACATCTGAGAAGATGGTGTAGGTAACTTTCTTAGGACGGAGGGAGAGTTGTTCGATGACACGGTGAACAAAACCTAATTTGAACATAGCATCATCCGTAACAATCATAACTTTCTCTACATCCTTCATCTTTTGCAGATATTGGATGGAGTCACGTTCGAAGTAGATTTTTGAAGGTACTTTAAACCATTGCATATTATTTCTACGTCTCCCCACTTTTTTGATGTTTAACAAGTTAACGGCGCTGACGTTGTTGCCGACAGAGTTGCGACCATAAGTCCCACAACCCAAGGTTAAGGATGGCAAGAAGGCGTTATATACGTCACCAATCCCCCCGAAAGTAGATGGTGCGTTCCAGATAACACGAATTGCCTTAACTTCACGACCGAAGTCTTTTGCCAGTTGCTCGTTACGTGTATGGATAGCAGCAGAGTGACCCAAACCATGGAATTCAACCATTTGACGAGACTTGGCAATCCCATCTTCCGTATTCTCTGATTTCAATACAGCAATGATTGGAGAGAGTTTCTCGCGAGTTAATGGTTCTTTTGGACCTACTTCAGCCACTTCGGCAGCTAGGATATTAGTGCCTTCAGGTACACTGAAGCCAGCTTGTTCAGCAATCCAAGCAGCTGGTTTACCGACGATATCAGCGTTCAATTTACCTTCTGCGCAGTTCTTGCTGTTAGCTTTTACGCCGAAGCAGTAGTTTTCTAACAAGGCTTTTTCTTTCTTGTTAACGAAGTATACATGGTAAGACTCAAGTTCTTTCTTGAATTCAGCGTAAACTTCTTTATCCACGATGGCAGCTTGCTCAGAAGCACAGACCATCCCGTTGTCGAAAGACTTAGACATGATAATGTCGTGTGCAGCTTGTTGAATGTTAGCTGTTTTTTCTACATAAGCAGGTACGTTACCAGCCCCTACCCCTAAAGCAGGCTTACCGCATGAGTAAGCGGCACGAACCATGGCGTTACCACCAGTTGCTAAGATCGTCGCAATCCCTGGGTGATTCATAAGTGCAGAAGTTGCTTCCATCGATGGTAAAGTAATCCATTGGATACAGTTCTTAGGTGCCCCTGCTGCTACTGCCGCATCGTAAACCACTTTGGCTGCGTGAGCAGAAGATTCTTGGGCAGATGGATGGAAGGCAAAGACGATTGGGTTACGCGTCTTCAATGAAATCAAAGATTTGAAAATCGCGGTAGAAGTTGGGTTGGTGGTTGGGGTAATCCCCGCTACAACCCCGACAGGTTCAGCAATCAAGGTTAAACCAGTCACATCGTCTTCTGAGATGATGCCAACTGTTTTGGTGTGACGCATGTTGTTAACCACGTGTTCGCAGGCGAAAAGGTTCTTAGTGGCCTTATCTTCGAATACCCCACGACCCGTTTCGTCTAGCGCGTGTTTAGCCAAGACCCCGTGTTGGTCTAAGGCTGCAACTGAGGCTTTAGCCACAATGTAGTCTACTTGGTCTTGGTCCAAGAGACGGAATTCGTCAAGAGCGACTAACCCTTTTTGGACAAGCTCATCAACATGGGCTTGAGCCTCTAACTTCTTATCTTCTTTTTCAACCATGGATGTTCCTCCTAAGTTCTTTTTATTTACATCTTCATCATACGCCTTTGTTTTCAAAAAGTAAAGCACTTGTTCAAGTTCAAACGATAAAAATTTTATATTGACGGTCTTTTTTTGTAAATGAGCATGTATGAAAACAAGTCACAATGTGAAGGTTATTTTCAAAACGTTTTCAAATATTGACTTATCAGTATTTTAACTAAATGCTTATGTGAATAGAAAACCTTATCATTTTAAATAAAACACTCAGATTATCTATATAATATATTATATATTCGCTATTCGTTTTTTAGATTCACAAACACTTTGTGAAAATGAGTTTATAAAATAATCTTGATATATCGGCATTAATCCATGAAAAAAAGCCAAAGTGAACAAACTTTGGCTTTGGCTTGTTAAAATTGGTTGAAGTCCCAAATTTGGTCGACCCAACCTTGATAAAATTCAGGTTCGTGGCAAACCATGAGGATACTGCCCTTGTATTCTTTGAGGGCACGAGCTAATTCTTCCTTGGCATCGACGTCCAAGTGGTTGGTCGGCTCGTCCAAGATTAAGACATTATGGGGAGCATTCATCAGTAAGCAAAGGCGGACCTTGGCCTGCTCTCCCCCACTTAGGACTTGAATTTGGCTTTCGATGTGCTTAGAAGTCAGGCCACAACGTGCTAAGGCAGCGCGAACTTCAGCCTGGTTCATAGCTGGGAAAGCATTCCAAACAGCTTCCAATGGAGTCTGACGGTTACCAGAGGCAACTTCTTGTTCGAAGTAACCAATTTCCAAGTAATCTCCCTGCTCTACTTGGCCACCTAAGGCCGGAATAAGCCCCATGAGACTCTTGAGTAAGGTTGTCTTCCCAATCCCGTTGGCCCCGATAATTGCAACCTTCTGGTTACGTTCAAAGACTAGGTCCAGCGGCTTGGTTAGAGGCTGGTCATAACCAATCTCTAACTGTGTGGCTTCGAAGATGAAGCGACCAGGAGTCCGAGCAGACTGGAAGTCAAATTTTGGCTTAGGTTTTTCGCCTTGTAGCTCGATGACTTCCATCTTATCTAATTTCTTTTGACGGGACATGGCCATATTGCGCGTTGCTACTCGGGCCTTGTTACGATTGACGAAGTCCTTGAGGTCCGCTATTTCCTTCTGTTGGCGTTCATAGGCCGCTTCTAGCTGGGCACGCTTCATGGCGTGGACCGCTTGGAAGTTCTCATAGTCGCCAACATAACGGCTGAGCTTGAGGTTTTCCACATGATAGATAATGTTAATGACACTATTAAGGAATGGAATATCATGGGAAATTAAGATAAAGGCATTTTCGTAGTTTTGCAAGTAACGTTTAAGCCACTCGATATGTTCGGCATCCAAGTAGTTGGTCGGCTCGTCCAAGAGTAAGATGTCGGGCTTTTCTAAGAGTAACTTAGCCAATAAGACCTTAGTCCGCTGTCCCCCACTCAGTGAGGTGACGTCTGTGTCTAAACCAAAGGCGGTAATTCCAAGAGCACGAGCCACTTCTTCAATTTTAGTATCCAAGGTATAGAAATCGTGGACTTCCAGGCGTTCTTGTAGCTCCCCTACTTCCTCTAATAGGTCTGCCATGGTTTGGTCATCAGCCGTCGCCATCTCTTCATAGGCCTCGCTAATGCGCGCTTCAATGGCAAATAAATCATCAAAGGCCATGCGCAAGACATCGCGAATGGTTTGCCCAGGCTTAAGGACGCTGTGTTGGTCTAGATAGCCAGTTGTAACATACTTGGCCCACTCTACCTTGCCTTCGTCTGGCAATTGCTTACCTGTTACAATGTTCATGAAGGTTGATTTTCCTTCACCATTGGCCCCAATTAGGCCGATATGTTCCCCTTTGAGTAGGCGGAAGGAGACATCTTCGAAGATGGCCCGATCGCCGAATCCATGGGTAAGATTTGATACGCTTAAGATACTCATGTCTTTCCTCCAAATTGACAGTTCCTACCTATTATAGTCTATTCTGTCAGCTTTGAATAGGGTTTATTGCTCTGGTAGCACTAATTGGCTGAAAACCTGCCCAATAGGAGCATGAATAACTAAGTCTGCCCAGTCATCCTGAGGGATGGCCTCTTTATTAATGACCACCAAATACTTGCCCTTAAAGTATTGCAGCAGACCAGCTGCTGGATAGACGACTAAAGAAGTACCTCCGACTATCAAGCTGTCGGCCCGCTGAATAGCTGACATGGCCTGGTCAAAGACTTCCATATTAAGCGACTCTTCATATAAGGTAACATCTGGTTTAAGCACGCCACCACAATGGGGACAGCGTGGAATGCCCTGACTATCGTAAGCGTCAAGAAAGCTATTAAGGTCATAGACTCTGCCACATTCCTGACAAATACTACGGTCAACCGTTCCGTGAAGCTTGAGGACGCCTTGACTACCTGCAGCTTCATGTAGGGTGTCAATATTCTGGGTAATGACAGCGTCTAAGTGGCCACTAGCCTCCAAACGTGCTAGAAAGTTATGGGCAGCATTTGGCTTAGCATGAGGATAAATCAAATGCTTGCGGTAAAAATCATAGAAAAGCTGGGGATATTTACCATACATGCTATGGCTAATCAGTTGTTCGGCTGAAAAGTTTCTGCCCAGATCTTGACTATAGACGCCCTGGGCACTGCGAAAATCGGGAATACCTGATTCTGTTGACACACCTGCCCCACCGAAAAAGACAAGATGCTGGCTATTATTAATAATGGTTTGTAGAGCCTGAATGTCTTCTTGCATAGGCTTCCCTCCTATCTTCTGTTGTGACATAAAAAAGTGACCGAGCCAGAGGCCCCGTCACTTAGGCTTAAATGCTATCCATCTTGCCCTAACTTTGTGGGCTAAGGTCATTTTCAATCAGGACCTTAATGGCATTATTCTTAGAGGCATCCCGGAAGACTTCATAAGCCTCTTCGATTTGAGACAATTTGAAGTAGTGGGTAACGAGTTCTTCAGGGTGAATCTTTTGCGCTTCTAAGGCTTGCAGCAGTTGTGGTGTGGTATTAGTTGATACTAAGCCAGTTGTTACGGTAATATTGCGAATCCAGAGTCTATCTAAGTCGAATTGCACAGGGACCCCATGGACACCCGCGTTAGCAATACGGCCGTCAACTGCAATAATCTTTTGGCAGAAGTCAAAGGATGCTGGGATCCCGACTGCTTCAATGGCCACGTCAACCCCACGACCATCCGTTAAGTCAAAGATGTCCTTGATGGCTCTGTCAGTATCGGAATTATTAACCTTATGGGTAGCGCCGAACTTGAGGGCGGTATCTAGGCGGTGATCATCGATATCCACCATGATAATCTTAGCAGGAGAATAGAACTGAGCGGTTAAGAGTGAGCCCAAACCAACTGGGCCGGAACCAATAATGGCCACATTACAACCTGGCTCTACCCGACCTTTTAGGACCCCAATTTCATAACCCGTTGGTAGAATATCTGAAATCATAACCAAGGCTTCATCGCTAAGGCCTGCTGGTGGGTTATAGAGGGTATTGTCTGCGTGTGGAACGCGGAGATATTCAGCCTGTGTGCCGTCGATTAAGTGGCCGAAGATCCAACCACCCTCGTCTTCACAGTGGGCGTAAATTCCCTTCTTACAGTAGTAACATTTACCGCAAGAGCAGACGCAAGAAACAATGACTTTATCGCCAGGCTTGAAGTTGGTCACACTGGAGCCAACTTCTTCGACAACCGCAATCCCCTCGTGTCCTAAAATCGTCCCATTTTGAACAGCTGGCACATCACCCTTGATAATGTGTAGGTCTGTCCCACAGATGGTCGTTTTAAGCATACGAACAATTGCATCCGTTGGCTTCAAGATGACAGGCTTTGGCTTGTCAACGAATTTAGCTAGGCCAGGTTCAACATAGGTGTATGCTTTCATAGTAGATCCTCCTTATTGTGAAATTTGTGAAATATACTACACTTATATTGTAAACCTATTTTTAGATGATTGCAAGCGATTTCTTAATTGTTCTGAGCCTCTTCTATACAAAAAAGCTCCCACCAAATCGGTTGGGAGCTTGATTGAATCTAATCTTCGTCCATTTGTAGGACAGCCATGAAGGCTTCTTGTGGGACTTCCACCGTCCCAATTTGTTTCATCCGCTTTTTCCCCTCTTTTTGTTTCTCGAGGAGCTTCTTACGACGGCTGACGTCCCCACCGTAGAGTTTAGCCGTTACGTCTTTACGCAAGGCTTTAATGGTGGTACGCGCCAGAATCTTATTACCGATAGCGGCCTGAACAGGCACTTCGAAGAGTTGACGCGGAATGATGCCACGAAGTTTTTCTACTAATTCACGGCCACGACCGTAAGCAAAGTCCTTGTGGACAATCATGGAGAAGGCGTCAATCAGGTCACCATTGAGCAGGATATCCATTTTAACCAGATTAGATGGCTTGTAGCCAATTAATTCGTAGTCAAGGGATGCATAGCCCTTGGTATTGGACTTGAGCTTATCGAAGAAGTCATAGATGATTTCTGACAAGGGTAACTCATAGACCACATTGACCCGGTAATCATCCAGATAATCCATGGTAATGAAGTTGCCCCGCTTACGCTGGCCGATATCCATGACCGCCCCAACGTATTCATTAGGCACCATGATTGAGGCCTTGACGTAGGGCTCGTAGATTTCATCGATGACGGTTTGATCTGGCATAGCAGACGGGTTATCCACGATAATTTCCTCGCCATTGGTCTTTTTGACCTTGTAAATAACCGAAGGCGCTGTGGTTATGAGGTTGATGTCGAACTCACGTTCCAGACGTTCCTGGATAACGTCCATGTGCAGCAAGCCTAAGAAACCGGTACGGAAGCCAAAACCTAGGGCTTGAGAAGTTTCAGGCTCAAATTGTAAGGCTGCGTCATTAAGTTGGAGTTTTTCCAAAGCATCTCGTAAATCGTTATAGTCGTTAGACTCGACTGGATAGAGACCGCAATAGACCATGGGATTAAGCTTACGGTAACCGTCTAGAGGTTCTTGGGCCGGATTGTTGGCCAAGGTAATGGTATCCCCTACTCGCGTATCTTGAATGGTCTTAATGGAAGCTGTGATATAGCCCACATCCCCTACCATGAGATAGTCGCGTTGGACTGGTTTAGGACTGAAGACCCCTACTTCCACTACATCGAATTCTTTACCGTTGGACATCAAACGAATCTTGTCGCCAGGTTTCACGACCCCGTTAATGACCCGGATATTCAAGACAACACCGCGATAGGAATCGTAGACAGAGTCGAAAATTAAGGCTTGTAGTGGTGCTTCTAGGTCGCCCGGAGGGGCTGGTACCTTGTGGACGATTTGTTCTAGTATTTGGTCAATCCCAATACCGGACTTAGCTGAGGCGAAAACGGCCTCACTAGCGTCAATGCCAATGACATCTTCAATTTCAACTTGAACACGCTCAGGATCAGCGGCTGGTAAGTCAATCTTGTTAATGACCGGCAGAATTTCTAAGTCGTTATCTAAAGCCAAATAAACGTTGGCCAGCGTCTGAGCTTCAATCCCCTGGGCGGCATCGACGACCAAGATGGCCCCTTCACAGGCTGCCAGTGAACGTGACACCTCATAGGTAAAGTCCACGTGCCCTGGGGTATCGATTAGGTGGAAGATATACTCTTCCCCATCCTGAGCCTTATAGGTCAGTTCAACAGCGTTGAGTTTAATGGTAATGCCTCGTTCCCGCTCCAAGTCCATGGAGTCCAAGAGTTGGTCCTGCATTTCCCGGTCTGAAACCGTCTCTGTCAATTGCAGAATACGGTCAGCCAAGGTTGATTTACCATGGTCAATATGAGCGATAATGGAAAAGTTACGAATTTTCTCCTGGCGGGCTCGGAGTGCTTGTAATTCCTGTGGATTCATAGGCTTCCTCTTTCGTACAAATTTATCTAGATAGGAGTGCCATCTGGCACTAATACACTGGTCTATTGTACCAAATTTTTGGCTCTAAGACTAGGGTTAAGCCAGGGAATGCTAACTAAAATTAAGAACAAAAAAGGCTGGAAGATTCCAGCCTTTAGACTTATTTGCCTTCAAACATATCCTTCATCTTATCGAAGAAGCCACCTTCATGGCCCTTGACAGATTCGCCACTAGATTCAGCCAATTGCTTGAAGAGATCCTTTTGACGATCTGTTAAGCGTTTAGGTGTCACGACTTTGACGGACACGTGTTGATCTCCCTTGCGGCCACCGCGAAGACTTGGTGCTCCCTTCTCACGTAGTCGGAAGGTGGTGCCAGTTTGGGTACCTGCCGGGATTTTCAGTTTGACGTTACCATGAACGGTTGGGACCTTGACTTCATCCCCTAGGGCTGCCTGGCTAAAGCTAATTGGCAGTTCGTAGAAGATTTCGGTGCCTTCACGTTCAAAGATATCACTCTCTTCGACCTGGAAGACCACATAGAGGTCGCCGTATGGGCCACCATTAGTGCCGGCTTCCCCTTGACCAGACACCCGCATTTGTTGGTTGTCTTCTACCCCTGCAGGGACGGTGACTTTAACTGAATGCGCTTGGGTTTCTGTCCCAGCACCATGACAGGTGCTACATTTTTCCTTGATTTCTTTACCAGTCCCGTGGCAGACGTCACAGGTTGCCTGAGACATCATAGCACCAAATGGGGTATTACGTTGAACATTGATTACCCCAGAACCATGACACTTGTGACAGGTCACTGGCTCGGTTCCTTCCTTGGCACCTGAACCATGACAGGTATGACATTCTTGCTTACGATTATAGGTGATGGTGACTTCCTTACCAAAAATGGCTTCCTCAAATTTGAGTTTAACCCGGTATTGGAGATCATCACCCCGACGGGCTGCATTGGCTCTTGCAGAACCTGCACCACCCATACCGCCACCGAAGAAGGACTCGAAGATATCTTCAAAGCCGCTGAATCCTCCACCGCTGAAGCCGCCAAAACCGCCACCACCGAAACCACCGGCACCATAGGAGCCGTCGGTGGCTGCATGACCGTATTGGTCGTACATAGAGCGCTTATCAGCGTCACTTAGGACTTCATAAGCTTCGGTAATTTCCTTGAATTTATCGGCTGCGTCTGCTTCTTTGTTAATGTCTGGATGATATTGTTTGGATAGTTTACGATAGGCTTTCTTGATTTCGGCGTCACTAGCATCTCGAGAGACCCCTAGGACGTCGTAGTAATCACGTTTATCTGCCATTTTCCCACTCCTTTATTCAAGCCCTAGGGCTTATGACACAGTTAAATTAGAAAGGAAACGCCAAAGACAAGCTCTGGCGTTGGTCCTTACCTCTCAAATTAGTCGATTTCTTCGAACTCAGCGTCTACAACGTCATCGCCAGCGGCACTTGTATCAGCTTGAGCTTGCGCATCGCCTTGAGCTGCTTGAGCTTGGGCCGCGGCTTGCTCATAGAGTTTAACGGTTAAGTTTTGGACGATTTCATTGAGGGCGTCACGTTTAGCCTTCATTTGATTTAAATCATTGGCTTCGATGGCTGCCTTGAGTTCGTCACGAGCTGCTTCAGCCTTCTTAACTTCTTCTTCAGAAACCTTGTCTTTAAGGTCAGCTAAAACTTTGTCAGTTTGGAAGACTAATTGGTCTACTTCGTTACGGAGGTCAGCTTCTTCGCGACGTTTCTTGTCGGCTTCAGCGTTAGCTTCCGCGTCTTTGACCATGCGGTCGATTTCTTCGTCAGTTAGACCTGAGCTAGACTTGATAGTGATTGTTTGTTCTTTACCAGTCCCTAAGTCCTTAGCACTTACGTTAACGATCCCGTTCTTGTCGATGTCAAAGGTAACTTCGATTTGTGGGATACCACGTGGTGCAGGTGGAATATCGGTCAATTGGAAGCGACCGAGGGTCTTGTTATCAGCCGCCATTTGACGTTCCCCTTGAAGGACGTGTACGTCTACCGCAGGTTGGTTGTCAGCTGCTGTTGAGAAGACTTGTGACTTGCTAGTTGGGATGGTCGTGTTGCGGTCAATCAACTTAGTGAAGACGCCACCCATGGTTTCGATCCCTAATGATAATGGCGTTACGTCTAAGAGGACGATGTCCTTAACGTCACCAGAGATTACCCCACCTTGAATAGCAGCACCCATAGCGACTACTTCGTCAGGGTTAACTGATTTGTTAGGCTCTTTGCCAGTTTCCTTACGAACCGCTTCTACAACGGCTGGAATACGAGTTGAACCACCGACCAAGATGACTTCGTCGATATCAGCTTGAGTTAAGCCAGCATCTTTGAGGGCTTGACGAACAGGTTGTTTAGTACGTTCAACTAAATCGTGTGTTAATTCTTCGAACTTAGCACGAGTTAAGGTCAATTCCAAGTGAAGTGGGCCTTCAGCTGACGCAGTGATAAATGGTAAGCTGATTTGGGTAGTAGACACACCAGATAAGTCCTTCTTAGCTTTTTCCGCAGCGTCTTTGAGACGTTGGAGGGCCATCTTATCTTTAGAAAGGTCTACACCATGTTCTTTCTTAAATTCAGCAACTAAGTAGTCCATAATCTTTTGGTCGAAGTCGTCCCCACCTAAGTGGTTGTCCCCTGAAGTTGACAATACGTCGAAGACGCCATCACCTAATTCAAGGATGGATACGTCGAAAGTACCGCCCCCTAAGTCGAAGACCAGGACTTTTTCTTCTTTGTCAGTCTTGTCTAAACCATAGGCCAAAGCAGCGGCTGTTGGTTCGTTGACAATACGTTCAACTTCTAAACCAGCGATTTTACCAGCATCTTTGGTTGCTTGACGTTGTGCGTCGTTGAAGTAAGCAGGAACCGTGATAACGGCCTTATCTACTTTCTCACCTAAGTAGTCTTCAGCGTAAGACTTCAAGTATTGAAGAATCATCGCAGAGATTTCTTGTGGGGTGTAGTCTTTGCCGTCCATGTGAACCTTGTAGCTGCCGTCTCCCATGTAACGTTTGATGGAACTTACGGTTGATGGGTTGGTGACAGCTTGACGTTTAGCCACTTCCCCTACTTGGATTTCACCATTTTTGAAAGCTACGACAGATGGCGTCGTACGGTTACCTTCTGGGTTTGGAATAATTTTCGCTTCGCCGCCTTCTAAGACAGATACGGCAGAGTTTGTAGTCCCTAAGTCAATACCAATAATTTTTGCCATAATAGTTTCCTCTTTTCTTTTAGTTTATTTTGTTAGTCTAGAATATTCATTAAAATGTTATTGAGCGACAATGACCATAGCAGGTCTTAAGACCCGATCTTGAAGCATGTAGCCTTTTTGCAAGACATTGATGACGGTATCAGCTTCCTGACCCTCGCCTGCTGGCATCATGCTAACAGCCTGATGGAAATTAGGATCGAAGGCTTCATTCAATGGGTCAATGACGCTAATGCCTTCTTTTTCAAAGGCTTGCTTGAACTGGTTGTATACCATCTCGATGCCCTTATGAATGGCTTTGGCATCATCAGACTCAGCTGGACTTGCCAAGGCACGTTCCAAATTATCAGCTACATCTAAGAGATGGTTTGCCAAGCTTTGCGAGCGATATTTTGCCGCGTCTTGGCGTTCGCGTTGATTAATGCGACGCATGTTCTGGATTTCTGCTTGTAAGCGTAAGAGTTGGTCGGATAAGGCTTCTTTTTCTGCCTCTAATTGACCGACTTGGTCTTCAGCTTCTTCAATAGCCTGATCTAGAGTCTCGCTTGATACTTGATCTTGAGTCTCTACTGAATCATGACTATCTTGTGACTGATCAAGTTCTTGGTCTTGAACAGGTGTGTCTTGGTTGAGAACTTCTTTTTCTTCATTTGACACGTAATCGCCTCCTTTAAGGGTTTCATAATTCTGGATGTGGCTTAATAATGAGCCAGCTCTTGTGTGATATGGTGCATCAAGCCTAAAACACGCTGATAAGGCATGGTGGCAGGACCAATTAGGCCAATGATGACCTGTTGCGCTTGATACTGATAGGAAGAGGTCACCAAACTGACGTCTGCTAGGCCTCCTAATCCCAATTCAACCGCTAAGCCATGCTTGGCTTCAAGTAGCTGGAACATTTCTTCAGAACCATCGATTAGATTGAAGAGTCGCTTGTAATCTGACGCTTCGACCGAATCGAATAGGTTGTTCTTGCCACTGACATAGTAACTACGCCCCTTCAAATGGCGCATTAATTTGGTGATAACTGACGAAAAGTCGACCTGGAAGCCAACTAAGCGCTGCATCAAGAGCGGCAAGGTTAATTTAAGGCGTTGTTGAGCTTCTTGTAAGGACAGCCCCACAATTTCCTGGTTGATGGCTTGGGTCAAACGTCCCAAATCCTCTCGACTCAGAGCTCGAGGCAAATCTACTAGCTCACTCTCAACGCTACCCTTGTCAGTCAAGACGATGGCTACAATCCGGCTCTCGCTGAGTTGAATCAAGCGGAACTCGCTTAAGCGATAACGCTCCTTGGACTCCCCTAAAACGACGGCTGTATAGCCAGTCAAGGATACCAAGATATCAGCGGCCAATTGGGCATGCTGCATGGCGTCGAAATGGCGATCGCGGAAGATAGATTGAATCATTTCACTATCTTGCTTAGCCATTTGAATCTCTGCTTGATCCTCAATCAGTTGATCTACATAGTAGCGGTAGCCATCAAAGGATGGAATACGTCCACTAGAAGAATGAGCCTTCTTGAGATAGCCAATGCGCTCAAGTGCCAACATATCGTTTCGTACGGTTGCCGGTGAGACATCCAATAGACTCTTCTGAAGCAGGGTCTTAGACCCAATCGGTTCTTCATACTGGCCATACAGCTGCACAATCAACTGTAAAATTTGTTGTTGCCTAGCTGTTAACATTGTTCTCACCTCTTTTTTAGCACTCTTTTACCTCAAGTGCTAATGCTAGTATACACCCTATTTTACCCCCTGTCAACCCTTTTGGTCACAAATTTTAGCACTCTTTTTAATAGAGTGCTAATTTTACCTAAAATAAAAACTCGCACTGGTCAAAAGCGCGAGTTTATAAGCTTTTTAGCGATGAGGAATCTGTTGACCAGTCTCAGCATCTAGATAGAAGGAGAAGCCTTCCCCGTGTACTTGTTGGACATTGGAGATAATCATAAAGGCTGTTGGATCAATCTCAAGCACTGTCCGTTGCAGAGGTAGGATTTGGTTACGGCTAAGCACAATGAAGAGGACATCTTTCTCATTGTGGGTGTAGTAACCTTCCCCTTTGAGGATGGTAATCCCACGCTGAATGCGTTGGGAAATAGCCTGTGCCACCTTATCCGATTCCTTAGAGATAATGGTAACGGACTTCTTAGGGTTGAAACCTTCTAAGATGAAGTTCATGATGCGGGTAAAGACAACCAACATGGCTAAGGTTAAGACCGTCTTCTCTAAGCCGATAACAAAGGAAGTAGAAAGTACAACGACCGTATCAATCATGAGGAAGCCAGCAGAGGTGTTAATCCCAAAGTATTTATTGAGAATCATCACGATAATGTCAGCCCCAGCAGTGGTCCCGCCACCTAGGAAAACCAAACCAAGCCCTACCCCAATCATGGCACCCGCCATAAGAGGAATAATCATGGAATTTTCAGGGATAAAGCCTGTGGAAGGCAGAATCTTCTGGAAGACGGAAATACACATAACCGATACAATGGTCAGATAGAGAGTTTCCCGCTCTAGATAACGCCAACCAATAATTAAGAGGACCACGTTGATAATCCAGTAAGTGATGGCGTTATCCCAACCTAACGTATACTTGAGTAGCAAGGTGACCCCGGTCACGCCGCCCTCCCCCATATGGTTAGGCACGAGTAACAAATTAATGGCATAGGCAAAGATTAAACTCCCTAAAACCACTAAAAAGAAATTCTTCAAAAATTTACGATTCATCAATTAATCCTCCTTATTCATTATTTGCGGCCTTTCCTTGAGCCAACCAATCAAATCCCGAAAGACTAGATCAGCTAGGAAAAGGCCCCTTGTAGTTAAATAAATGCGGTCACTTTCTTCTATTAAAAGTCCACGCTCAGCTTGCTGTCTGAAGAAATCAGCAAACAAGGCTTCCGCCCGATAACCAAAACGTGTTTGAAAGTCTGTTAGGCAGACCCCTTGCGTGGTCCGCAAGGCCAAGAAGAGAAATTCTTCCATCTGATCAACTAAGTCCAGGGGACTAGCATCAATAATGGGCTTATTTCCCGCTCTTAATTGTTTAAGGTAATGGTGAACGGGCCCGTGATTGTAATAACGCGTCCCATCTAAAAAACCATGAGCACCCGCACCAAAGCCATAGTAAGGCGTATAACGCCAATAACCTAGATTGTGTTGCGATTCATAGCCTGGTTTGGCGAAGTTGGAGACTTCGTACTGGTGGATGCCGGCGTCCTTGAGGCGGTCAATAGCCAATTGAAACATATCGGCATCTACATCCTCGCTAGGCAGGGGCAACTTACCCTGGCGCATGAGTTGCTGGAAGACCGTCTGATTCTCAATAATCAGAGAATAGAGGGAATAATGAGGCAAATCCAAAGATAAGGCCTTGGTCAAACTCTCATCGAAGTCTGCTAAAGTCTGTTCTGGTAGGCGAAAAATCAAATCAATACTGAGATTATCAAAGCCTACCTGGCGAAACCAATCGATGGACTGGTAGATTTGCTTTTCCCGATGATTACGCCCGATTTTACGCAACAATCGGTCATTGAAGGTCTGGACTCCCATACTAATGCGGTTAACCCCTTGATCTTTGAGCAGACGGCATTTTTCTAAGCTAAGTTCACCCGGGTTAATCTCGAAAGAAAATTCGGTCTTGTCCGTCAAGGGCAAGCGGCGGTGAATAGAAGCTAGCAAGTAGTCTAACTCAGATAGAGACAAGCAACTTGGGGTCCCGCCGCCTATATAGAGGGTATCCAGGTGCTGCTTTTGATCCAAATCATAAGCAGCCATTTCCTGATCCAAGGCAGCCAGATAATCCCCAACTGGTTGACCATCATAGAAGAACTTATTAAAGGCACAATAATGGCAAATTTTCTTGCAGAAAGGAATGTGGATATAGGCGGCCTTGGCTTGCATGCTAGCCCTCCTTGTTAATTTGTTGGAAGTAAGCTTGTGAGGCTGCTTGGTCATCTTGCAGTTGTTGAATTAGGCCCTGAACCGATTCAAATTTAACTTCGCCACGCAGATAGTGATGCCAACGAACCTTGACAGTCTCACCATAAATGAGCTGGTTGAAGTTAAAAATATGCACCTCACAGGTCAGCCCGGTCTCCGTCTCAAAGGTCACATTATAGCCTATCGAAGCCATGCCTTGATGCCAGATGCCATTGACTTGAATCTCGACCACATAGATACCCGGCCCTGGTTGGACTTGGCCAGCTTGGGGACGAATATTAGCCGTTGGAAAGCCGATGGTTCGCCCACGCTTCTCACCATGAACAACTATACCGCTGGTCTCATAGACATAGCCTAGAGCCAAATTGGCCTCATCGATTTTTCCTTCACGTAAGAGTTTCCGAATGGGGGTCGAGCCGATTTTTTCTTGATTAAGTACCAGTTCAGGCACTTCAATAATTTGGAAGCGACCAGCTGCATGTTGCGGTAAGG
>ERZ773010.936-NODE-936-length-19143-cov-12.905333_pt1 | contig 19143 bp, 13 predicted proteins | sample MGYA00580842_ERZ773010 | MGnify/ENA primary metagenome ERZ773010 (study PRJEB29015, sample SAMEA2737982) | human oral metagenome | biome: human oral; feature: human-associated habitat; material: dental | place: China | collected 2107 ...
GCTCGCGCCTCTACCGCAAGGCCAAGGAGCAGGTCACCCACTCCGGCGTCTACGCGTTCCGCGACCGTCGCGCCCGCAAGGGCGACTTCCGTCGCCTGTGGATCCAGCGCATCAACGCTGCCGCCCGCGCCGAGGGCCTGACCTACAACCGCTTCATCCAGGGGCTTGGCCTGGCCGGCGTGGAGATCGACCGCCGCATGCTCGCCGAGCTGGCCGTCAACGAGCCCGCGGGCTTCAAGGCCCTCGTTGAGGTGGCCCGCAAGGCCCTCCCCGAGGACGTCAACGCCCCCAAGGCCTGACATACGTCAGCGGGCCGATGGCCTGCTGAACAGAACTTGACGATGGTGGTGCCGTCACCCTGACCAGGGTGACGGCACCACCATCATGTCTAGGTGGTAGAATACGTAATAATTCGGTTCGATCGAACTGCAGCATCCACTTTGGAATTCGAAGAAGAACAGCCACAGCGTGAACGTCAACCACCTAGGGAGCTCCCAATGAAGCGAGACCTTGCCGATAAACTGACGTCTATTGTTAAAGGTCAGTGGATGCGATGGAAGCATCGGCGAGTGGGCAACTATGACGTGTTCATTTCCTACAGCCACGACCCATCTAGAACGCTCGCGTTTACGTTGCACGACAGCCTAGAAAAACTCAGTCGAAACTGGTATAGTTTCCGGGCCCTAAATGTATTCTTGGATCGAAGCTCGCTTGGGCCGACGATGAGGTTAGAAAAAGAGCTCGAAAGTATTGTCAAGCGGTCCGAATGGCTTGTGTATATTTGTTCCGAGAACGCCGCCAAATCAGACCCGGTCACTAAAGAGCTTAAGTGGTATATTGAACACAATGGTGTTGAAAAACTTATACTCATAGTGGATGATGGCCTCATTTTTTGGGATCGAGAAGCGGAGAGTTTTTCCGAAGCAACAACAAATATTCCGAGAGAAGTGCTAAATCAGATTAAGGATGAGCCCCTATGGATAGATGTGAGAGGGTGTAGTGAGTCTCAGGAGTCCTTAGAAAATCATCCAGAGTTTCTCGACGCCGTCCTTAGTATCTCGTCGCGGGTTCAGAGTACTTCGAAAGAGGCTCTATTAGACCGTGAGAACAAACGTCAGAATCGTCTCGTGAGATTTCGGAGGATGTCTTTCTCGGTACTCACCATCCTTCTCGCGATCTCATTGGCAGTTTCCTGGTTCGCCGTATCTGCTCGAAACGAAGCCTTATCGAACTTGAATGTCGCTACTGCAAGAGCATTCGCTTCTCGAGCTAACGAGTTGTCGGATAGCGATGTAGCCGATTCTCAGTTGTATGCCGCGCAAGCGTGGGATCTTCATCAAGATGAAGTCACTCGGGCGGCGTTATTCAAATCTGTTGTAGAGTCACGAAATCTGGTGGGCAATAGACTTACGTCGACTAGCGTTACGTCGCTGGCCGCAAATTCTGATGCAACACTGATATTCGTTGGACATGAAGACGGTACGATGGAACGATGGGAAACTAAAACGAACGCGCTGACGCAGCTTGGAAAACTACGGTTTGCAGTAAGAAAAATTTCTGTGAATCGTTCCGGAGATGTTGTTGTAGCAACGGGATGGCGTGACGTTTACCCTGGATACTATGAAGCTGAAGTCAAACTGTGGAAGACGGGAAAGGAAGAATGTGTCAGTAAGTTAGATCGCTATGGCGGTGCTGCCGTATCTCCATCCGGAAAGACAGTTGCTCTACCGCCTCAAGGATCTGGAGTTATGAAAGTACTACGTAGCGAATCGCGAGATTGCGAATGGTCAGATGTTAACTTGCACAGTCGCTTTTCCACCAATGAGAACGACTCAGTAGCGTTACCTGATGATGAATCGGTGGTCATCCAAAGCTACACATCGATACGTACCTACTCTCTTTCTGGTCAGCAGGAAGTGTATCATACGCGAAATTATATTGATGGTCCAGACGATCAGTCTCCTATTCTTTCACCGAATGGCAGCTATAGCTTCGGTGAAAAGGGTAGCGTATCGTCGCAACAGAGTACTCCTGACTACGTAGAGCCTGCTGTATCCTATGCGGAACTTGATTGGGACAAACGTTACTATGTAAGATCTCCATTGCCAGCGCTCTCAGATGATGGATCGACGGCTGCCGTCATTAACGCGGATGGACTTACTGTATATGATATCGAAGATGGCCGATATAATCGATGGAATTCTACTTCTCTCCCTGTCGGGAATGAACTTTCTGCCTTGGCTGTGCCGACCAAGCATGTGATTCTCACTGCGATCGGTTCGAACGTATCATATTGGAAGATGGACAATCCGTCTAAAGTAATTCGAGAGTATGAATCGACGGCAGGCCCCATGTGTGACGACTGTGCGGTATCTCGAATTGCCCCATCTCAGTCGGGAAAGTATTTAGTCCAGTATTGGAACACCTCTAAAGGTGGTCACATTTTTATCCTGAATTTTAGGGACGGTTCGGAGAGTAGAGTTAAAGAAGCGGATTTCCTCGCATGGCGAACCGATGAAGACTACTTTGCTATAAACGATGGGAAGATTTGCCTTTATCGGGCGGCAGGTAGTGCTTCCGACCGTTGTTGGGATATACCGTCTTGGACTGAGAACGACTCCGGTTCAGGGCATCTTATGTCCAATCCTGGACACATTAAGGGGGTGTGGAATGGAACCTCCCTAAGGTTTTCAAACGGTTCAGACATTTGGAGTTTTGACTATAGTAAACATGAGTTTAGTCAGACTGCATCTGAAGGTCGCGTAGTTGAAATGACTGATCGCGGAATTGTGGTTTCGGAAGATAGTGACAACGGTTACAGATCTGGCACGTTTAAAGTTATTTATAACGATGGAAAAGTGGAGAACTATGATCATTATGTTTGGCTGGCTAACGATGGTTCTACTTTCAGTACGTCAGGAAATAATACTGTTGTTGCTAGTACGAGATATGGAACAATTGAGCAACGTTCGTACCTGGAAGGACCCTCTGCTGTAAACATTTCTGGCAATGGTGAGTATCTTGCTTACGTTGATTCCTTGAACACTGTTTCAGTGTACTCTTTGGCTGCGGGGGTGAAGGTCGGAACAATTAAGTTAACAGGGAATCCATATTCTGCTGCTGCAGTCCAGTTTGCCCCGTCGGGTTCGTCATTATATGCCAACTATTTTGATAGCTTGAGGGGCCGGGAAATGACGGTGAAAGTTGATCTTGAGCCCCGTAACTGGTTTAACAGCAATTGCGGAATTGTGCGCAGAACAGTTTCGCTGACAGAGTGGCGTAGAGTCACCGAGATGAGCGAACCGAGTCGTGGATTTGCTTGCTCCAATTACGTTTCTTGAGGTTTTCTAGCCGGGGGGGTGGTACTGGTGGCCTGAGCTCTGGGATGGCTGAGAAGGGTGGGTAGGTCCTGACTTGATGCAGCGTTCGTGTCCGGTTTTGGTTTGTTGATCAGACCACATCTGTAGGGTCTTCGTGGCACCTGAGGAGGGTGTGCGATGAGTGAGAGTGATGCTGGCGCGATGAAGGGTGCTGGGCGCCGGGCCAAGGTGTTCCTGTCTCCTTCGAGGAAGTACGACATCTACATCCAGCGGATGCGTGGGGAGACCACGGTCGGGGCGGCTGCCGCGCAGGCCTGGGTGGATTGCTCCAGGATCATAAGTTTGCGGCAGGTCACCAGGCAGGGTGCTTTGGAGGCGCTGCCTGCTTCACGGCCAGGAGCCTCGGGCAAACCGGCTCGTGACATCGAGCCGGGCCAGGCCAGAGCCGAGATCGAGCGGCTCACGCGCACGGTGACCGAACAGGCGGCTGGGCTGGTGGTGCTGGAGAAAAAAAGGGGCTTGGCCTGATACCTGACAAGCCGATTCCCGCCCGAGTGGACGCAGCCGTCAAGCGGGGGTTGCTGGACCTGGTGGACCACGCAGCCGGCCAGGGCTGACCCGCATCCAAAACCTGCGAGGTCCTGGACTGTCCCAGCGGCGCTGGAGACACCGCTAGGAGAGCGGGGAAGCGCTGGACGATGGTCGAACCGGAGCCCCGATCAACGCGTTGATACCGTGCGAGGTCGAGGCAATCGTAGATGCCTTCGAGACCTTCGCCGACAAGGACTTCTCCCACCGGCGACTGGCTCACCGGAGCTCCTACGACCGGTTGTTCAGGGTATCAGCCTCCACGGTCCGCAGAGTGCTGAACGATCACGACCTACGCTTCAGGCTCCCTCCCCGGCCATCGGGGTCCAAGCGCCGTCCCTTCCCGGCGTGGACAACGTACAGACCCAACTCGACATGGATCTACGACTCCACCCACTTCACCACCTGCGCAATGACAGTACTGATCATCGAGGACCTGGTCTCGCGTAAGTGGATCACCCAAGTGGAGACCCACCTCCAGGTCTGTTCTCGCCTTGAGCAGGCCCTGGAGGCTGAGGACCTGCTCATCTCCGCGCTGGAGCGCGCGGAGGTTTTCCAGCACCGGCTGGTCCTGGACGGTGACGATGACTTGACTCCGCTGCTACTGGCCGTATCGGACAACGGGTCGCAGATGATCGCTGCCAGTACCCGCAGGTTTATGGCCATGGTAGCCATCGCCCAGCGCTTCGGCCGCCCGGCAACTCGCACTGATCAGGCCTGGATCGAGTCACTCAACGGAACGTTGCATCAAGTAAGCAGTGATGACGTGGAGGGATCGCTGTCATGGGACAGAAGAAGTATTTCGATGAGCTGCGCGAGCGAGCCACGAGGATGGCGTTGGATTCACTGTCCGCCCCGGCGCGGGCCAGGGGCGCGATCCGTCGGATCGCCGACGAGCTTGGCGTTCACCCCGAGGCTGTGCGCACCTGGGTCAAGAAGGCCCAGGTTGACCAGGGGCCCCGGCCTGGCACCACGACCGACGAGGCGCAGCGGATCAAGGAGCTTGAGAAAGAGGTCCGAGAGCTGCGAAGAGCCAGCGCGATCCTGAAGAGTGCGTCGGCTTGTCTATCGCGGCGGAGTGTGAGCGCCCGTCCCGTTGATCTGTCAGTACATCGACTCCCGCATGAAGGAGGAGTTCGGGGCCTGGCCGGTATGCAAGGTGCTCACTGGCGCCGGAGTCAAGATCGCCCCGAGTACCTACTACGCAGCCAATACCCGTCCCCTATCAGCCAGGTCGTTGCGCGACGAGGCCCTCAAGACGGAGATATCCAAGGTCCACAAGAACCAACTGCTCGGTGCTGGGGACCCGCAAGATGCACGTGACGCTTAACCGTTCTGAGATCGCTGAGCGTCATGGTGCCGGTTACGTGGCCCGGTGCACCGTCGAACGGCTCATGGCAAACCTGGGCCTGCACGGCATCCGGCGTGCCAAGTCCCCGCGCACCACGCGCAGCGCGCCGCGAGAGCAGTGCCCGGCCGACCTGGTCAAGCGCCACTTCGAGGCGTTTGCTCCCAATGAGCTGTGGGTCGCCGACATTCCCCCGCAAGCTGGAGGTACCCCCTCCTATGTGCGCTCCTTCTCCGGCTGGGTCTATGTGGCTTTCGTGAACGACGTGTACTCGCGGAGGATCATCGGGTGGCAGACCTCCACGAACCTGTACACCGACCTGGCCCTGGACGCCCTTCAGATGGCCGTCTGGCAATGAAAACGAGCCGGTGCTGACCTGACCGGGCCTGGTGCACCACTTGCGACCGTGGGGTGCAGTACCGGTCCATTCGCTACGGGCAGGCCCTGTCCGACTGCGAGGCGGTCGCATCGGTGGGGTCGAAGGGCGACTCCTTCCGGCTTCGCCCTGGCCGAGGCTCTGAACTCCTTGTACAAGGCCGTGCTCATCCGTAACCAGGGCCAGTGGGAGGCCATCGACGCCGCCCGTGCTAGCCACCGCCGAGTGGGGGCACTGGTTCAACGCCATCCGGCCACACTCCGCCATCGGCATGCGTACCCCGCCGAGCACGAAGCCGCCTGAGGCCCCGACGTCAGCAAGAACAGCCAGAAACAATCACAACCGGCAACGACTGGCACCAGATAAACCAGCCACCACAAAACCCGAGGCTTGACACTCAGCCGACCAACCACCTAAGCCGATTTTGCTGATCTTGGCGCATCGCATGCCTAACCATTTTATCCGAACAGTACAACTAGTAAACTGAAACGCAGAATAGGCAAACTAACGGCAGTCACTAGCAAGCCCTTTCACCAGGAGCGTTGCGAGTTCAGTGGGACGATATGACGATGTGAATGTCTCAAGGTCCTCGCAACTCAAATGATTGTTGTCTAAATCATACAGCGAATGGATTTCTTGTAGCGCCTCAGCGCATGTAGGATTCATTAGCAGTTGCGCCAAGGCAACTTTACCATGTTCAGCACCCGGAATACCCAAATATGCTGCGATAGCAGAAGCTGCACCGCCATACCCTGCCGAAATATATACATGCTTGTGAGCACGTAACGATAATAGAGTTTCTTCGACAACTCCCGGAATACTCCCACTGTAACCTTCGTTGGGTCTACTGGCCTCATGCTTTGGGTGGATTTTCCCTCCTAATGCTAAACGAACCGTAGACTTATCCACGAGCGCCCTCCTGAATCCCGTAAACAATTCGCTACTACTTACCGACACCGTGTAGTCGTGTTCTGGCGAAGGGATGCAGTTGGGCGAGTACAGATTCGAGTTCCAATCAACAACCCGAATCTGTCCTTTGTCTCCAAACTTTTCGTGAGCTTCACGTAAGTTCCGTAAAAGGACACTCCGCATATTCCAGCATTCATAGATCTTGTGCAGTGGAACCCAGAGATAAAAGTACCTACGGATTGAACAAGTTCTTCTACTGTCTACGGTAGTGGATGAGTTCCTAAAGTATCTAGAAACTGCATCCATCATGGTATTTGAAAGGTCAGGTGAGTAGGTTCCAATCATTCCTCCGTAAAGTGAAGCGCCTCCGCACACAGAGACAAGCTGAGAGATCTCCGCTACTACGCGTTCGAGATGAGAATCATGAAGGCCTAGGCTAGCAAGGTTATTACTTCGTGCCATCGACAACCCGACGATTGTATCGGGTGAAAGTAGTTCATTCTGCGCCACATCAGAATTATGAAAAGAACTACTCGAGGAGTTTTCGCCGCGGATGACGACAGTCCTAGGAGTCCGAATATGCAGCGATTCATCACTAATCCCCGCTATAGCACACGCTTGTATAATTGCTTCACGCTCAGGTTCCTGAACTACAGGATCAGGATGAATGATCCAAAACGAGTCGCGATTCAGCTGCCCAGATCTGGCGAGTTTCATAATGTTCGTATTCAATGTGAGCAACTCGGGAGTTGTGGCCGAATACCAATCGAATGACCGTTCTGCAAAACTCGACATGGACTCGTGCCAAAGAACGAACTTAAGAACCTCATCGATTAACCGATTGATTGCCAGAACTATTGAAACCTTCGGCTGATTATGGCGATACTGAACCGTTGGAATGTTGTCTAGGAGAAATGACCCTCTATGCTCCCGTTGTGTAATTGCGGAAAGTGCAACAATAGGCACTTCGTTCTGCTTGGCAAGCAGCACTTCGTGCTGGGTGTTAGGGCTAGCAGCATAATTGTCTGTATTTAACACTAGAAGTGCAGAAACATAACGCGAACTTGAAGTAAGTGCACGATCTACAGATGACCTCCAATTATGCAACGGTTTCAAATCTGAAATATCTAAGAATTTAGTGACACCAATTTCCTGCAGTATCTCAGAAGCCTCTTTATGTAAAGATTTGTTTCCAGAAACATTGGATATGTTTGCATTGTCTTTTCGGGAATAACTGATAAAAATGCGAAGCGATGGTCGAACTAAATCGGACGACAAAGCTACTTCAATAATAGCCTGGTTTAGTTCACGTTCCAGGCACCCAACTTCCACTATACTGGTATCATTCTCTCGAATGCGTTCAATGTCAATGGATGAGTGATCCGAGTATGGATTCAAGTGTTGATAGTCTTGCAGGTTACCTAGTGTATCTGAGGTGAAGAAAGACAAATCTATCCCGGCTAAAGGAAGAGGGATAACCGCGAATGAAAGATCTCCCGTTGCCGCCCCGAGAGTGTCAGTAATGTACTTTCTCCAATTGTCGTCGTCAATATAGGCGTCACGCAGAGCAGGTCCGATTACTGGGATTACTACTGTAAACTTAGAAGAGTTAAGTTTAATATCCAATGGAGGTTGATTAGGCTCATCATTATATGAAGCTGACCTGGAGTACACATCAATTACTCCACTGGCTAATCCGGAGAATGAGTCTGAGCGATAATGCTTCAGAAGCCTTTCAAAGATTTGTTTCCCAATTCTATCTAAGGGGTGCCATAACACAAATATGTCAAGAACTGAAGGGGAAGAAGAAATCATCACGGTCCTTGCGGTTAGTGTTGCCAGAAATGGAAGAGTGAGGCGTCTACTATGTTGATGAATATCAAGCCACACAATTGCTAAACTTGACTCAAGCGTTCTAGTCGTTTATGGATGACACTGATTATGAATATCCGTGAGACGATGGCTCATGTATATGTGTGTAGGGTTCTTTCAGATCCTGCGTGCAGACGACCTGGACGTTTATCCCACTCGTTTGACGCTAACTGGAATAGGATCTGCAACTGTTTCTAAGACCAACGTGGAAGCAATTTACCAATCACGATGGCCTATGAACAGTTGAGACAACAGAATCCTTAGATTCGCGGTCACCCCTGGCACAACTGAGCACTTAATGGACTCGCCGGCGGATCTTACAACCCTGAGAATTCATCTCTTGGTTACTAGTAGCCTGCGGCGAACAGGGCTCAGATGTGCCGTCCTTTAACGGAATGCTGATAAGCAAAACGATAGGAACGTATCCAGGCCAAGCGGTTGACAGATGAAGTTGAGCTCGCAGAATAACTCGTCCAGATCCAAGACGCCATTGGCTGAGAGGATCACGTTACTATCATTCACGACGACAGTTAAATCTCAACTGAGCCGACGTGCACAAAGTGAGCCATCGCCTTACTTAAATAAACGAACTCCTTTGGAATGATCCAGAAGTCGCCGAAGGTGGGCCTAGTCTAGGTGTGGTTCTGACGTAGCGACATCACGTGCATTATTACGATTCACTAAACCTTTTATGACAAGACCAGCAAGTTCCGAAGCTCTTTGGGTCGTAGTGAGTTTTTCTATGTCATTGGCCTCGAGATATAGACTGGTCTCAGTGTAGAGTTCCTTTATCCTACAGATTGCATCGCGGCACGCGCTGTTATTCATTATCGCATCCAATGCATGTTGTGATATGGGGAGTTTATCAGTCAACCCGATTTCGCACGCCAGAACTGCCGCAGCTCCGCCGAAACCTCCTGCAATGTAAACGGGCTGCTGATTATTAAGTGCTTCCAGTGTTTCTTCGACGATGCCCGGAATGTGTCCTAAGTATCCGTTAGGGTGTTGTTCAGATCTGGGTACTGTTTTTCCCCCGATGACGAGACGGGCATGGGTGAAAGCGTGCAAGGAGCTTCGTATACGAGATAGAGCATTGGATGTGCGTACAGCTGATGATGCGTCCCACACTTGCGCGTCTTCAAGAGCTACTTCATTTCCGTGTTCATTTATTACGCTGATCTGTCCCGTGGATGCAAAGTCGTTCCTCAAATGAACTAGCCTTTGTAGGGACTCCTCTGAGGTTATGTTTGTACACGGTACTGTGAGATTGAACATGGTTCCTGGATGTATGGGCGTTAGCCCGTAACGCTCTTGGCCGTAAACTCTATGCTGATCTAGTTTGGCATCCTCTATGTATTTTTTGATGACCTGAAGGACCGAATCGGTAAGGTCTGGAGTATGGGTGCCTACTGATCCCGCGTACGAAATACATCCACCCGAAATTAACGTAAGTTGCGCAACTTCTGCAACAACTGATTCTAAATGGCGGTTAGTGATGCCTAGGCCATTAAGATCTTCACCAGCGGATGCAGAGATGGACAAAGTAAAGTCGGACAATGGTCGATCCAACGATAGATTAGGTGTTTGTAGTTCAGGCTCGCCAGAGCCGAAGGTTCCTCCTGCAGCGAAGAATAGCCGAGGAGTTAGTAGGTGAACACTATTTTTGTTGTATCCGGCTAGAGTGCATAATTCTATCATTGTCTCATGCTCTGGAGGAAGTAGGGGAGGATCGGGGTGAAGTATCCAAAGATGGTTGTCGTTAGGGTAATTTTTTCGATGCTCTGCGAGGAAGTTAGTTAGCATTAATGGTTCTGGTGGGTGAGGAGACACTGCATCGAATCCTCGGTTGTTGCTATTTCCACTTTCGGCATCGTGAGGTTGTTGCTCTAAGTATACTTCCTGATTCTTCCAAAGTGCGTATTTTAGCGTTTCGTCAACGAGTCGATTTAGTGCCTTTATGATCGAGAATCCTTCTGATATCTCTGAGTGGTTTCGGTAGGCGACGGTGGGCACATGATCCAGAAGGAATGATCCTCTTGACTCCCCTGTTTCTAAGGCACTCAAACATACAATTGGCATGCCTGCTTTCTTTGCTTCCAGAACCTCCCACTGTGTCCATTCTCGAATGCTGTAGTGATCAGTCCTAACCATCAGAAGCGCACTTGATTTTGCCTGCTGTCGGATGCTCTTATTCCATTCTTGGCCAGGTTGAAGATCATGTATGTCGACAAAACTGGATAACTGTGCCTTCTTAACCCAAGAAGCGATTTTAGAAACGACGCCGTATGTGTTTATGGTGGCTTGGTCGGACTCTGGTATGTCCTGGCGGGCGTGGCTTACGAATATCTCTAGTCTATCATTTAGAGGCGCTTTGCGGAGTAGTTTTTGTACAATGGCTTTGCTGACATCCCTAGGTAATTTGTCATAGTCGGCGGGTGAGTAGTACGATTCTGGTTGCGATACAGCGACAATGTCGCTGTCTGACGTTCCTTGGATGTTCGCTAGTTCGTTGATAAGTGGAGCGTTTGAATAGTCGACTGTTTGTTTTGGAAATATCGGCAAGATCAGTGTTCTTGTGGGTTCTGTTCTGCTGTGGCGGAGGATTTGATTTAAGTAGGTCGCCCAAGATGAATCGGTGGTGATGGAATCCCTGATTAGATTTCGTTCGACGTAGATTAGAATCACGGCGAATTGAGCCGGAGATGCTGCGAATGAATTGTTGTTGCTGATTGTTCCATCGGGGGTTGGTATGGGTAGAGGATGCTTGTGCGTCGGGGGAGCAGGTACTGAACGTGCATATACTTCGATCGCGCCACCTGCGAGGCCGGAGAATGCGTCGGAATGGTAGTGGTTAAACAGCTTTTCGCATATCTGTTTCCCTATTTTGTCATGCGGATGCCAGACCACGAATATGTCTAACGTCGTTGGGAGTGGTGCCGTTTTTGTCGTTGATTGTATGGAATGCTGATGATTCATGTGAAGTACAATACACTTCGGCCTACGTGTTGTCAGTTGTTTATTGGGCAAGTTCTGACTATTGCGCGGTCGTTGGCCTGTCGGTGCAGGAGTCCCGTAATCTGGTGGCATGACTCGTGTTTCGGCCGTTGACCCTGACGAACTTCTAGATGACTCTGCCGAGCGTCCTCAGATCCGCGGGCCGCGGCGGCGCAGCGTCAGTGAGGGGCCGGCCGCCGGCCACGAGGTGCTGAGCAATCCGACCTCGGCCCGTATCTCCCGGGTGGCGGGCCTGTCGCGCCGCAATGCGCGGGCCAAGCACCGACGCTTCCTCGTCGAAGGCCCCCAGGGCGTGCGCGAGGCCGTCCGGCACGCCCCCGGCCGCGTGCTCGACGTCTACCTCACCGAGGCGGCCCTCGAGCGCCACAGCGAGATCTGGGACGAGGCCGTGGCCGCCGGGCTCTACGTGCACGTCACCACCCAGCAGGTCATGGACGCCATGAGCCCCGACGCCCAGGGCCTCCTCGCCGTCGTGGCCACCGAGGAGGCCACCGGCTCCGAGGCGCTGGCCGCCGCCCTGGAGGGGGCCAGGCTCGTCGCCGTCCTCACCCAGGCCCAGGACCCCGGGAACGCCGGCACCATCATCCGGGCCGCCGACGCCGCCGGAGCCGACGCCGTCGTCCTCGTGCGCGGCAGCGTGGACCCCACCGCACCGAAGGTCGTGCGCTCCACCGCCGGAAGCCTCTTCCACCTGCCCGTGGTTACCGGCGTGGCCCTCGACGATGCCGTCACCGCCCTCCACAACGCCGGACTCACCGTCCTGGCCGCCGACGGACGCGGGGACTTCGACCTCTTCGAGGCCGAGTCGCTCCTGGAGGCCCCCAGTGCCTGGCTGCTCGGCAACGAGGCGCACGGACTGCCCTCAGAGGCGCTGAGCCGAGCCGACGCCGTCGTCTCCATCCCCATCTACGGCAAGGCGGAGTCCCTCAACGTCGCCGCCGCCGCGGCCGTCTGTCTCTACGCCAGCGCCCGGGCACAAGCCCAGCACTCTGGCCGCAGCTGACTCACAGCAGCTCGCAGATCGCCTCAGCGGCCCGGCCCGGTCCGTCGAGTCCCTCCATGAGCCCCGCCATCCGCCGGGCGCGCGAACGCATGCCTTCGTCGGCCAGGGCCTGGCGCACCAGCTCCGCCCAGTCGGCCCTGCGAGCCTCCCGCTGCGACACGAGCCTGGCCGAGCCGAAGGCCGCACAACGCTGCACGTTGAAACGCTGCTCGAACTGCAATGGAATCCCGATGAAGGGCCACCCCTGGACGCAGCTGGTCTGCACCGTTCCCTCTCCGCCGTGAGTGATGGCCAGGTCGACGGCGTCGCCCAGCTGGTGGGCCGGGATCCAGTCAGTGACGTGGACATTGCGTGGAAGAGTCTCCAGGTCCTCTTGGCGAAGGTGGGAACGCACCGGAGCCAGCACCTGGCAGTCCGCCCGGCCCAGGCCTGCCAGCACATGAAGGACGAGGTCACGGTTCCCCGATGAGCCCATGGCGAAGTACACCAGGGGCTGGGGGCCGGCGACCAGATCGGCCAGGAACTCGGGGAGCTCCCCGGGCAGGCGGGCATAGACCGGCCCCACCACCCGGTGACCCTGAGGCATCCTCAGCCACCCAGGCAGCAGGTGCGGGGCAGTAGCGATGAGATTGAGATCGGCAGTGAGCCCGTTGAGCACCCCCTGGGGCAGCGAGACGCCATTGGCCCTGGCCACCGAATGGAAGGAACGAGGCAGGGGGAGCCGAGTCCCGAGCGCATGGAGCGCGTGAGCGGCCACGTTGTCGACCAGGCACTCCTCCGGGGAAGTGCGGGGCAGGAAGCCGGTGGCGCCGGTGTTGCGCGCCGCTTCCAGATGCGCCAGGGAGTAGGCGAAGGGCCGTACGAAAACCAGCGGCACGCACTCCGCCCGCGCAGAAATAAACTGGCTGGGAGTTACTCCGATGACAACGGCGTCCGGTCGCAGGGAGCGCAGCAGCACGCGCTCACTTGTCACCCGCTGGGCGAGCATCGTCGCCGTGAACGGGTGACGCAGGCTGCGGCCCTGGTCGAAGTCCAGCGCCAGCCTTCCCTCCTCCTCACTGAGGTAGGGGGTCAGCAGACGGAACTCAAAGCCCGCGGCCCTGATGTACTCAGTGTTACGTGGCGAGAAGCCGGCGAAGACGCACTCAACGTGCGAGGGCATCCGGCGGGCCACCTCGATCGCACGGGTCACCTCGGCGAAGTTGAATGTCTCCGGAGCGAAGAGGACGCGCGACGTCCTGCGGCGTACAGCCACCACATCACCAGTGGTGCCTTGAGGCATGATCGGCTCTCCTTCTGAGAGCGAGGGGTGCCACAGTGCGGGGGAGCCCTCATCGTCGTTCTATTGTACGTCTTGTACAACCGGGGGAGAGAGTAGCACGTTCGCGCCTACGCGAACGCCTTTTCTACGGCAGGTTCGAAATACTGGAAGAAAGTGTGTGCGGCACCGGGGGAGGTCTGAGTCTCGATGCGGCTCGGTTCGCCCTTAGTACTCGCCCTCAGCGGTCGCTCACCGGCTCGTGGGCGGTGGCCGGCGTCGCGGCCGGCTCGGGGGTGTGCTCGGCGTCCTGTCGAGCCTGGGACACCAGGCTCCGCAGCGTCTGGGCGGACATGTTCGTGATGGTCTCCTGGCTGATCTCGGGGTGATCCAGCCAGGCCAGGCACAGGGTGATCATCGTGCTGATCCACACCTCGGCGGCGAACATGGCGCACTCGTCGGGCTCGGCGATGCCCATGAGCATGAGGACGAGGCGTTCGTAACGCTCGAAGCTAGTGGCCAGGGCGGCCGCGATCTCAGGGTCCTGGTCAAGGCCTCCGGTGTGAAGCGCTCGAAGGCTGTCTGGCCTGGCCTTCACGTAGCCCGCGAAGGTGGAGATCGCCCCTTCCAGGGTCAGTGCCGTCTGCTGCTCGACCAGTCCGTGAAGGTGAAGGATCTCGTACTCCACGATGGCGCGGGCGAAGGCCATCTTGGAGGGGAAGTAGTGATAGAAGAGGGTGCGTGAGACGCCGGCCCGCTTGATGATCTCGTTGACGTGAGTGCGGTCGAGCGTCCCCTCCGCGAACAGCTCGACGCCGACTCTCACCAGCTCCTCCCGACGCTGCTCGGGCTGGAGGCGGCGGCGCGGATCGGTGGTATTCGCGGGACTCATGCAGATGAGACTACGACCGCGCGGTTGGCATACGCGGTTAGGCGCTCTGCATGGCGTGTGAGCATCGTCCCAGGTTCCGGGGCGTTGTGAGACGGTTGACGCACCGGTTGGAGACGGTGCTACCCTTCCTGACGAGAGGTTGGAACTCTCATATGTGCAGTCCGACACGAGCCAAGGAGGAATGCAGTGCGCATGCGGATGTGTTGCTGTTGCTGTCGATGAGACAGATGACGCTCCCATACCCATGTTGAGACGAGGTACTCGTGACCGCATCCGCACCCTCTCCTGACCAGACCGCCGCAGACCGGAACGATGACGTCCTGGTGCGGATCAGCAACGTCACCAAGTACTACGGCCGTTTCAAGGCTCTCGACGACGTCTCCCTCGACATCCACCGTGGCGAGGTCGTGGCGGTCATCGGAGCCTCCGGATCGGGTAAGTCGACCCTGTGCCGTACCGTCAACCGCCTCGAGCCGATCCAGGAAGGGCGGATCGAGATCGACGGAGTCCCGCTGCCTCAGGAGGGCCGGGCTCTGGCCCAGCTGCGCGCCGAGGTGGGAATGGTCTTCCAGTCCTTCAACCTCTTCCCGCACCGCACGGTCCTGGACAACATCACCCTGGCGCCCATGCGCGTGCGCCGCCAGCCGCGCGCCCAGGCGCAGGAGCGCGCCCGCGAGCTCCTGGAGCGCGTGGGCCTGGCCGACCAGGCCTTCAAGCGCCCGCCCCAGCTCTCCGGCGGCCAGGCCCAGCGGGTCGCCATCGCCCGGGCCCTGGCCATGGACCCCAAGATCATGCTCTTCGACGAGCCCACCTCCGCCCTGGATCCCGAAATGATCAACGAGGTCCTCGACGTCATGAAGAGCCTCGCCGCCGAGGGCATGACCATGCTCGTGGTCACCCATGAGATGGGCTTCGCCCGCTCGGTGGCGGACCGGGTCGTCTTCATGGACGCCGGCCAGATCGTCGAGGAGGCCCCGCCCGCGCAGTTCTTCTCCGCCCCCGACTCCGAGCGCGCCCGCGACTTCCTGTCCAAGATCCTCAGCCACTGACCGCCCTTCCCCCACGGCGCCGCCCACCGGCGGCCCCACCCTGTCACCACGAAAGGACACACCCATGGCGACTCCCAACCGACGCCTGTTCCTCAGCGCCGCAGGTGCGGCCTCCCTCGCCGCCGTCCTGGCCGCCTGCGCCGACACGGGTGCCGACGGCCAGGCCGTCTCCTCCTCCAGCGCGGGCTCCGTCGACTACAACACGGTCATCAACTCCGGCCCCGTGGCCGCCGACGACGCCGTCGCCGCCTCCACCTGGGCCTCGGCCATCAAGGAGGCGGGCGTGCTCAAGACCGGCGGGACGAAGACCGCGCCGGTCTTCTCCCTGGAGGACGCGACCACCGGCGAGGTCTCCGGTTTCGACACCGCCATCGGCCAGGTCCTGGCCCGCTACATCATCGGCGGCTCCGACGACGCCCGCACCCTGCTGGACATCACCCAGGTCACCTCGGACACCCGCGAGACCGTGCTCGGCAACGGCAGTGTGCAGGCCGTCATCGCCACCTACACGATCACCCCCGAGCGCGCCAAGAAGATCGACTTCGCCGGACCCTACTACTCCTCCGGCCAGGCGGTGCTCGTGCGGGCCGACGAGAGCAAGATCACCGGCGTGAGCGACCTGGCGGGCGTCAAGGTCGCCGTCCAGTCCGGCTCCTCCTCCATCACGGCGCTCCAGCAGGCGGCGCCCCAGGCCGAGCAGACCCCGTTCAACGACCACAACACCTGCCTGTCCGCCCTGGAGACCAAGCAGGTCGACGCCTACGTCGTCGACGAGTCGCTCCTGCTCAGCGCCATGCAGGGCAGCGAGGCCTTCAAGATCGTCGGCGAGCCCTTCACGCAGGATCCCTACGGCATCGGCCTGCCTCGCAACTCCGATGCCAAGGCCTTCGTCAACGCCTTCCTCAAGGAGATCTACGACGACGGCACCTGGGAGAAGATCTGGCAGGCGACCATCGGCGTCATCACGGGCGGCGACGCCCCCAAGCCGCCGGTCATCGGCTCCGTGCCAGGTTCCGAGATCAGCGTCGCCTCCGCGTCCCCCGAGCCCAGTGCCTCCGCGTCCCCCGAGCCGAGCGGGCCCGCCTCGGCCCCCGCCAACAACGCTCCGACGCCCGGCGACGAGGCCTCGGCCCCCGCCGTCAATGACGCCCCGGCGCCCGGCAACGGCGGCGCCGAGACGGGCGAGACCCCCACTCCCGACGCCTGACGGGCCCGGTTCCGCGCGCCGCGCCCCGGGCCCCTCGGCACGACCACGCAAGGAGACGACTATGAGGATTATCACCGACAATCTCGGCATGATCGGGTCCGGCCTGGCCATGACGCTGGGCATCGCCCTGCTCGCCTACGTCGGCGCGCTCGTCGTCGGCACGCTCATCGCCGTGTGCCGGGTGAGCCCGGTGCCCCCGCTGCGGGCGCTGGGCGCCGTGTGGGTGACGATCGCCTGCAATATCCCGACCCTGTGCCTCATGATCCTGCTGGCCTTCGTCGCCCCGCGGGCGGGCGTGCCGATCTCCCTGTTCCCCGCGGCGGTGGGCGCGATCCTCTTCGCGGGCTCGGGGTACGTGTGCGAGGCGGTGCGCTCGGGCATCAACTCCGTCGCCAAGGGGCAGATCGAGGCCGCCCGCGCCCTGGGGATGCCCTTCGGGCTCATCGTCCGCGAGATCGTGCTGCCCCAGGCGCTGACGCGCACCGTCCAGCCGCTGGTCAACGTCTTCATCTCCTGCCTCATCGGCTCCGCCCTGGCGGCGGCCATCGGGGTGCACGAGCTGACCTACGCGACCCAGCAGCTCAACCTGCACTACGCGGAGGCCGTCTTCACGTTCCTGCTGTCGGGCCTGACCTACCTCGCGCTCGCCTTCGGCGCCACGAGGCTCGGCGGGCTGCTCGAACGCCGTCTGGCGGGAGGACAGGAGGTGCGGGCATGAGTTCCCTTCCCACGGCGCGGCGCCCCCGCCCCGCGGTGGACGCCGGCCTCCTCTTCGACGAGCCGGGTCCCAGGGGCAGGCGCCGGATCGCCGTCGTCTCCGTCGTGGCCACCGTCGTCGTGCTCGGCCTGCTGGCCGCGGCGCTCCACCAGCTCGCCGTCCAGGGCCAGCTCGCCTACCCCAAGTGGCGCTACTTCCTGGGCCAGTCGATCGTCAGGTACCTGGGAATCGCCCTGGGCTCGACGCTGCTGGTCACCGTCGTCTCGGCGGTCCTGTCCTTCCCCCTGGGCGTCGCCCTGGGCTGGGCGAGGCTGGGCGCCGGCCGCTGCGGGCGGGCGGTCGTGGGGGCGTGGATCGACGCCATGCGGGCCGTGCCCATGCTCCTGCTCATCTACTTCTTCCTGCTGGCCGTGCCCCGCTTCGGGCCGACGCTGCCGTCCTTCTGGATGCTCGTCATCCCCATCGTCATGTGCACCTCGGCGACGACGGCGGAGGTCTTCCGCTCCGGGGTGCTGGCGCTGGATCGGGGGCAGTCCGAGGCGGCCACGGCCCTGGGGCTGAGCCGGGGCCAGACCATGCGGCTGATCCTCGCGCCGCAGGCCCTGCGGCTCATGCTGCCGACCCTCGTCACCCAGCTCGTGACGATCCTCAAGGACTCCTCGCTGGGCTACGTCGTGTCCTATGCCGAGCTCATGTACGCCGGGAACGTCCTGATCTCCAGCACCCGGCAGAACCAGCATCTGGACATCTACCTGCCCGCCTACGTCATCATCGCGGTGCTCTACGTCGTGATCAACTGGGGCCTGGGGGCGCTCGCGCGCGTCGTCGAGGCCCGCACCCGCTGAAAGCGCCCCGCGCCGTCGTCCCCGCCTCTGCTCCGGCCCTCGCCCTCACCCTCCGGCCGGCTCCGAGCGCAGGCAGTCCGAGGCCGCCCACAGGCCGAGCGCCACGAGGGTTGTTCCCAGCGCCAGCAGGCTCACGCCCCAGAACGAGGGGAGGGCCGCCAGCAGCGGGCCGCCGATGACGCCCGCCAGGGTCGAGCCGGCGTACATGAGGACGCTGGCGAGCGCCGAGACCGTTCCGCGCGCCGACGTCGTCAGCGACTGGAGCAGGTTCATCATGACGGGGAAGAGCACGCCGCCGACCGTGAAGGCGACGGCGAGCAGCCCGACGCCCGCCCAGCGGGCCGGAGCGGCCGCGACCACCGCGTAGATGAGGGCGTAGCAGACCGAGCCGGCGAGCAGCGTGCGCCCCTGGCCCGCCCGCCGCACGATCCGGGGCCCCACCAGGGCGCCGACGGTGTTGCCCGCACCGAGCACGATCATCGCCGCGGCGATGCCGGTCTGGTCGAGGTGGAAGTCCCGCGCGAACCAGCTCGCGGCGAAGGACAGGACGGCGAAATTGCCCACCTGGAACACGAAGTAGGCCCCGAAGCGCCCCGCGGCGCGCGGTGTGCGGGCCAGGTCCGCGTACTGGGAGCGGATGCTCGTGCGCCTGCCGCGCGCGTCGTGCGGCGGCACTGCCGGAAACCACCGCCACAGCGCCGCGGTGGCCAGGGCGCCGGCGGTCCCGACGACGACGAACGGGT
>ERZ773010.938-NODE-938-length-19128-cov-4.432706_pt1 | contig 19128 bp, 18 predicted proteins | sample MGYA00580842_ERZ773010 | MGnify/ENA primary metagenome ERZ773010 (study PRJEB29015, sample SAMEA2737982) | human oral metagenome | biome: human oral; feature: human-associated habitat; material: dental | place: China | collected 2107 ...
TCTGGAATGCTGTTCCAGTTGAATTGGAATGCTGTTCCAACTTATCTGGAACAGGGTTCCATCTTAGCGGTAACGTTGCAATTTACCCAAAAGCTTGTTGTGATTGCTAATCGATAGGGGTGCAGCAACATACATTTTAGCTTAAAACAAACTAGAAGAACGGTTTGGAAAGACGAAAAGGTGTGCCTGATAGGGATGACAAATTGTTTGCGATTAACCTTTGATGGCCTATAAAATGGCGTCAGCCTCTTTTCACCTTTTCACTTTTTCACCCTCTCACCTTTAAACCGCCTTTTCCACGTTCTTTCTTATCTTCGCAAGATATTCCTTCATTCCGTCGGCATCTTTCCTGTCGATAATCTCAAGCAGGTTGTTTAACTCGTCGCGAATATGGCCCACTTGTTCAGCGGTATAAGGGTTGAAAAGTATCTCGCGTAGCAAAAAATCGTCTTCGCCTAATACTCCACGTGCAATGTTAAGGTGTCTTTTGAAGGTTGTTCCGGGTGCATCTTGTGGTTTCATCACCGCTGCAAACACAAAAGTGCTAACAAAGGGGATGCTTAGAGAATAGGCCACGGTGCGGTCGTGCTGTTCAAACGTGTATTCGTGAATGTTCAAGCCCAACCTACCATATAGGTCGCGAAAGAAAATGCGGCCCATATAGTCGCCTTCGCTGATGATGATGGCGTTTTCGTCGCTTAGCTTATTGAGGTTGGCAAAAGTGGGACCGAACATCGGATGCGAAGAGACGAAGGGGTGGTTGCTGCGTTCGTAATACTCTTGTAGTCCCGTTTTAACCGATGCTATATCGCTTATGATACACTGCTGGGGTAGAAAGGGCATCACAGCTTCAAACGCAGCGATGGTATATTTCATCGTTACGGCGTTGATTAGCAATTGCGGTTCAAACTGTTTCACCTCTTCCAACGAAGAGAAACGGGCACAATTGTATGTAAATCGCATTCTGAGCGGCTCTTTGTCGTAAACGGCCACCTCGTGTTCGAAGCTCAGCAGGTCGGTAAAGAAACTTCCCATCTTACCTGCACCCAGTATCAATATCTTCATCTTGCTACTTGTTTATAATCTCCATTTGTTGTCTAACCGATTCTTCGTGTACGCTTTCGAACACCGTTGCCACAAATTCGGGACTCATGCCACATAGTGCACCCTGCGCACCACGCTTCTCTAATATCTCATTATATCTGCTTGCTTGAAACACCGTCATGTTGTGTTCCTTCTTATACTGACCAATCTGCCTGCAAACCCGCATACGTTTAGATAGCAGTTCCATCAATTGGTTGTCTAAATCGTCAATTTGTTGCCTCAATTGGGTGATCCCCTCCTGCATCAAACCTTTGTCGCGTACGATGAGTAGCGAGAGAATATAATCGAGAACATCGGGTGTAACCTGCTGCTTTGCATCGCTCCACGCCTTGTCGGGGTTGCAATGGCTTTCTACAATCAGTCCGTCGAAGCCCAGGTCCATGGCCTGTTGGCACAACGGGGCCACCAGTTCGCGCCTTCCACCGATGTGGCTTGGGTCGCAGATAATGGGTAGTGCGGGTATTCTGCGGCGCAGTTCGAGAGGTATTTGCCACATGGGCGAGTTGCGATACATCTTGTTGTCGTAGCTCGAAAAGCCCCGATGTATGGCCGCCAGCCGCTTAATGCCTGCCTGATTGATGCGTTCCATACCGCCAATCCACAATTCCAAGTCGGGGTTCACGGGGTTTTTAACCAGCACTGGCATATCCACTCCACGCAAACTGTCGGCCAAAGCCTGCATGGCGAAGGGGTTAGCCGAAGTGCGTGCGCCAATCCAAAGGATGTCGACATCGTGTTTAAGGCATAACTCAACATGTTTGGGAGTGGCCACTTCGGTAGCGATGAGCATACCCGTTTCTTCCTTCACGCGCTTTAACCAAGGCAGGGCCATTTCTCCGTTGCCTTCAAATCCGCCTGGTTTTGTGCGTGGCTTCCATGCACCTGCCCTGAAAATATGGCATCCCTTTTGTGCCAAGGCGCGTGCGGCTTGCATCACCTGTTCTTCGGTTTCGGCCGAACAAGGACCTGCCATCACAATGGGCCGTTCGTTGTCGCTGGGTAGGTTAAGGGGTAATAAGTCTAGTTCCATATCTTTTTTCTTATTGTATCGTTGTTATTTTGGGTTGATGGGTTGATGAGTTATTGAGTTCGTGAGTTGTTTGGACTTTTAGATTGTCTTGAATTTACACGTTCTTTGGCTTATCGTCAATGGCTCGTGCGATAAAACGAAGAAGTTCAGAACCTAAACACTCATAAACTCATAAACTCAATAACTTAAAAACTCAATTTACTTGTTGCCGATAATTCTCTGTAAGGCTTCTTCCATTCGTTCTTTTTTTGCACACAACGAAATGCGCATATAACGCTTGCCGTTGCTGCCAAAAACAAACCCAGGTGTGACGAACACGCCATGTTGGTGAAGCAATTGTTCGGTAAGTTGTTCTGCATCGGCATATTCGTCGGGTATTCTTCCCCAGAGGAACATGCCCGTTTGTTGTGGGTCGAAGGTGCAACCTACCGCTTTCATAATCTTCTCGGCAATGGTTCTACGCTGCAAGTACACCTCATTATTATATTTGGTGTGCCACATTGGATCGTTTCCGATGAGTGCTTCGGCAGCTGCAAGTTGAATGCCACGAAACGTTCCGCTGTCTATGTTGCTCTTCACCTTAAGTATCCATTGCACCCAAGTAGCGTTGCTGACGCACATTCCTACACGCCATCCTGGCATGTTGTGGCTCTTGCTAAGCGAATTTAACTCGATACAGCAATCTTTGGCACCATCTACTTGCAGTATAGACATTGGCTCGTCGTTCAGTATAAGCGAGTAGGGGTTGTCGTTTACCACGACAATGTTGTGCCTGCGGGCGAAGTCTACCAGTCGTTCGTATGTCTTCCTTGTTGCCCTTCCACCAGTAGGCATGTGCGGGTAGTTGGTCCATAGCAGCTTAACGCGGCTTAAGTCCATGTCCTCTAGTTCGTCGAAGTCGGGCTGCCATTGGTTTTCTTCATGCAAGTTATAGTTTAAAACCTCCACCCCTAGCAGTTTACTAAGCGAAGTGTAGGTTGGATAACCAGGGTTGGGCACCAACACTTGGTCGCCTACATTGGCTAAAGCTAGGGTAACATGCAATATACCCTCCTTGCTTCCAATAAGCGGTAACACCTCGTTTTGCGGATCTACGTCCACGCCGTACCACCTACTATAAAATGCAGACATGGCTTTAAGCAATTCGGGCGTTCCCTTTGTGGGTTGGTATCCGTGTGCGTTCTTCTGCTGTGCCACCTCGCAAAGCTGTGCAATCGTGTTGGCAGAAGGGGGCAAATCCGGAGATCCGATGGCCAAACTGACGATGTCGTTGCCTTTGGCCACTAGCTGCGCCACCTCTTCCAGCTTTTTGCTGAAGTAGTATTCTTGCACCAAGCCGAGTCTTTTTGCAGGCTTTATGTCAAGTGTTTTATTGTTTCCCATCTTCATATTCTCCTAAAATCTTAAGTCTTTTGGTAAGCGGAACGATGGCGTCGATGCTTTGGTGATAGCGTGTGATGTTATCGAATGTAACGTCAACGTAGAACAGATATTCCCATTCATGGCCGATAACGGGCAACGACTGTATCTTCGTGAGATTGATGTTGTAGAACGAAAGGATGGTTAGCACCTTTGATAGGCTGCCTTCTTCGTGAGGGAGCGAGAACACCAAGCTAGCTTTGTTGGCGTGTTCCCATGGCCGCAGGCTACCCGCACGTTGCGGATGGCACACCACGAGAAAGCGCGTGAAGTTGTGCTTATTGTCTTCAATGTGGTCTTCCAGTACCTTTAATCCATACAATTTGGCTGCCGAGGCGTTGCAGATGGCTGCCCAGCCTCGCTGTTTTGTTTGTGCGATAAGTTCGGCTGACCCTGCCGTGTCTTCCGCTTCCACAGCTTTAAGCTTGGGATGTCGTGCTAAGAACTCCCTACATTGCATCAAGGCCACTGGGTGCGAGTGCACTTCGCGCAACGAATGCCAATCGTCTTCGGGCAGACAGCAAATTGAATGCTCAATATGTAGCTTGTGCTCGCCAACGATGGTTGTGTCCGAGGCGCGTAGCAGTTCGTAGTTATGCAGCAACGAACCTGCAATGGTATTCTCGATAGCCACCATCCCAATCACCGTTGGGTCGTTGGCAATCTGGCGGAACACCTCTTCAAAGGTGTTACAATATATGCCCTGCACCTGCTCGGTGTTGAAATATTGGTGAGCGGCTATGTCGTGGAACGAGCCCGCGATGCCCTGTATGGCAATTCTCTTCATACTTCTTATAATAAAAAAACATCCCGCCTCAATGGTGTTGAAGCGGGATGTTTGTGTTATTTTATTCTTGTTATGTTTACGTCAGTTGTTGGCACGCATCTTCCCGCTTTACATTTTCTTTGTAAAGTAAAAGTAAAAGAAGTATGCGTTAAAGCTCAACATGTTGTATTGTTTATAAAAATTACATCTGCAAAAGTATTACTTTTATTCTTATTTCCCAAAAGAATTATCACTTTTTTAGTGTCATGAGATATATTTCTTTGATTTTAAGGTGGGTGGACTGTTGTCTGTGGTAGCTGAATGGTAATGTGTGCTGGGGGCTTTGATGCCTTATTTGGCTTTGTAGAAGTCTGTTTAGAGCATTCGTTTTAGCATGTTAACTTGTCTGCCAGTACATTTTTATCCATTCACCAGCTTGCCAATCTGGTAACTTGTTAACGTGTATTCGTCAACTTACCTAGCAACATTTATCGTGAAATATTTTGCTATCCCCCCTTTTTTTGCTACCTTTGCCCCCGCAAAACGCGGATGTAGCGTATTTGTGATACCGGTTCCGTAGCTCAGTTGGATTAGAGCAACAGCCTTCTAAGCTGTGGGTCTTGGGTTCGAACCCCAACGGAATCACTTGAGAGGACACCTTTTAGGGTGTCCTCTTTTGTTGTAAACGAAGTTTATTTCGGTACAGATATGACATTAATGCAGGGTTGCATTCGCCTGTGTTATATGCTGTTTAACCAGTATAAGGTAAACAGTAATAAGGCAAACTGAAGCACGATGACCAATGGTATGCCATATTTAAACTTCTTGTGCATCGTTTTATGATGCCATACTTTCATACCAACCCACGCCCCGATACTACCTCCAATTGCCGTTAGGCTTAAAAGTGTAGCCTCAGAAATACGCCACTTGTCATGTTTGGCCTTTCATTTATCTATGCCAAACAGAACTAAACCCAACACATTGACGGTGATGAAGTAAGCAAGAACGACATGCAAGGGAAGCCCTTTCATCGGCTTAATCGAAGATTTTCTTCCAAATCCATAATACCGACACTGCTCCAAGTACGCAAAAAACGAAGTTCGTGAGATAGCCTTTACCGAATAGCTCGATATTTAATAAGTGGCTGATAAACGTACCAGCGTAGCTACCCACAACGCCTACGACAAGGTTCATGCAACATCCTTTGCCTTCTCCACTCATGATACGATTGGCAACGTACCCAATCAAAAGGCCTGTCAGTATGGGCCATGCTGTAAAATCTGCTATATGTTCTAACATGAGTTTCCCTATTTTACTTAACATCCTTTGCCGTCAATGCTACATGCAGCACCTTCGGGAGCATCTTCTATCGTAATATTGTCTAAGGAAAACTGTACGCTTCCATCTTCAAGCAAGAAGCATGGAATGCCAATGCTACCTTGTTTTTTAGCCTCGGCAAACGCAGGGTTATTGTCGCGGAGTGCCAAGAACTGCTTTAAGTTTCTTACATGTTCACCAATATCTATCAATTCGTAAGCGGGATTACCTGCTAACTGTGCCTTTACCTGTGTACAATCAGGACAGGTGGCCATTACAAATACCTTTGTCATAATTTGTTGTTTATTTATGTTGATGTTATATTTTAATTTTCAAACGCCGCGTCATTAAATGGATTGGCGTTCTTTGACGTGGGTTTAATCTTTCGCTATTGCAAAGTTACAGTAATTAATCCGAAATCCATCTTCTCGACTTGTGTATCTGAAGTCACTCATGTATTGATGCCACATCTTAGTCTATGCAGTTACAATCCGTTTAGGTTAAACTCTAAACAACTTCTTTCACCACGTCGTGGTGGTTATATTGTACTACCAGAAATTATCTTTTAATTGTTAATAATGCTTTGAAGGTGGGAAGTTATTTATGGCTACCTAAGATATGGTAGAGAAAAAGTTGTAAATTAGCACTCGGAATTTTGCTCCAACAGACATAACTCAATAGGAGTTTTACTTCAAGTTACAACTTAACGCCTCGATTATGATAGATCAGATTATAAACTACAACAAGACTTTTGTGGCGCAGAAAGGCTACGAAAAGTATATCACGGATAAGTATCCAGATAAGAAGTTGGCTGTGCTTTCTTGCATGGACACAAGGCTTACCGAACTCCTTCCTGCTGCATTGGGCTTGAAAAATGGTGATGCAAAGATTATCAAGAATGCAGGAGGCTTGGTTATCTCTGCCTTTGATTCGGCCATGCGAAGTCTTATTGTGGCTATCTACGAACTAGGTGTAGCAGAAATCATGGTGGTGGCTCACTCGCATTGCGGTGCTTGCCACATGAACTATGACCACTTCCATCAAGAAATGATTGCCCGTGGCATAACAGACGAGACACTAAACACCATCCGAAAATGTGGAGTAGACCTCGACTCTTGGCTTGAAGGTTTTAAGGATACGCATACTTCTGTGCGCAAAACTGTTGATACGATCAAAACCCATCCACTAGTTCCAAAAGATGTTGTGGTTCGAGGGTTTATCATTGATTCTGAAACGGGAGCGCTAGAAGAGATTTTCTAAGTGGCTTGCATCTTTAAACGAGACTTCTCCCAATGGTCAATGCCTGGTTGGAGAAGGCTCTGCTAGGCATGTTTGCTTCTTTCTTTGGTGTAAAATTCCTACCTACTTATAGGCATTTTTGTAGCTCAAATAAGTTATTGCATAGTGCTTAAAGCAAGTTTCCAAAAGCTAACTTGTCTGCTGATCTAAACTAATTATGTTGGTTACAGCTAATTATTTGAAGCTATTTCCCGATGCAGAAATGCTTAAATATGTTTCCAAGTACCTCATTAGAGGTGATGCCGCCCCCTGTGATTTCAGCTAAGAAGTGCAGACATTGACGTAGATCTTCGGAAAGAAGGTCGCCACTGAGGTCGAGAGCGATGCCGTCGAGAACGCGTTGGATGCTTGCTAGGGCGTGGGTTAGGGCCTCGTAGTGGCGCACGTTGGTAACAACAACGTCGTTTTCGTGTATTTCGGGGATATTGGCCGCGTTGTAAATGCTGGTTTCTAAGGTTTCGATGTTGGTGTTGAACTTGGCCGAAACGGATACGAATGTGGGCTGTTCGGTCCACGAGAACGTGGGGAAGGCGAACGATTGTTCATCGGTTTTGTTTGAAACCACGATGAGGCGTTTGCCACGCGTGTGCGCATCCATCTCTTCTATCTCACTTAGCGAGGGCGCTTTGTCTATTACCCATAACACGATAGCCGCTTCTGTGAGCTTTTGGTAAGTGCGTTCTATGCCCAGCGACTCAATCTCGTCGCTTGTCTTTCTTATTCCAGCCGTGTCGATGAAGCGGAAGTTGATGCCGTTAATCTGTATCGTATCTTCAATCACGTCGCGCGTCGTGCCATGAATATCGCTAACGATGGCGCGTTCTTCTTTTAGCAATCGGTTAAGCAAAGTGCTTTTCCCAACATTGGTTTTGCCCACGATGGCCACCGATATGCCTGCCTTTATTGCCCTCCCGGTTTCGAACGAAGTGGCGAGTGATGCTATTTTCGTACGAATTTCTTCGGCTAAAGCTTGTAATTCTTGGCGGTCGGCAAAGGTCACATCTTGGTCGCTGAAGTCTAGTTCCAGTTCTATTAGCGACGTGATATGCAGCAGCTTATCCCTTAGAGTAGCCAGTTCGCCCGAGAAATGCCCACGAAGCTGTCCCAAGGCCAACTGTGCGCTGGCCCTATTAGTGGCTGCAATGAGGTCGGCCACTGCTTCGGCTTGGCTCAAATCCATCTTTCCATTAAGGAAAGCACGCTGTGTAAACTCTCCTGGTTGCGCTTGTCGGCATCCCAACCTCACCAAAAGCTTCAGTACTTCGTTTAGTATATAGGCAGAGCCATGGCACGAAATCTCCACCGAGTTTTCGCCCGTGTACGAGTGCGGAGCGTGAAAACACGTCACCAATACTTCGTCAATAGGGTGCGCCCTTTCGTCAACGATATGTCCGTATTGCACCATCTGCGCAGGCAGAGTATGCAAACTTTTACCTTTGGGAGCTTTAAAGGCACGGTCTACGATGTCGATGGCATCGCTGCCAGACACGCGTATCACTCCCAAAGCCCCTCCAGCAGAAGTGGCCAAGGCACAAATGGTTTGACGGTCGTTTAATAGGGCTTGCATCTCTTTAAATCCTTTCGAGCACCAGTTTTATCAGTTCGTCTATCGAGTTCTTGTAATTGGCATTTACGTTTTTGGCTCGTCTGTTGGCAATCACCATGCAACAGGTTACGGCTTTATGACCCATCAGACGGGCAAGACCTGCCAATGCGCTGCTTTCCATCTCAAAATTGGTGATGCGATGGCCGTTATATTCAAAACTTTCAACCTTCTCGTTTTGCTTAGGATCAGCTAATGGTATGCGTAATTCTCGGCCTTGTGGACCGAAAAAGCCACCGCAGGCAATAGTTACGCCCCGCACCATCTCGTCGCCAGCTATGCGCTCGAGTGTCTCTTTGTCTGCATCGATAACGTAAGGAGCGCACAATTGTGGATTCCATTGCATGTGTTGTTTGAAGGCTTCTTCGAAAGGCAGGTCGCAAACATCGTTACGCCCGCTGTAGAAGTTCAGCAAACCATCAAAACCAATGCTCTTTTCGCTAGCGATGAACGTTCCCACGGGTGTGTATTCTTGCAGTCCACCACAGGTGCCAATCCTCACTAAGGTGAGTTTTCTCAACTGTTCTTTTTCCGTTCGGGTTTTAAAGTCGATGTTGGCGAGTGCATCTAGTTCGTTAAGAACAATGTCGATGTTGTCGCATCCAATACCTGTGCTCACCACAGATATGCGTTTCCCGCGATAGGTTCCTGTGATGGTATGGAATTCGCGACTCTCAATGTCGCACTCTTGGTTATCAAAATGCGAGGCAACAAGCGATACCCTTCCTGGGTCGCCCACTAGTATAACCTTGTCGGCTAGTTGTTCCGGCTTTACGTGAAGATGGAAAATACTTCCGTCTCCGTTGATAATGAGTTCAGACTCGGCAAAGAATTTAGGCATAATATTGAATTAATTAAAGGTGTGAATGCGGTTGTAAGTTCATGAGCTTATGAGTTCGTGAGTTTATGAGTTCATAAGTTTGTGAGTTTATGAGTACGTAAGTTCATGAGTTTATGAGTACGTAAGTTCGTGAACTTATGAGTACGTAAGTTTATGAGTTCATGAATTTGTAGTCTCATAAGTTTCTGAGTTCATGCAAAACCTAGTTATATGCGTGGTTCTACTTGTTCTCGCTGTTTCTGATAGCCTTCTCCGTAGCGTGTACTTTGGCATTTAGCTGTTCCACCGTTTTCTCTAAAGCCCTGATGGCTTCGGCCTCTTTGTAGCGTCCCTTGTGGTATGAGACGCGTTTTTCTTCAAGCGTTTCTATGGCTTTGGCCTGTCTTTTATACAGCTCGGTGAGTTCCATATACAGTTCCTTACCTTGCTTTGTTTTGAAGTCGGATAGGGAAGTGTACACTTTCGCGTCGTTGATGGGGAAGCAAAAAGCCGTTGTTTTTGCTGTTTTCGCGCTGCGTGCCTTAAGTGCTTCGATACTTTTCAAGGCACTAGCCCTATTCCCAAACGCCCATGTTTGGGCAATATTGGTTAGTTTGGCGTACGATTCCAATTGCTGTTGGCTCACTTCGCTCTCTTTGAACGACATGCGTTGGGCAGTGGGCACAAATGTGTAGATGCACACTTTGCCTTCGGGTTGAAACCTGTCACTTACCAACCAGCCCAGGTTGTCCATCTCGTCGATGGCCAACAGATAATCGTTGGCGGTAGAGTTAAATGGCATTCCGTAGTTTTCGGGTTGAAAAAACTTACCCGTTTCTCCGTCTTTGCGTGTCATAAAGAGGTCGTAGCCCCCCAAACTGTTAGCTCCCTTGGCTGCGAAAAACAAGGTTATGCCGTCGGCCATGAGGAAAGGGTAGTTTTGTTGTTCAAATTCGTCGCCAATTTCGCTAAGTCTTTGCGGCTCGCTCCACTCCGTACCGATGCGGTCGGAAGTGTAAATGCCCGTCCTGCGTGTAGAATCGCCTTCCGAATAGTAGATGGTGTTCTTAAATTCGTTCTCGTAAACGGCTCCGTCTAGGCACTTGTGTACCTTAAAGAACGCAGGGTACGACGTTAATGTTCCTGCCTCTGGGTTCAGCGGAATGCTCGAAAGGAAAAGCGATTTTTCCACAACAACGCTGTCTATGAACATCACCTTGGCCGTTGCTCCCAGCATATTGCGATACAGCAATTCAGCCGCGCTGAGTTGCACAGGCTGTGGTTTGGGCTTAGGTGCTGTCTTCACCTTCTTCCTTTGGGCGTAACTGGCGGTGCACAAACAAGCCATCATGAGCATGAACACAAAATATCTTTTCTTCATTTTCGTCTAGATTATACCGCAAAGTTAAGCATTTTATACAAGTTAACGTAACGATTGACAGTATTTATCTTGATTTTTGGTTTGCTTTCCATATAAGATGTGGTCATACGAAGATTTTGTTTGCATCAGTACAAAAGGCTTGTAGTCACGCTACAAAAGGCTTGTAGTCACGCTACAAAAGGCTTGTAGTGTCAGTACAGAAGGCTTGTAGTCACACTACAAAAGGTTTGTAGTGGCAGTACAAAGGCCTTTGTACGCTTCCATGAACGATAAAACGGGATGCTATAGGTTTTGATGAAAGCGTATTTCATTGGTAATCAGTATATTATCTATTGTTAAACTAGACGTTGTCGTGCCTTGAATATGAAGCGCGATAACCTTGCTTTAATGAATATGGAGTGGGGTAGAGGCAGGTTGTGTTACGAATAAAACTTCAGTAGAAGAAGGAAATGGGTGAACGTAATGTTGCCTTTTCGGAAACAAATTGTCCGAAAAGGCAACATAAGCAAGGGGTTTATGCAGTCGTTTAAACGCTGCGTTGTATCGAAACTAAGGAGTTGCTGCGTATGCTTAGTTAGCGGGCTGCAACTCTTCAGACAGTTGTTTGTGCATGCTAGCGGCAGCTTTTCTACCGTCGCCCATGGCTAAGATAACCGTTGCGCCACCGCGAACGATGTCACCTCCCGCGTATACTTCGGGGCGACTAGATTGCATGCCTTCGTTCACCGCAATAGTATTTTTGCGTCCTAGTTCAAGTCCGCGAATAGAATTGGGCACAAGCGGGTTGGGCGAAACGCCCACGGCAACAATCACTTGGTCAACATCAAGCGTCTTCGTAACGCCTTCGATGGGCTGCGGACTACGTCTTCCGCTGGCGTCGGGTTCGCCTAGCTCCATCACTTGCAGCACTGCGGCTTTCACTGCACCTTGTTCGTCGGCTAGATATTCAAGCGGATTGTGCAGCGTTAGGAAGTCGATGCCCTCTTCTTTGGCGTGTTTCACCTCTTCAAGTCGGGCTGGCATCTCCGCTTCCGAACGCCTATAAACCAGTGTAACCTCTGCTCCAAGGCGCTTGGCAGTGCGACATGAGTCCATGGCAGTGTTGCCACCACCCACAACCATTACGCGTTTGCCCAGATTTATGGGTGTATCGGTGTTGGGGTTGGCTGCATCCATGAGGTTAACACGTGTAAGATATTCGTTAGACGACATGATATTGATGGCGTTTTCGCCAGGTATGCCCATGAAATTAGGCAATCCAGCACCCGAACCAACAAAGATACCCTTGTATCCTTGCTCTTCCAAGTCGTCTACGGAGATGGTCTTTCCAACGATGCAGTCGGTGATAAACTTCACCCCCATCTTTTTAAGGTTGTCTATTTCCACATCCACAATCTTGTTGGGAAGCCTAAACTCGGGTATGCCATATTTCAAAACGCCACCTATTTCGTGCAAGGCTTCGAACACGGTAACATCATAACCGTACTTAGCCATATCGCCCGCGAAACTCAAACCAGCAGGTCCTGAACCCACGACAGCTATCTTTATGCCGTTGGCAGGTGCCAATTCGGGTACGGAGATGTTGCCGCTTTCGCGTTCGTAGTCGGCTGCAAAACGTTCCAAATAGCCTATAGCCACTGCCGGTTCGTTCATCTTGAGGTGTACACAACGGCTTTCGCACTGCTTTTCTTGCGGACAAACACGACCGCAAACGGCAGGTAAGGCCGACGTGTCTTTAAGTACCTTGGCTGCTGCAAGGAACTGGCCACGCTCAATGTTTTTAATAAACGAGGGTATATTGATGCTAACGGGACAGCCTTCCATGCATGTGGGCTTGGCGCAGTCTAAACAACGCTTGGCTTCCACTAAGGCCAGCTCTTTCGTTAGTCCCTTATTCACCTCCTCAACACGCGAAGTAGCACGATAAACGGGGTCTAATTCGGGCATTTCCACGCGGTGAATGCCCGTCCGTTCTTTGGGTTTCATGCTTGCCCGCAACTCTTTTCGCCATTCGGCATTGCGGTCTGTCAGCACGTCTATTCCCTCTGTGGTAGGCTCTACGTCCATGGTGATGTCCGAAGCGACTTCAGTAGTTCGCTCTTCTACCTGTTCGATGTGTTCGTTGTAGCGTTGCAACTCATCGCTTTCGGCCTTCTTGAACGTGCCCATACGTTTGAACATCTCGTCCCAATCAACCAAAGCGCCATCAAATTCAGGGCCATCTATACAAACAAACTTGGTCTTTCCACCAATGGTGAGTCTGCATGCGCCACACATTCCCGTACCGTCTACCATGATGGTGTTAAGCGAAACGTCGGTGGGAATGTTGTATTTCTGTGTGAGTAGGCAGCAAAACTTCATCATGATGGCAGGTCCGATGGCGAAGGCACGGTCTATATGCTCCGCGTTAATGAACTTTTCCATGCCCACGGTTACAACGCCTTGCTCGCCATACGAGCCATCATCGGTCATGATAATCACCTCGTCAGAGCTCTGCCTCACTTCGTCTTCTAATATAATAAGGTCTTTCGAACGTCCTGCCAATACGGATAATACACGGTTTCCAGCCGCTTTTAGCGCACGAATGATGGGCAACATGGGTGCTACACCCACGCCACCGCCTGCGCAGATAACCGTTCCGAAGTTCTCGATATGTGTAGGATTGCCCAACGGACCAACCACATCGGTGACGTATTCGCCCTCGTTGAGGTTGCATAGCTTAATAGACGAGAGGCCAACCTTTTGCACCACGAGCGTGATTGTACCTTTCGTCGTGTCGGCATCGGCAATGGTGAGCGGCATACGCTCGCCTTTGTCGCCTACTCTTACGATAACAAAGTTTCCGGCCTTTCTACTTTTGGCAATCAGTGGAGCCTCGATATCGAAGCGATACACTTTTTCGGAGAACTGTTCTTTTCTAATAATCTTATTCATGGCCTTGCAATTGATGTTGATTGTTTATGTTAAATATACAAGTCGCAGGTTGTGTTTTGGTTTTGAAACCCCGATGCGGTGCTCACCTTAATTAATGAGGAGAGCACCGCCCAGAGTGTTTCTAATGTTTTTGTTTTGCGCTTTTGTGCGCCTTAATGATATTGTCTTGTTGCGTTTAAGCCCATTGATGGCCATGCTAACGGCTATGGGCAAGGCAACTAGAAGTTCTTGTCGTCGAGCATTTCGAACCCACAATAGGGTACTAACACCTTCGGAACGCGGATGCCTTCAGGTGTTTGGTTGTTCTCGATGATAGCTGCCACGATACGCGGAAGGGCAAGTGCCGAACCATTGAGTGTGTGGCAAAGTTCAATCTTCTTGTCTTCGGTGTGCCTATATCTACACTTCAAGCGGTTGGCTTGATAGCTTTCGAAGTTAGATACCGACGAAACCTCCAACCAACGCTTCTGTGCAGCGCTCCAAACTTCGAAGTCGTAGCAGATGGAAGCGGTGAAACTCATGTCGCCACCACACAATAGCAGGATGTGATAGGGTAGTTCTAGCTTTTGAAGCAGTCCCTCAACATGTTCCAACATCTTCTTGTGCGACTCGTGCGAGTGCTCAGGTTTGTCGATGCGCACAATCTCCACCTTGTCGAATTGATGTAGGCGGTTCAATCCGCGCACATCTTTTCCATACGACCCAGCCTCTCTGCGGAAGCATGCCGAATAGGCACAACGCATCACGGGGAGGTCTTTCTCGTCGAGAATAACATCGCGGAAGATGTTGGTAACAGGCACTTCGGCCGTGGGAATGAGGTAAAGGTCGTCTTGTTCGGCGTGATACATCTGTCCCTCTTTATCGGGAAGCTGTCCCGTTCCGTAACCCGACGCCTGGTTAACCACCAATGGCGGTTGCACTTCGAGGTATCCGCTTTTGCGCGCTTCTTCAAGAAAGAAAGCCTCTAAGGCACGTTGCAAGCGGGCCATCTTACCTATATATATAGGGAAACCTGCGCCAGTGATCTTAACACCAAGGTCGAAGTCGATGAGATTATATTTCTTGCAGAGGTCCCAATGGCACAAGGCGTCTTCGGGAAGTTGCGGGATAACGCCGCCTTCTTTCACCACCACGTTGTCGTTAGCGTCTTTACCTTCGGGCACATTGTCGGCCGGTATGTTGGGAATGTTGCACAACAAGGTCGTCAATTCTTGTTCGGCTTCGGCCATGAGCGTTTGCAACTGCTTGTCGTTCTCCTTATATACAGCAACCTTAGCCTTCACTTCTTCGGCTTCTTGTGTTCTGCCGTCTTTCATCAGCATGCCAATTTGTTTCGACATGCTATTCGCCTCTTGTTTGTTTTTGTCCAACTTCTGTTGAGCTTCGCGTCTGCGCTTGTCGGTTTCAAGCACCTTTTCGACAGCTTCTTTTGCTCCCTTAAAGTGTTTTTTCTCTAAACCCTTAATCACACGTTCAGTTTCCTCACTGATGAGTTTAAGTGTAAGCATTCTTTCTTGTTTTGTATTTAACGTTATAAATTGCTCGCAAATATACTAATTTATTTGTTTCCTGCAAAAAAAAGCGGATATTCTGTCGTCGATAAGTTGATGTTTTTGGTTGATTTTGCAATGTGTACAGGTTGTCCCTGAATAACACTTTGATGGCGATAACGTGCATAATGTTGTCATGTTGGTGGGTAGAATGTGATATGAATTTCAAATAACATGGTGATTTTACAATTTTAATTCGCATCCCTTTTGCAGGTGTTACGCCTTTCATAAGTAGCCACGGCATGTCTTATTTATCTTATTTCTTGTTCGTTTATCTGTCTGTTGGCTTCTTAACGCATTGTTACCTATACATCTACGTTCGTCAACAAATTGCTACAAAAGCGTTCAATAAAATGGCTTTTTTATTGAACTGTAACATTTTCTGTCATGCTTTTGCATAAAATCCGCCAAAAAATGGCTATATTTGCAACCTAAAAGGCAGTGGTCCGGCTCTGCCGCTGGCATCTTGATGATGCGAGAGGAAAGTCCGGGCAGCATAGGACATCCCACTTCTGAAAATGGAAGCTGTTGGCGACAACAGGTAAAGGTAGAAGAAAATAACCGCCCCCTCACGCACCTATTTGTAGCGTACGTGTTGGGGTAAGGGTGAGAAGGCGGTGTAAGAGACCACCAACCGATGGGTGATCATCGGGTTGTACCTTCTGGGAGCTGCAAGTTCGCGTATACCATCGTTTGAAGGTTGTCCGCCTGAAACATGTTTACGATGGAGGGTAGAATGCTTGAGCCATGGGGCGACCTATGGTCTAGATAAATGGCAGGCACTTTTTTGCCCACGAGGCATAGAAGTACAGAACCCGGCTTATAGGGCCACTGCTTTCTTTTTGCTTTTTTCGCTTTTGCTTATGAAGAAGACATTAAACACCATCCGCATGTTTTTCAAGGTAGAGATGTGGCAGATACGGCGCGAAGACGTGTCGCCATTGGTCTATGTATGCCTAATGGTGTTGAAACGTTTAGTAGTTACGGTGAAGTTTTTCACCACCCGAAGCGTCACCGATTTGGCCTCTGCGCTCACTTATAGCACGGTTTTGGCCATCGTACCTATCGTGGCCGTGGTGTTTGCCATTGCTCGCGGGTTCGGCTTTTCCAAGTATATCGAGGTGTGGTTTAGGGATGCCTTGTCGAGCCAACCACAAGCGGCAGAAACCATTATCGGGTTTGTCAACTCGTATCTTGTACACACCAAGGGCGGCGTATTTCTTGGAATAGGCCTTATATTCATGCTGTTTACCGTGTTGATGCTTATCAGCAACATCGAGAAAGCCTTCAACAGCATTTGGCAAGTTCAGCATCCGCGTAGTCTTTTCCGTACGATAACCGACTATTTGGCCATGTTCTTCCTTGTTCCCATCGTCATTGTGGTAACGTCGGGTGTTTCAATCGTGATGGCCACCTTTGCACAAGACATTAACGAATACGTGGTGTTGGGGCCGATGATGCGACTTGTCATCACTGTTATGCCTTATGTGCTGATGTCGGCAGTATTTGTTTGCCTATTCATCTTTATGCCCAACACCAAGGTGAAATTTTCGGCCGCCTTCTTTCCAGGTATCCTTTCGGGTATCGCCATGCAGATATTGCAGGTGTTTTACATCCATTCGCAAATCTTCCTCTCGTCGTATAATGCCATCTATGGTTCGTTTGCAGCCCTTCCGCTCTTTATGCTGTGGGTTCAGATATCGTGGACTATATGCTTGTTTGGTGCCGAATTGAGCTATACGAGCCAAAATTTGGAAAGCTTCGACTTACTGGGGCAGATGGACGACCTAAGTTATCGTTACCGAATGATGCTTAGTGCGTTGATATTGGGTAAGATATGCAAGCGCTTCGATGAAGGGAAGCCCGCCTACACAGCCGTGGAATTGAAGTTGGAAACCAATATCCCCGTGCGCATTGTGCAACATTTGCTCTTCGATATGCAAAACGCCAACCTCGTTACATACGTGGCTAGTGATGAGAAGGATGCACAGGCTAGGTACCAACCGGCCGTTTCTTTGAAACATCTCACTCTAGGTTATATGATGAGTCGCTTAGAGTCGGCAGGCAAATGGAATCTCGATTTAGATGTGCGTAAGCACCTTAAGACCGAGGAATGGGTTGAATTTTATAAACTTAGGCGCAAATATCTTCGTGAGTTAGACGAAATATCGTTGAGCAAACTTTAAGAGATGTATTGCCATTTAATCATTAATAGTCAATAGATTATGCATGTAGAACTGATGGATTTCGAACAACGCGTGTCGAGTAAGATGCGAGTGGAGAGTGGCTTTCCGGGTTTCCCCCAACCCGAGCAATATAATCTCACGAAAACCGAAATAGAAGATTACCTGTTAGATAAGCAGGCCATATTAGACAGTGCAGGGTCGCAGCGCACACAATATACCATCATGGGTATAATGATTGTTTTGCCCGTCGTTGTCTTTTCGGCCTTTCCACAAAAGGATATGCCTGGTGGAAATTGGGCCATCTTTGTGGCCTTAGCCATTGGCCTTTGCTTGGCTGGACTGGTGAAGCTGCTTGTAAAGGCACGCATAAACCATCGGTTGAAGCGCATGGCTGATGAACGCATTGACCGTTATATTGAAGACGTACTGAATTATAAAAGCTGACCGAAGGCAACAATGTGTTTGCCGAGGTGGCTAATATGATAACCAAAACAATTTTTAAATCAAAAGCAATCTCCAACATGGAAAAACAGAAAACAGAATTACCCGACTTTATGGCGTACAAAGATAAGTTTACGCAAAGCGGGTTTATAGAGAAAATATCGAAAATTGCTAAGCGCGCCGGTGCAAAACTGGTGTATGCCGCCCTCATTTTGTATTATACGTTGCAAAGCGACACGGTTTCGCTGAAAGACAAGACAATGATAGTGGCTGCCCTTGGCTATCTTATCAGTCCGCTAGACGTTATCCCCGACGCCATTCCCATCGCTGGTTTGGGCGACGACCTCGGCGTTTTGCTCTACGTTTTGCGTAAAGTGTGGACCGATATACCCGAAGATGTGAAGGCAAAGGCTCATGAAAAGCTCTCAAAATGGTTTGATGAGGAAGAGGTAAAAGAGGCCGATACAATTAATATGTAAGTTTTTGCGGGGTTAAGGAGTTAGGATGTTTAGAGGTCAAGGCTGTTGGTCATACGTGCCGTTTGGCGTGCTTGCCAACTTGTTAACAGATAAACGCGTCAATAACGATGTTGGGGGAGTATGCTTATTGCTACCCAACGGCTTTGTCGAAATAGCTTTTTAAACCAGCGTGTTTTGAACTTACCCGCACGCTTTCTCCTTAAAATAGAATGCAGTTAAATGCGTTTTGCTAACCAATTGGTATTTAATGGCTTATCAATAGATTAAATAGTGGTTTTTACCGCTAAAATGTAGCCCTGTTACATGTAATGTGTAATAGGGTTACATGTTATATGTAATAGCCTTACATCGTAGTTGTAACGGAGCGATATGTTAAAAAGCTTGTTTTTATGGCTAATCTCTTGCAATGAAATTACATACGTTTTATTTTAAAATAGGTATGAAGAGCGACTTGAGAAGATGAGAAACCATGCCAATTGAGGATAACAAACAATTGGTAATACGTTGAGAGTAGGGAAGGGTGCGTTGTGCTAACAGTGGCATAAAGGCTTACCCGAGTTCGGGATAAAACACAATCATTATGCCTTCTGTCGCGTAGCACTAGTTGGCGAGATAGTTATTTCTTTACTAGTCCAATTTTGTTCAGAGGGTATGGTTTCTTATTCCAAACTCACCAATTAGCCATTCCGTGGTTCGCATTTTCATCGTTCTGGGAATGCGCCTTCTATGCCCTGATGATGCATGATTACATTAACCGCCGTGTTATATATGTTTTGGACGCCTGTTCCATGTTATCTGG
>ERZ773010.943-NODE-943-length-19065-cov-5.507628_pt1 | contig 19065 bp, 19 predicted proteins | sample MGYA00580842_ERZ773010 | MGnify/ENA primary metagenome ERZ773010 (study PRJEB29015, sample SAMEA2737982) | human oral metagenome | biome: human oral; feature: human-associated habitat; material: dental | place: China | collected 2107 ...
AGTTCTTCGAAGGTCGAGCCACTATTATCGAAGACTTCGATGAGGATAACCCAGGAGCAGAATACCCACCCCTTGTTGAGTATCGTCAGAAAGTCGTTGGGGGTTGGTTGGGTATGACGGTTGACTCAGAGGATGTTGAGGATTAGAAGTCGTCCGTGTGCATGGAGAAATCTTCCTTCTCACTTAAGGAATAAACAATTATGGGTTTCTACAAGGATGAATCAGATGATACATTCTTCCCCGCTATCTACATCACCGAAGATAAGGTGTTAGAGCGCCAAGCTCAAGCCCTGCGCGATAAAGGCTGGGCCGTCATCGAAATCCACTGCAAAAACATAGCAGCCTCTCAAGACCCGCAGGCAGGAGCCCTCGAAATCATCCGAGCCGTCAACCTCCCGCACAAACTCCCAGATGATAATTACATGACCTGGACCCAAGAGATTATTTCAGACCTCGACTGGCTCGATCTAAGCAAAGGCGTCTTTGTCATCCTCAAGGATTATGATGCTCTCTTCACCCCCTGGAGCGGTCCTGAAGAATTTGAAGCAAAATGGATGGCACAACACTTACAAACCGTAGACAGCAACTTAAGGCACCGTCACACCCGATTCGCCTACGCTGATTACGACCCACCCCACGTACTTCATGCTATAGAAGTGTCCCGCGAAAAACTCGATACAGTCCTCGATTTTTTCGAAGGACACGCCACTATCATCCCTGAGTTTGATGAGGATAACCCAGGAGCAGAATACCCACCTTTTAAAAAATATGTCGATGAGACCCGCAGGAACAGGTTATACGGCATCTCTATCTGGTGATTGAAAGTACATTAGATGCTCAGAGCCGTCCACACACGCACGAAGAAATCTTCCCTCCCATTAAGAGATAAACAATTATGAGCTACTACGACGACGGGTACGGCAACAGCTTCGGAAAATACAAAAGCCTCAGCAAAAACAGGTAGAGCTATATTTTCTGAACGTCAAGAATCGGTTTTACGTTTAGCGTGAGAAAGCTACTCGGCTCCACTCCCCCTGTACCCGTACAATAGAATTTTGACTAAAAATCTACGCCCAGGAGTCAAGTCACCATGAGTACGCCCGCGCATCACGTCTCTGGTCAGCAGAGCATCCCAACGCCCTATGAGGATCTGCTGCGCGAAATTCTTGACGAGAACCGTGATGCTATTGCCGCCGATGCTCAGCGCAAAGACCGCACGGGCACCGGCACGTTCGGCGTATTTGGGCGGCAGATGCGCTTCGATCTGCGTGATTCTTTCCCCCTGATTACTACCAAGCGTGTGCACTTCAAATCGGTGGCGGTCGAGCTTCTGTGGTTCCTGCGCGGCTCCTCAAACATACGTTGGCTGCAGGAACGCGGCGTGACTATATGGGATGAATGGGCTGACGAAAATGGTGACCTCGGCCCGGTCTACGGGGTGCAGTGGCGCTCCTGGCCCACCCCCGACGGCGGCACCATCGACCAGATCGCGAAAGTGATCGAATCTCTCAAAACGAACCCGTCGTCACGCCGCCACATTGTCTCGGCATGGAACCCCGCCGAGGTTGATGAGATGGCACTGCCGCCCTGCCACGCCATGTTCCAGTTTTACGTGCACGAGCGCCCTGACGGTGTGAAGGAACTGTCGTGCCAGCTGTACCAGCGCAGCGCCGACATGTTCTTGGGTGTACCCTTCAATATCGCCTCCTACGCCCTGCTGACCTACCTGATAGCCCACGAGGTCGGCATGGAACCCGGCGAGTTCATATGGACGGGCGGCGACTGTCATATCTACTCCAACCACCTGGAACAGGTGAAAAAGCAGCTCGGTTACGGCAACGACCCCGAGGGTAATCCCTATCCCCCGCGTGAGCCCTACCCGTACCCCAAACTCGTTATCAAAACGAAGAAACCTTCTATTTTTGATTACGAGTATGAAGACTTTGAGCTCATCGATTATAAGCATCATCCGGGGATTTCTGCCCCCATCGCGGTTTAGGACAATCGATGCGTGAAGATGAATCCCCCTCCCCCGCACAACCGTGCCTCGGCGCTATTTGGGCGCAGACCGATGCGGGTATTATTGGGCGCGACGGCACCATGCCCTGGCGTGCCCTCGAAGACCTTGCGCATTTCAAAACCGTCACCATGGGTAAGCCCGTCATCATGGGGCGGCGCACCTGGGAGTCTTTTCCACCGCGTTTTCGACCGTTGCCTGAGCGCACCAATATCGTCATCAGCCGCAGTATTACGAGCGATTCAGCCGCGCCTCTTAAACGCGATGGCGCGCTTTGGGTTCCGTCGCTGGATGCGGCTCTCACCCTCGCGGGCAACACGCCTTTAACACCCAACGCTACCCAGCACCCAGATGCGGCGCACCAGCGAGTTACTGCCTGGATCATTGGCGGCGGCTCAGTCTATGCGGAGGCGCTTTCCCGCGAAGATTTACCTTCCTTTGGACGCATCGAAATTATCGAACGCACCTTCTTCTATTATCAGGAAGGTAACGAAATTACGGGTGATACCTACGCACCCGAACTCGCGGTAGAAGGATTTATGGCTGTGGACGAACCGGCGCGATGGCGCATCCTGGGTGAAAGCGCCTGGGAAAAAAGCGAGCGCGGCTACCTGCTGGATGCTTCGGGCGGGAAAAATCCCTTGTACTACTCATTTCAAACCCTAGCCCGCCTCTAATACCTGGCGCGGAAATTCCCTACAACAACGTTCGCCTGTGCGAACGGCAAAGTGTAGTCCCGTTTGTCTCAGGTAAATTCGTTCCCCTCACAACGTCTTACACCACAGCTCATCACACCTATCTCGCTTCACCTGGTCTTTCCCCATACTGACTAGGGGTTATGACGCTGTTCCACGCGATATGTGGTACACGGGGTAGACTAGAAATTATGAATTTTAATCCCGGTGACTCAGTAGGTTTTGTAGGTTGGCGCGGCATGGTTGGTTCCGTGCTGATGAAGCGCATGCTTGAAGAGAACGATTTCAACGATATTTCTCCCGTTTTCTTCACAACCTCCAATGTGGGCGGTGAAGCCCCCACCTTCGACGGCACGCTTGAACCTTCTACGCTGAAGGATGCGTACGATCTGAATGAGCTTCGCCAGCATAAGATTATTGTGACCGCACAGGGCGGTGACTACACGAAAGAGGTTCACCCGAAGCTGCGCGAGTCCGGCTGGGAGGGCCTGTGGATTGATGCCGCTTCTGCCCTGCGCATGAACGATGATGCCATTATCGTGCTCGACCCCATTAACCGTGATGTGATTGACCGCGGTCTCGAATCCGGTGTGAAAGATTTTATTGGCGGCAACTGCACCGTCTCATGCCTGCTCATGGGGCTGGGCGGCCTCTTCAAACAGGGTCTGGTGGAATGGACCACCTCGATGACCTATCAGGCGGCTTCGGGAGGCGGCGCCCGCCATATGCGCGAGGTTCTGGGGCAGTTCCGCGACCTCGGCAATGAGGTGTCTGCCGAGCTTAACGATCCGGCAGCGGCGATCCTGGAGATTGACCGTAAGGTGCTCGCTAAGCAGCGTTCGGGTGAGCTGGATACCGCGCAGTTCGGGGTTCCGCTTTCCGGTTCGCTGATCCCGTGGATTGACTCTGACCTGGGCAATGGGCAGTCCCGCGAGGAATGGAAGTCTGATGCCGAGACCAATAAAATTTTGGGTCTTGAGGGCGATAACCGTGTGGTGATGGACGGTTTGTGTGTGCGTATCGCGGCCATGCGTTCGCATTCTCAGGCGCTCACGATGAAGCTGACCGAAGACCTGCCGGTTGCTGAGATTGAGCGCATTATCGCTGAAGATAACCAGTGGGCCCAGGTGGTGCCGAATACTAAGGATGCCACGATGCAGGGGCTGACTCCGGTTGCCGCTTCCGGCTCGCTGAATATTCCGGTGGGGCGCATCCGCAAGTTGGCGATGGGTCCGCAGTACATTAGTGCTTTCACGGTGGGCGACCAGCTGCTGTGGGGTGCCGCCGAGCCGGTGCGCCGCATGCTCAAGATCGCGGTTGGAAAGCTCTAAAGTAGCCTTCTCAAAGTATTCGTGGGCGCGGTGCCGTGTAAACGGTACCGCGCTCACTCATATTGAGTTTGCCCCCCAGATCGCAGGCAATGAAACGTTATGTACTGTGCCGCGCACACACCAGCTACGCTCTTCCTTACCGGGCACAAGAGCATGCTCAACTAGTTTTCCCGCCACACAGCAAAGGCACGTTATGTTAGGTAACGTGCCTTCGGGTTGGTTGGGGTTATGCTTGCCTGCGGGCCTCTGTTTTGCGGGCTTTACGTTCGGCGTGCCGTTCTTTGAACCAGTGCCAGATACGCAGCACCAGCCGTTTGAGCCGCTGGTTCAGGTGATGTGCCCACGCGAACTCGGTTCCCCAGATTCCCAGGCCAATAAAGATAAACAGCCAGCCGGGGCCGGGGGTCACCAGCATGATCAGCCCTGCGATGAGGCAGAAGCCGCCCACGCCGATCACAAGCGGCTTGTACAGGTGGCGCATTACCGGGTGGGCGTGCATGCGGGCTTTTTTCTTCTCTAACCAGCGGTGGAACCGGCTGGTTTCGCTTTCTTTGACTTCGTCCTCAATGGTTTTCACGGTGCGTCACCTTCTTTCCAGCAGTGAGGGGGGTATGCCGGGCGGCGCACACGGCATTGAAGTAAGACTATCACCGGCGCCTGTGAGTACGCTAGGAAAAGGGGCGCAGCAGCCGTGCTCCAGGATAGACGAGCGGTGCCCGGAATAGGCGCGGCTGTTTCTTCACTCGCTTTTCCGCGGCCTGGTTTCCTTTTTCGCTGTCTGAGAGCGTGCGGGCTGCTCAACCTATGAACAAATGGTGATATGCAATACAAGTTACCCTTTCGGGGCGCACCGGCACCCGCAAGGTAGTAGTATACAAACCATCTAAAATAAGGCGCATCCGCTGGTTTTACCGCTTCCGGGGGTAAAAACTGCCCCGCTACGCGCCGCGCATCTTCCGGGAAGGAACCACGCAATGAGCGTCTACAGATCCGTGAATATCACCCTCACCGATGATATAAACCGCACAGGCGCATTCCGCCCACATCCTGCCGTGTTCAGCACCCGGTAAAACCCGACCCCACTATCAGCATATTCAGCGCAGAAAACCAAAAATCACGCAGCGCACAGGCACGCAGCTAGAAGGAAAACTATGGACACAGCCGATTACGACACAGGTTTCACCGCAGAATTCACCGCGTGGACGGTACCCCCTGAACTGGCCGTATACCCGTGGGATGATGCGCACCCGGCAGACCGGCTTAAGCCCGGGGTGATCAGTGTTCATACGCCCGGGCGGGGCTGTTATGAGCTGTACCTTGACCCCATGCCCCGCCCCGACAGGCCGGGAGTGTGCCGTACCCATGCCAGAAGCGGGAAGCTGTACCCGCTGGGCGAAGGCGAACGGTGGGCGCATGATGTGAGTATCGAATGGCACAGCCCCACCGATGACGATATGGCCATCATAGCGTTAGGTGACACCGTTTTCTGGGAGGAGCACCGCAACGGGGTGTACGCCATCGCCTATATTGGGCGGAATATGACCCTGTGGTGGGATGTGCGCGACGAAAACCCGCGCAGGATGGCGTTTATCCAAGCTATAGCGGAGGCGCTGCACCGCAGCATGCAAGCCAGCCCCACGCTGAGTGTCCCACCCAAGAGCAAGAGCTAGCCGCCAGCTGTACCGCAGGAACCCCGCCAGGGGTAAGCTGCCGTTCCTATCTTTACTGAGCACGCCTTACTGCTGATTGCGTTGCGTGCGAAGAACCAAGGGTTTTCCCAGCCATGAAAGGTACCCTATAAGCGTGGGTGCCAGGGTGGCACGCCCCGCAATGATGCGTTTTCTCCCTCTGCCGGGCGAGCGCATAAACCCCCACACCGCACCCTTACCCAACTGCACAGCCCCAGGAGTCTTTCGTGGGCACAGCACGACCCGAGGGAACTATGACCGACCGCACCTATACTGTGACTTTTACGCCTTGGCCTATTACGGTGTATCACGCTGAACGTATCCGCGCCTCTCAGAAGCCGTGGGAACGCATCATACCGGGCGAATTTCACATTAGCTGCTCCAATGGTGAGCAGTCCTGGCTTTTTCTGAACTGGGATAACCAGGTTGAGCCGACCCAGTACAGCGACTATCGAGTGGATTTCACCACCGATCCCACCACGGCCCGCATCACCAGCAGCTTCACTATCATGTTCGATATGCGCCGTGAGGGGATGCGCCTTCAGGCGGTGAGTAACCTCATGTGGGAGCCATACGCGCACGACGAGGAGGGCGTGATTGCCGAGGCCGCTATCGGCCCCGACCTTGAGTTCACCTGGACGGCGCGCGATAGGCTGCCCGAACGCGCCCGACTGATTGAGGCGATTTTCGAGAGCGTGTATTCCAGCTTCCATGTGACCCCGGTGGTGCTCGCCAAAGGTCAACATTTATATAAGGAGCAGACCCTCGGCACAGGTGAGCAGGAGCTGGTGGAGATCCACCTGTGCGTGAACAGCAGCAGTATTACGCGCCTGTTCATTACCGACAGCTGGGATGTTAAGGGACCAGAGGGCAAACACGTCATCGGCGGGTATGCGGCCACCATTAGGGACCACAGCGGGCATGGTGGTGTGCTCACCTGGAGCACCCCCAAGGATGCGCGCTACACGTTCGTGCCTGATCTTGTACTTTATGAGGCCCCGCTCAGCGGCGATGCGCTGCCCCAGAAGATACAGGCGATTCTGCCGTACCTGCCAGCCGCCCCGGGCGCGTCCCTCACCGAGCATGGAACGGGTGAACAGTAGCTGTGGCCTCTTCTCCTTCCGCGTATTTCATCCCTTGGCCTGTGGCTGGCCCGCAAAGAAACAGTGAGGGCACACCGTCGCTGGGGGCGCATCCAGCTCTGTACCTGAAGCCCGGGCTGCTCACCCTCACAGCAGGCGGCGGCGCGCACAGTTTGTTCCTGGTGCCGCCCGCTTTTACTCCGGAACACCCGCATAGTTTCAGCGCTGAGGCCACACCAATCATCCTGCCGGATGAGCCCGAACCGCTAGGCATGTGCTTCCATTTCACGGCCGATGAGAACCAGCTGCTGGTTCGCGTGTTTGGTTCCTCCCTGTGGGAGCAAGAAACGCATTATGCGACCGCCGCCATAGACCGCGCCCTAAAACTCACATGGGCTAAACGCGACACGAATACAGAGCGCATGGCCTGCATTGAGGCAGCCGTGACAGCCATACATCAGGGGATGCTCACCGCCCCGCACCTCCTTGGCCCCGGTGAATACGCTAGGGTGAGCTCCCCCGACGGGTTCACTTCATACCATCTGCATTCGGCTGCTGCGCCCGGGCAGATTACCCGTGTTCTTGAGGTAGACCAGCGCTACGGCAACCCCGAGCGTCACACGGTGACGGAGTACTGCGCGCAAGTACTGCCCGATCATGGGGGCCTGGTGTGGCAGGTGGCGGCTGAGGACGCCCGCTACTGGTCAGATGCCATGAGCCCTCTCTTTGATGCTCCGCTGACTGGGGAGCAGATTCCCGAGTTTGTGCGGGAAATCCTGCTGTACCTGCCGTCTGCACCGATCGCTTGCGAATATCCGCAGCCGCCGCAGGTCACAGACTACAGGGTGACGTTCACGCCGTGGCCGGTGGCTGCTGCGCAGGCGGAGCGCATGAGCGCGGCACCGGATCTGTGGGGACAACTGGTGCCCGGCGAGCTGAATGTGGAACGCGCAGACGGTAAACCTGAAAACCTGAGCCTGTATATGGCCGTCGATGATGCCCACACCCTGGTGCCTGGCTGTTTCATCCAGGTCCCGCCCGAGTGTCCTGAGGACCCCGCAGGAGGTCTCACCTTCTCTTTTCGCCGTACCGCGCTGTGTGGGGACCTACTACTGGTGGCAAGTGCCGCTGAGACCGTATGGTCTCCGCGCGGAGTGGAAGAGATCGCGGTGGCACGCCTTGATTCGTCACTGAACCTCACCTGGGAGGTGCGGGATACGGTTCCGGGCCGAGCCGAACTGATTGAGGCCGTGTTTGAGGTGATGCGCACCGTCCCCGGCACGGTGCCGCCAATAGTCCCTGAGGGAGGATGCCTGCACCTGCCGCATAGGTTCGATGTGGCTGAGGAGTTCGGCACCTACCATTATTGCCATGACGGGGTGATGGTGCGCGCATTTATGGTGGGGGCTGACTGGGTGGACGGTGATGTGCAGCTATACCAGGCGCAGGTACAAACCACCGACGGGACGGGTGTGCTCGTGTGGGGCACCGGTTCCTTTGGTGTCCGGTACTGGAAGGCGCCGGGGCATCAGGCGTATTTCCCGCCGCTGACCGGCGATGAGATTCCCGCCCCCGTGCGGGCGCTGAGTGCGCACCTGCCGCCAGCGGGCAGCGAGTAGCCGCCTAAGGATTCTGCGCATTAGCGGAATTCTGCACCCTGAGAACATATACCAGCCAGCTCATCATGCATTATAACGCTATATGAAAGGAATAAGCAGAGCATGACCGACGACCTTTTTCTGACCGAGTTCATCCCCTGGCCCGTGCCCGCCGGGTGGGTTCAGCGGCAGCAGCAGTTTAAGCATCCGGCGGCGCGCCTTATCCCCGGGGAGCTGCACATTCCCTTCGCCTGGGAGGAAGGGGTAGAAAACGGCGAGAAGGGTTGCATCTTGCGTTACCAGGTGGTTTGGGAAGGGCTCACCCCGGAAATGTTTGAGAATGGCAACCGGTGGGGCTTCCCGTACCGTGCGGGGTACCTGTCGGTGTTTCCGTTCTCACAGGCCGCCGACGATGGGCTCATTTTTGGGATGGATATTACCGAAACTGAGCTGCTTCTGACCGCTGAACAAGATAATTATTTCTGGTCCCCGCAAGAAGGCCCCGATTATGAAGAATGGGCTAAAACCAGCCTTCTTGCCCGGGTGCGTATCGGTGAGGATATGACCCCGGTGTGGGAGGTGCATGATACGAACCCGTATCGCCGCCGCTACCTTGAGAACGTGCTGGGTGCACTGGTGGAGAGTCTGTCACTGACCCCGGTTGAGCTTGCTGAGGGGGAGGCACACCTGGTGGAGAATTCTGAGTACGACTGGGGTGGTCCCGTAGGCTCGCTGCACTACGCCACTACCCTGGTGGCCGATAGGTTCAGTGAAGGCGGCTGCACGCGTGTTGAGGAACCGCAGATGCTTCGGCTTGTAGCCTGTGCGCACCCGATTGGTATTGGTGCACCGAACCCAGTGTATGTGGCACAGTTTTTTAACACTGCGGAACCGGAATATCTGGCGTGGAGCACCGGCGAAGATGCCCGCTACTGGCCGGAGGAATTGAGCCCGGCGGCTTTTCCTCCGCTGACGGGTGAGGACCTTCCAGAGCATATTCGGCAGCTCATTGCGCACCTGCCGCTGGTACAAGATGCATAAACCACTGCGTTGAGCCGTGTGCTGCGGGCCGTAATACGCGGCCAGCAACACACGTTCCTATACACAGTCTGCATTTTTATACTTTAAGGGAGCGATATATACCGTAGAGGATTAATGATTATTCTCAAATAATTCGACAGGTTTAAAGATATATACGTAAAAATACTCTAAAATTATTCAGGAATATGGCAGAAAAACGGGCCGCTCTAAGCTATCATATATGCATAACTATTTAGGGCATGACACCAATCACCACACCGATAAATAACCCGTTATAGGAACACATGTGAATAGCTTCCCGTACACCATACAATTCACACCTTGGCCAGTCACCGACGAATACAAAGTCTTCTACACCGCCCCCGAACCCGGGGCGCATCCGGCGGAGTACCTGCAGCCTGGCGTGCTGCGCATCGCACACACAAGAATCAGCGACCCCACCCACGAACTATACCTGGTGCCGCCCATATTCACACCCAATCACGATACTGACTTCGTGGGGTACCTGCACAGCCCAGACGCTGACCAGTGGGCACCAGACATTGAGTTCAAATACTTTGCAAGAGGCGGTGAACTCATGATTCGTGCCCGAAGCCGCCTGCACTGGGACGACCCGGCCGTGAGCCGCTTCGCCCTAGCCAGTATTGATGCGCAGCTTAACCTGCACTGGGAGCAGCGGGATGAGAATCCGCGCCGCCGGGACTACACCGAGGCCGTCATCGGTGCCCTGCATAAAAGTATGCGCCACCCCGCCCGCACCATAGCCGACGGGCAGTGTGTGGCTGTGCGCTCCCCCGACGGTGAGGCATCCTCGTATCACCTGCGGGAAGGTAACGATATTATTCGAGTCATTAACATTACCGAATACTCCAACAGCCAGACCCGCAACGCGAAAGCCGGGTACTATGGGCGGGTGCTGAGCTACTTTGAGGAGGAGACGGCCCTGGCGTGGCACGCCGCCGAGCAGGACGCCCGGTGCTGGCCGTACGGCATGAACCCACTGTTTGATACTCCGCTCACCGGCAGCGATATTCCGGAGTGGCATGTGCAGCCCATTCTGCGGCATCTGCCTGATTCGTCGATCCGCAGGCAGCGCGTGGGGTAGCTGCATCTATAGCGCCAGCAGAGGGTATCGGTTCGGGTAGAGGATATTTTCTCCCCGTTGGGACACATATCCTCTGCTCGCGTATATAGTATAGGGTTACTATAGATGCTAAAGTCAGCGGCACAGGGTGCCGCGGCACACCAACCACCTGCCCAAGACGCCAGTTACAAACACAGTGTCTGTCACCTCGTAAAGGATCACCCGTGAGCGAGTATTCCTACACCATAACGTACGTTCCGTGGCCCCTAGCCGCTTCCTCAAACGCCGGTGTACACCCGGCCTCACGGCTGTTTCCCGGGATTTTCACGATTGACCGGGCGCTAACCGATGAAGGCCCCCTTAAGGGCGGCGGCACCGTCGAGGTGGATTATGAATTCGTAGACTATTTCTTCTTTAACCCTCCCGCGTATAACCCGCTGAACCCCAAGAATTTTCGGGGGTTCTCAAATGAGGGCGCCTACGATTTTGAGGACCAAGAACTATTCTTTGAGTACTCCGCCGACTCCGAGAACCTGTATATTGCGGCTGTCAGCGACACCGGCGACGACCGGGTGTGCTACGTGCGGGGCCGAATCGAGCCCACCCTCAAAGTGGTGTGGGAAATCCGCAGCGACGACCCGGAGTTCATGGAATTCATGGCCGCCGTGCTGGATGCGGTGCGCACCAGCCTGGGGGTGACCCCGCCGCATCTGAGCGAGGGTGAAATGATGGAGGTGACGGGCACCATTGAGCGCGTTGAGCCTATTGTTGGGGCCTCGTACCATACGGTAGCTGGGGGCGTGGTGGTGCGTTTTGTGAATGTGGAATTCGTGCCGCACCACCCCCTCACGCAGGCCGCTTCGTATTTTGCCAAGGTGGTGGGGCGCGGGGTGCCCAGTGGGAGCGTAGTGTGGAGCGGCCCGCGTCGTGTAGTGTTCTGGGAGGGTGCCGATGATGACGGCGATAACCCTCTGCGCGGCAAAAGTATTCCTGCCCCGGTGAATTATGCGGTAAAACGCCTGCCCGTTGTGGAGGGTGCTTAGGCGCGCGGTTTTTCTAGTCTGGGCTGGGCGTAATATTTCTTCACTATTGACGGTTTTTACCCGCAAATTGGGAGGGTGCTTACCTTCACACACTATGTTTGAGTCATAAAAACCTTAACCTGGTGTATGCTGAGAGACAAAGAAAATATCGCACCAAAGGTATCCACCATGAAAACCGCTGCAACAGCAGAATCCCCCGCCACACCCAACCTCTCACAACGACTCGAATCCCTACCCTTCACCCGCAAACACACCAAGCTCCTGGGCATCACCGGTATCGGCTGGGCGCTCGACGCCATGGATGTTGGGCTGATCTCCTTCATCATGGCGGCACTGACCAAACAGTGGGCGCTCTCCCCCACCGAAACAAGCTGGCTAGGCTCCATCGGCTTTTTGGGTATGGCTCTGGGCGCCACCGTCGGCGGGCTTCTCGCCGACCGTTTTGGGCGACGCTACGTTTTCGCCGCAACGCTGCTCGTCTACGGTTTGGCGACGGGCGCATCCGCACTCGCCGGTTCACTGGCCGTTTTAATGGTTTTCCGGTTTATCGTGGGGCTGGGGCTCGGGGCTGAGCTGCCGGTCGCATCCACACTGATGTCGGAATTTTCGCCGCGCGCTATTCGCGGGCGCGTGGTCGTTATTTTAGAGGCGTTTTGGGCGCTCGGATGGATTCTTGCGGCGCTTATCGGCACCTTTGTTGTGCCGAACCCAAACGGCTGGCGGTGGGCGCTTGCCATCGGCGTGATTCCGGCACTGTATTCGCTGATTATTCGCTGGGGAACACCCGAATCCGTGCGGTTCTTAGAGTCGAAAGGGCGCATTGACGAGGCAGAACGAGTGGTTGCCGAGTTTGAGAGCTCTGCGGCCCTCGGCACACGAACTCACGCGGATGAAACCAACCGTGACAATGCACCTGAGACTCCTGCCAACGACGCCCAGGAGGCAACCTCCATCTGGTCCACTCCGCTGCGTAAACGCACGCTGGCGCTGTGTACCGTGTGGTTCTGCATTAACCTCTCATATTACGGGGCATTTATCTGGATACCCTCGCTGCTGAGCGCGCAGGGGTTCAGCCTGGTGAAGTCCTTCGCATTCACCCTGATTATGACCCTGGCACAGCTGCCCGGCTATGCAGTGGCCGCCTACCTGATTGAGAAGTGGGGGCGCCGAGCCACCCTCGCCGTATTTTTGGCTGGTTCAGCAGGGGCGGCGGTATGCTACGGCCTCTCGCATTCGGATTTCTACATTATCCTCAGTGGGTGCTTCCTCTCGTTCTTCAACCTGGGCGCATGGGGCGCGCTCTACGCCATTAGCCCGGAGGTGTTCCCCACCCGACTGCGCGGCACCGGCACGGGCACGGCGGCCGGACTGGGGCGCATCGCATCAATTCTGGCGCCGCTTATCGTTCCGCCGCTCATCTCTTTCGGCGGCACCGGAGTACTGTTCGCCGTTTTCGCGGCGGCGTTCCTTCTCGCGGCAATAACCACCTTCGCCCTGCCCGAAAAGCGCGGGAAATCGCTCTAGCTGCTAAAACCTCCAACGCAGGAATAGTGTGAAACATAGTGTGCCGAGAAGGTGGGAATCTCTCACCTTCTCGGCTTTTTCTTTGTTTATCAGGTGCTCATAGAGTCACAGAAGGCAAGGGGAGGGTGCATAATCCGCGGGGCACGCCGCAGGCACACACCATGAGGCGCTGACGTATTTCCAGGTGCCGATACGTTATGATGGCTAAACATCGCGTGTTGCCGCCTCATGATGGTGTACAGGGTGGGGCTCAGTGCGTATCTCAAGTGAGATAGAACGGTCTAGACATCAACCTCAAGGAGCGCGGCATGGCAGAAACCCCCGCAGTCACCTATATTCCCTGGCCAAATGCCCACACGCCCGCACCGCTTGAGAACGGTGAACCGGTCGCAGGCAGGCATCCTGCTGAGTATCTGGGACCCGGGGTGCTGCACTATATTGGTTCGGAATTTCACCTGATGGCGGAGCTGAACCCCCAACCTTTCGACCCCGAAAACCCGCATCGGTTTAGGGGCGATCTGGTGCATCGGTACACGTATTTCTCAGGCAATATCACGTTTAGTTTCGAAGCTGATGAGGATTATCTTTACTTCACGGCGCACGTTTTTCTGGCCTGGCAAGAGCCCTCTGACCGCACGTACGCGCGCGCCCGGGTGGATCGTAATTTCGCTTTTCACTGGGAGCAGCACGATGATGACCCGCAGCGCTCGGTCTATATTGAGGCGGTCTTCATGGCACTGTACCGCAGCCTCAGCGTTGAGCATACGGCGCTTGAGGACGGTGAGTTCCTAGACCTGAACGAAGACAAGCGTTACTATTCATACCATATGCGTCAGGGTGACGATATTATTCGGCTGGTGTACGTTACCGACTACAGTTCTCGAACATACCTTGACGTGACGACCGACTACCGGGCAACGGTTTTGAGCTACTGCCACCCTCCGGCGCAGCTGGCGTGGAGCGTTCCGACCGAGGATGCACGCTACACTCTCGAACACACCGACCCTCTCATCTATCCCCCAGAGACCGGGGAAAATATTCCCGAGTATGTGCGCCGCATACTCCCCCATCTGCCGACGGCGCCCTACCGGCAGGCCGCCCGTTCCTACCCGCCCGCCTCAGAGTATGGTGCGGTCTTTACGCACTGGCCTATGACGGTTCAGCAGGGTGAGGATATTCGTGACACCCAGTATCCGTGGCAGAGGCTCGTTTCCGGGGAGTTTTTAATTCAAAGCCCGCAAAGCGCCCCCTTCAGAATGTATCTGGACGCCTGCGAACCCGATTGGGATTCCATGAAGGGCGACCACGATACCTACGCCGAGCTAATGCCCATCTCGGGGATTATGCCTAACTTGAATCATGCGCGGCCCTGGTTTGGCGTAGATTTTACGCTCGTCATGCGCCGCTGGAATAACCGTTTGGTGTTTGTGGCGGAGCATCTGACCCCGTGGCGTGCCACCGACTGGGAGGTGTGCGCCGTCGCGACCCTAGATGCGGAAGGAAACCTGGTCTGGGAGCTTCGCGATGAGGTTCCCGGGCGCGGTGCCTATATTGAAGCCTTGGTGGGGCATATTGTGGATTCTCTGGGAACCGAGCCGCCCGTACTCGCCCCGGGCGAAGGCAAGGTTCTCTACGACGACTACGGTCAACTCTCTTCCGTGCACGTCAATACGGGTGAAGCCATGCTGCGGGCGCTCATCACGCGCATCTGGTACGGGGTGGACCCGACAACCGGTCAGCGGGCACCGTACCTGTATGAGGCGCGGGTCAAAGATCAGTTTGATGAGGATTCCCGGGGCGGGTTCAGCACGATCGCCTGGAGCTCACCCGAGAAGTTCTACTACTGGAGCTGGGATCGGGTGCCCGGGTTCGTGCCTGCGGTAACCGACCCCGAGATTCTGCGCCGCGACGAGGTGGATCTGCTGATTCCGCATCTTCCGGTTGCCCCCGGCGTACCCTCGCAGGAGAATGAAGACGATGCAGCAGTGCCGTGGTTTTACGAGGCTTCAGGTGCTGTTTCTGACAATCCTGAGCCGTAAATGCGGGCAACAAAAGCTGCGCTAAGAACTCGACCCAGACTTTTATCATCCATCGTTAGAAAGGGTTTAAGCCCATGCAGTACATTCTTTTGCTCAGGAGCGTTAACCTGGGGAAGCTGCGCAAGGTGTCGATGCCCGAGCTGAAGAAGCGGCTGGCTGCGCTGGGGTACGAGAACGTCACAAGCTATATCAACTCGGGGAACCTGCTATTTGTGAGTTCGCGGGATAAAACCACCGTGGCACAGGAGATTACCGAGCTGCTGGCGGAGCATTACGATTTTGAGATTCCATTCTCGCTTCTCACCGCTGACGAATACCGCAAGGATGCGCGCAACCTACCCGAGTGGTGGAACGAGGATATGCCGCGCCTGGACGCCATGTTTTTCACCATTGATGCTGATCGCGATGCGCTCGCCACTGAGCTCGAAACGCTGGATGTTCCCGACGAAGTGCTTCACATAGGAACCTGCGCCGTCTACTTCGGTAACTACAGCACGCCCGATTATAAGAAAGCGCAGTACGGCAAGTTTATGTCGAAGAAAGCCTTCGCGAACCAGCTGACCCTGCGCAACGCCAAAACCTGCAACAAGATTCTAGACCTGCTGGATTAACGCCGCCCCTGCTAAACCGCGAGCAGATAGGACTTCGATGAGCAGATAACTGAGCGCTATTTTTTCGTCAAAATCCTATCTGCTCGCGAATATAAATAAATACACTGCCAGTAACTATTCTTGGAATGGATTCAGCAGTCTCACGCCTGTGCGGGCAAAATCATCAGTATTACGCGTGACCAACACCAGATTATGTTGAATAGCAGAGGCAGCAACCCACGCATCGTTTTCGGGAGCGTGGTCAGGGATATGAAGTTTAGCGCAGATGCGGGCTGTTTGCTCATTAACAGATAGTATTTTGCTCTGGAAAGCAGGGAGCACATCTTTTTCAAACCATGTTCTAAGCATGGTTCCTTGTGCCATATCTTTGCGTTCCATAGCTAAAATGCCGCGCTCCAATTCCATGAGCACGACAGCACTAGTAAACATCAGGTTCTGAGATGTAGTTTTTACCCACTGTTCTACGCCCTGGTCACATTTTCCCTTGGGTATTTTACGGATTTCGCTGATCAAGTTGGTATCTAACAAATACATCGGTTAATCCTCAAAATCCACAGGACGGCGTTGGGCACGGCTACGGGGTTTCAGTTCCAGATCAATGTCTGCCACATTGGGATCGCTCGGGCACAGCGCATCTGCAATACTTATAAAAGGTTTATTGTGGTAAACGTTTTTCTCATACTCGGCATAGGTCATGAGCACGTATGCAGGTTCACCCCGATTGGTAATAATGACAGGGTCAGACTGTGCAGCCTTTTGGGCTTGACTGACGTGTTGATTGAATTCTCGACTGGTCATCACGGTCATAACAGCAACTCCTTATGTAGTGATATATCTACAAAGCATAGGCTAAGCCTTTGAGAATGGCAAGAAAACTTCTGAACTTACAGACCCAACAAACCGCGAGCAGATAGGATTTTGACGAGCAGATAACAATCCGCTATCTGCTCGTCAAAATCCTTATCTGTCCGCGGGAATCGCAGGGAATAAGAGGCTGAAGAGTCCTAAATCTTCCCGTTCACCACAACCGGCTCGGGTACCAGATCAACCCCGAATTTCTCGGCAACACCGGCGCGCACGGCGCGGGCGATCGCGAAAATATCCTCAGCGGTGGCATCCCCACGGTTCGTAATCGCCAGCGTGTGCTTGGTCGAGAGCGAGGCGCGCCCGCCCGCGATCTCGCGCGCATCGCCTTCGAGCCCGAAGCCTTTCTCGAACCCGGCGTGCTGAATCAGCCAGGCGGCGGAGAGCTTCACATACTCCTCGCTCTCCTGCTGCTCGGTTCCGAACACTCCGGTGCGCGTTACTACTGGGAAACGCGGCGCATCCTCAGGCAAAGATTCCAGTGCAGACACCGGCACAATCGGGTTCGTGAAGAACGAACCGGTCGAGAAGGTATCGCGGTCTAAGGCATCCAGCACCATCCCCTTGGAGGCACGCAGCGCCAGCACCTTATCCCGCACCAGCGCAGACTCGGCACGCTCCCCCACCTGCACGCCCAGGCTCTTCGCCAGCTCGCCGTATTTAATGGGTGAAGACAGGCTGCCGAGCGTGAACTGGAAGTCCACGGTCAGCACCACATAGCGCGGCGAGCCGTTCACCATGTTTTGTTTCAGGATTGAATCGCGGTAGCCGAAACGCAGATCGGCGTTTGCGAAGGTCTTAAACTGGTTAATCTGGCGGTCCCAGGTGCGCACGGACGCAATGAACTCGCCGACCTCCACCCCGTAGGCGCCCACATTCTGCACGGGGGTTGCGCCCACAGTCCCGGGAATGCCCGACAGCGCCGCCGGGCCAGACCACTCTTTTTCAATGCTCAGCTGCACGAAATCATCCCACACGGTACCCGCCTGCACACGCACATTCGCGCCGCCACATGCGGGAATAGGCAGCTCCTCAACCCCGGTGGATGCAATATGCACAACGGTACCGTCAAACCCGGCATCGGAAACCAGCAGGTTTGAGCCGCCGCCCACAATCAGCACGGGTTCGTTGGCGGCATCGGCGGAGGAAACAGCCTCGACAATCTCGGCTTCAGTCGTGGCGCGGATGTATGTGCGGGCAGGGCCGCCAACTTGGGCGGTAGTGATCTCACTCAGCAGCTTTTCAGTCATGTCTTTAAGAATACCGGTCTGTCACGTTTTATTCCGTTAAGGTCAGCTAAACCTTATGGCAGGCCCACCCCATAGTCGGCGCGGGCCTGCCATAATTCAACGCACAGTCACACAGAGTATCGACTGCAAGGCGCAGCCTAGGCAAATTTCACTACGGCCTGAGTCTTCATCAGAACCTTCTGCTGGCTGCCTTCACCGTCGTCAGCGGTAACGGTGAGGTCGATGCGAGCCGTGCGCGCATCCTCATCCACGGCGCCTACCTTACCGGTAATCGTCAGCGCATTCGTGGGGGTGTCCGGGTTATCGCCGCCGGGCGCATCTGCAACCGGAACAGGTTTGGTGAAGCGGGTCTGGTAGTCCACGATCGCGCCCGGATCGCCTGCCCAGTCACTGACCAGCTGCACGGCGGTGCCCATCGTGAGCATACCGTGCGCAATCACGCCGGAAAGCCCCACGGACTGGGCAAAACGCTCATTCCAGTGAATAGGGTTAAAGTCGCCGGATGCGCCCGCATACCGCACCAGCGATGCACGCGAAATCTCGACGGTCCGGGAGCCGATCTCCTGCCCTTTTTCGAGTTCTGCAAAGTTTACGGACATTATTCACCCTCCTCGTCAGCACGCACCAGCAGGGATGAAATACAGGTGGTGACGGGTTTACCGTCAGCATCGGTAATTTCCTCGCGGGTGGTGAGCATGGCGCCCGCACCCATCACACGCACGGAATCCACATGAACTTCGGTGCGCAATTCGTCCCCCGCCACGATGGGGCGGTGATGCGTAAAACGCTGATCGGCGTGCACCACGCGAGAGAAATCGATGCCCGCAGATTTATCACCAATCAGAGCGGCATCGGCTGCTTGGGACAGGATGATAGCGAAAGTGGGCGGGGCGATCAGATCTGCGTAGCCTGCGGCGCGTGCCGCCTCAACGTCATGATGCAGAGGGTTTTCGGAGTGTACGGCGCGGGCGAATTCGCGGATCTTCTCACGGCCAACGGCGTAGGTGCCCTCGGCGGGGTACACGCGACCCACAATGTCAGGGTTAATACTCATACCCACCAGTCTATCGGGTTGGCCGCAACGTGGGGGCGCAAGTGCGGCGGGGGCACCCGTCATTTTCACGGCCGTAGGAACCGCCCACAGCGAACCTCCTGTTGCCGCGCGCGAAGCGGGAGTAGCCTAAAAAGGTACATTAAC
>ERZ773010.946-NODE-946-length-19044-cov-5.755069_pt1 | contig 19044 bp, 23 predicted proteins | sample MGYA00580842_ERZ773010 | MGnify/ENA primary metagenome ERZ773010 (study PRJEB29015, sample SAMEA2737982) | human oral metagenome | biome: human oral; feature: human-associated habitat; material: dental | place: China | collected 2107 ...
TTCGAACCCACGACCCCGAGATTACAAATCACGTGCTCTGGCCAACTGAGCTATGGAGGCAAATATCAAAAGAACTTCTATCTGTTTTTTTGCTGTGCAAAGATAGCAAAGTTTTTCAATACCACAAAATATTTTTTCAAAAAAAGTGAAAAATATTTAACTTATTTTTCTTTTTTCTTGATTAACAATTTTTTAGCAACATCTACACAAAGATCTATACTTTCTTCAAAAGATGCCGCTGTTTTCTTTACTACGATATCATCCCCAGGGATGTTTAGGATAATCTCTGCCGTTTTATTCTCCTTACTATTAGAGTTTTCTACTTTCAGAAACACCTCACATGCTTGTATTTTATCATAAAAAGTATCCAATTTATTCAATTTCTTTTCTAAAAACTCCTGTAATGGTTCATGTGGAGTTAATCCAATGGAATGAACTGTAATTTTCATAACAAATTTGTTTTGTGTTAAACTTTATTTAATTAATCCTTCTTGCTTCCTCTGGGATGAGCTGCCTGAAACACCTTTTTCAACTGCTCTATATTCGCATTGGTATACACCTGTGTGGATGCCAAACTTGCGTGTCCCATTATTTTCTTTACTTTTGAGATTTCAGCACCACTATTTAAAACATGCGTTGCAAAACTATGCCGAAGAATATGTGGACTTTTTTTCTCTTTCAAACTTACTTGACTAAGATAGGAAGTTACCATCAAATAAACAAATTTTTCGGTGATTTTTTTTCCTTTTGATGAAACAAAAAAATATCTTTCTGCTTCTGCTGTTGGTTTCCTATACTCCAAGTAATAGATTTTCAGCACATTGCTTAAATCAGGAGAAATAGGGACTATTCGTTCTTTATTTCCTTTACCAATTACCACAATTTCATTTCGTGAGAAATTCACATTTTCTAAGGGCAAATTACAAAGCTCCGCCCTACGCATTCCTGTCTGATAAAGCACTTCTATGATTAATTTATCTAATAACTCCACTTGTGCTTCTTCCAAAATAAGCAGCAGGTGTTTCATTTCTTCTTCTGAAAAAGGAATTTGTTTTTCTGCATAAAATTTCAGCATGGAAATTCCTTCCAGCGGAGATATTTTTATTTCAGAAATTCTTAGGAGAAAATTATAAAAACTTTTCAGTGTGGAGATTTTGCGATTGATGCTTCTTTTGGATAATTTCTGATTATTAAGATGAATAATAAAATTCCTAACCATTTTCTTATCCGCTTTTTGCAGATTTTCTATGGATTCTGTATCCAGCAGAAATTTCGCAAAGTCTTCTAAATCTTTACGATAGCTTATGATTGTATTAGGAGAATATCGTTTTTCAATATTGATGTATTCTAAATATCTATCTATCATAGACCAAATTTAATAAAAAAATAAGAAACCATTCCCTAAAATTAAGGAATGGTCTACTAAAACAATAATAAACTAATTTAACCTAAAAAGCAAACTTATGCCTGCTCTTCTTGACTTAGCAATCTCTGCTTATGAGCCGCTCTAATCTTAACTTGTCTTTCAATAACAGAAGGCTTCACAAACTGTTGTCTTGCTCTCAACTGTCTTACAACACCTGTTTTGTCATACTTTCTTTTGTATCTTTTCAGTGCCCTGTCAATTGACTCTCCGTCTTTTACTTGTACTATTAACATAAATTACATCTCATTTTCGGGGGCAAAAGTAGTAAAAAATATTTAATGCACAAAAGGAAACCATATTATTTTATAAATTTCTTTGGTGTAATTTATTTTTAATCTTATTTTAGCATATTAAAATTTTTATATGAAAAAGATATTTGTTTTATCTATATTAGCATTATTTCCGTTTATGGCTACTGCACAGGAGTTATATGCCGATGTCCAAATAAACCACAGCCAAATAGCAGGAAGCAACACTCAGGTTTTCAAAACATTAGAAAAAAGCCTGAGAGATTTCATCAATAACACGAGCTGGACAGGAGAAAAATTTCAAAATTTTGAGAAAATAAGATGTAATTTTGCCATTGTAATTACCGAAAGACCTACTCAAAATTCATTTAAAGGGAACCTCATCGTGCAGACCAACCGCCCAGTATTTGACACACAATACGAAACGCCTTTATTAAACATAAACGACACTCAGTTTTCATTTGAATACACTGAGAATGAAAACCTTATATTCAATGATAGAATTTTTTCTGGAAAAAACCTTACCGATGTCATTAGTTTTTATGCCTATATTATTTTAGGATATGATGCAGATAGTTTCAAGCCTAAAGGTGGAACCGCTTGGTTCGAAAAGGCACAAAAAATCGCACAAAATGCCCAAAGCCAAAGATTTGACGGATGGAATGCCACCGATGGACCAAGAAGCAGAATTGCATTGATTACCAAACAATTGAGCGAGGAAAACAATATTCTAAGAAATGTTTTCTATGCCTACCACAGAATCGGGCTTGATAATTTAAGCAAACAAAATCAGCTGACCGCCAAACAAAGCATTGCAAGTGAACTCATAAAACTAAAAAATTATGAAAACAACTTCCAGCTGAACTATCCTTTCAGTATTTTCATTGAAACAAAAAAAGATGAAATTTTTAACATTTTCAGTGCTAATAATGGAGCAATAAATATGAACGAACTAAAACAGTTGATGAGAACTTTTGCCCCAAAAGACTCTGATACTAAATGGAATAAGTGGAAATAAAAACATAACATTATAAAAACAAAAAAGTGCTTTCAAAAATTACCATACAAAACTTCGCTCTGATTGATTCTCTTCACATTTCCTTAAACAATGGTTTACAAGTAATTACAGGAGAGACAGGAGCTGGAAAATCTATTATTCTCGGTGCTTTGAGGCTCGTTTTGGGAGAAAGAGCCGATGTAAAAGCTATTTCCAATCCTGAAAATAAAAGCGTTGTAGAAACAGAATTTAGGATTGATAAACAATACATTAGCTTTTTTGAGGAAAACGATCTGGACTTTGAAGAAAATACAATCATAAGGCGGGAAATTCTTCCCAGCGGCAAGTCCAGAGCTTTTATAAACGATGTTCCCGTAACTTTGGATGTCCTGAAAGAACTTTCGTCAAAACTCATTGATATTCATTCACAATTCGAAACATCTAACTTATTTTCAGAGGAGTATCAATTTAAAATTATTGATGGACTTTCTGAAAACAAACTGCTGATCAGTGCTTACCAACAAGATTTTAATACTTATCAAAAACTAAACAAAACCCTCCAAGAGCTTGAAAATCAACTTGAAAACTCCAATAAAGAAGCTGATTATCAAAACTTTTTGCTCTCCGAGCTTGAAGAAATTGATTTAGAAAGCATTGACTTAGAAGAGCTTAAAAATCAGGTTTCCATAGGAGAAAATGCTGGAAATATTATTGAAAACCTCAACTATATTTCAGGGCGATTTTATCAAGAAGAAATCGGGGTTTTGGACGGGCTGAATGACATTAAAAACAAAATACAAAAAATAGCTGAGAATTCTCCTCATTTTGAAGAACTTAGCAAAAGACTGGATGAAGCTCATTTAGAGTTGAAAGACATTCATAATCAGATTGAAAACGAGCTGGAAAAAGTAGAAATAGACCCAGAAAGTTTAGCTGCTATGACTGCTCTGCTGAACAAAATCAACACGCTCTTTCTAAAACACCAAGTATCTGATATTGAAGGATTAATGGAAATTAAAAACCAACTTTCCTCTCAGCAGAAAAATTCGCAAGATTTAGAAAAAAATATTATTGATATTGAAAATCAACTCGCCCAACTCACTGAAAAATTAAGCGCCCTTGCCTCAGATATTTCCAAAAACCGAAAATCTGCCATTCCTATTTTTACCGAAAAAATAGAAAAAATCCTGAAAAAACTTGGCTTAGAAAAAGCAAAAATAGAAGTTGAACTTACCGATAATGAAAACTTTAATAAGTTTGGGAAAGAACATATTCAGCTTTTATTTCAAGCCAATACGGGCTTTCCGCTAAAACCCATCCAAAACGCTATTTCAGGAGGAGAGCGCTCCAGAGTGATGCTTTCTATCAAGAAAATTATCGCAGAAAACACGGAGCTTCCGACTCTTATTTTAGATGAAATAGACACGGGCGTTTCTGGAAAAGTAGCCAATGAAATAGGAAATGTGATGCAGGAAATGGCAGAAAACATGCAGCTGATAGTCATCACGCACCTTGCCCAAGTTGCCGCAAAAGGAAGTAATAACTATAAAGTAGTAAAAGAGGATGTTAATGGAAAAACCCAATCAACCATCATCCCTCTAAATGAGGAGCAAAAACTCCAAGAAATCGCTCAGCTGCTTTCTGGAGACACTATTACTGATGCGGCAATCCAACAAGCTAAAGAATTGATAAAAAGATAAATAAAAAGATGTAGTTGGTGCAAAAAAGATAAATTATGCAAAAATCATCACAATTATAAATGGGAAAACCTGTATATGTGATGATACTATTTTGAATTCTTAGTTTTATCTATGTTTTCGATTATATGCGGACAGATGACCTCCTGACAGACTGCTTCTGCTAAACAAAAAATAGTTAATTTTTATGCTAAACAAAATAGAAAAACATCCCTTTCCGCCCATTCTACCAGAAAAAGCCACAGTAATGATGATGGGGACTTTCCCACCTACCGAGGAGAAACGCTGTATGGAGTTTCATTACCCTAATTTTCAGAATGATATGTGGCGGATTTATGGACTTATTTTCTTTAATGATGCAGAACATTTTCAAATAAAAGGAGAAAGGCGGTTTGACCCAGATAAAATAAAAAATTTCTTGACAGAAAAAGGCATCGCACTCTGCTCCACCGCCCGTACAGCCATCCGAGAACACGGAAATGCTTCGGATAAGTTTCTGAAAATCATAGACCCTGTAGATTTATCGGCTGTATTAGCAAAACTGCCTCATTGCCGCTGGCTATTTACCACTGGAGAAAAAGCCACAGAAACGCTGCTGAGCCTTCTCCCAGAAAAAATAAAAATCCCCAAAACTAACGAATATACAGCCTTCCCTTACCTTCAGAACAGAGAATTATTCCTCTACCGTCTGCCTTCCACTTCGCGTGCTTATCCGTTAGGTTTAGCTAAAAAAGCGGAAGCATACCGATTATTTTTCCAAAAAGCAGGATTGTTACCTTAAACAAAAACTTTCGAGGATAAATTCCTTATTTTTGCAAAAACCACTACTCAATAATTTATGATAGAAAAGAAAGAATATAAATACGAAAAAGCCGTGTTGGTAGGCCTCATCACCAAAGACCAAGATGAGGAAAAACTGACAGAATATTTAGATGAATTAGAATTTCTTGCTTACACGGCAGGAGCCAGCGTAGAAAAGCGTTTCACACAGAAAATGTCACAGCCCAATTCTAGGACTTTCGTGGGAAGCGGAAAAGCAGAGGAAATCCACAGCTACATCCAAGAACATGAAATAGGAACTGTCATTTTCGATGATGAACTCTCGCCCTCCCAATTAAAAAATTTAGAGCGGGAATTAGAAGTAAAAATCATAGACCGAACGAATTTGATTTTGGATATTTTTGCCCAAAGAGCCCAGACTTCCTACGCGAGAACACAGGTAGAACTCGCTCAGTATGAGTATCTTTTACCTAGACTTACGAGAATGTGGACCCACTTAGAAAGACAGCGCGGGGGCATCGGGATGCGCGGTCCTGGGGAAACAGAAATAGAAACTGACCGCCGTATCATCCGTGACAGAATTTCTCTGCTTAAAGAAAAACTAAAAACCATTGATAAACAAATGGCTACCCAAAGAAATAACCGCGGTAAAATGGTGCGTGTGGCTTTGGTGGGCTATACCAATGTAGGAAAATCTACACTGATGAACGCTCTCTCTAAATCCGATGTTTTCGCGGAGAACAAACTATTTGCCACCCTTGACACCACCGTGAGAAAGGTAGTCATCGGTAATCTTCCGTTTCTCCTTACAGATACGGTGGGCTTCATCAGAAAGCTGCCTACCCAGCTGGTGGAGAGTTTTAAATCTACCCTTGATGAAGTCCGCGAAGCAGACCTGCTCATCCATGTGGTGGATATTTCCCACGAGAGTTTTGAAGACCATATTGCTTCCGTAAATCATATTTTGCAGGAAATAAACGCCCACCAGAAACCAATGATAATGGTTTTTAACAAAATAGATGATTTTTCCTACGAAAAGAAAGATGAGGATGACCTGACCCCCGCCACCAGAAAAAATATATCCCTCGCTGAGTGGAAAAAAACTTGGATGGCAAAGTCTAAATTTCCAACGGTTTTCATTTCTGCACTGAAAAAAGAAAACTTTGAGGAAATGAAAAAGCTTATCTACGATGAAGTGCTGAAAATCCATATTTCGCGCTTCCCTTACAATGATTTCTTGTTTGAATATTTTGATGAAGAAGAAAAATAAATCTTAGAAATGAGTTTTTTATTTAAATCTAAATTTGATATTTCTACTATTCTCCTTTATGTAATAGGTTTTTTGGGATGTCTTTTCATTGGGATTTATTTTAGTTTTATAAAAAATTATGATACCGATCCTTACGACCAAAGAGTATTTACCTTATTATCAATTATATTAGTTTGGTTTACACTCACAAACCTTAAAGAAATCCTTCGCATAAAATACATCGTTTTCTATCGTGACCGATTTAGAATAAAAACATTCTTAGGACTCTTCAGCAGAGATTATTTCTATGAAGAAATAGACAGCTGGCTGGAAGAAGAAAAAGAAAACAAATTAAAATAACAAACCTTGGATTATCTATTTTTTATCAAATCTTTTGTGCATTACTTTCTGCATTTTGTGTTTCCGGGTTTCATTGCTTGGGTATCTTACAAAGATGATTGGAAGAAAGTGTATCTCATCCTGTTGGCCACTATGCTGGTAGATTTAGACCATCTTTTGGCAACTCCCGTTTTTGACCCTGAACGATGCAGTGTGGGCTACCATCTCCTGCATTCTTACTATGCCATCGCGGTCTATATTGCAGGGGCGGTTTTCCTGAAGGGGTATTACAGAATTGCTGCTATAGGGCTGTTACTGCACATGCTTACAGACTGGCAGGATTACTATCTTTGGAAACTTTTTGACTGAGAAAAATTAATCCGTTTTAAATGGATGTTCAAAATTATATGGCAGTTCTTCACGCATTTTCTTGGGAAGTTTTGTGATGACTTCCTCATAGGAATGAATAATCATCTTCCGCATCAGCACATCAGGCAGGTTTTCTACATAGACCGTATTCCAATGTTTCTTATTCATGTGGTAGCCTGGCATAACCTCGGGATACTCTGCCCGAAGTTCCAGCGCAAGAGCAGGATTACATTTCAAATTGACCCTCAGCGGGATGTCATCCAGCTTCACAAGAGCAAATAGCTTCCCACAGATTCTAAAAACCAAAAAATCTTCACCGAAAGGCATATCTTCCGTAGTTTCTGGTAAAGAGAGGCAAAAATCTCTAAGTTCTTCTATATTCTTCATTGTATTTTTTATTTCTGTTTCTCTGTTTTAAATGAAATGAAACATCTTTCCCTCCCTCCGGATAGTCTCCGAGACCTTTTGAAACATCCCTGAAATCCTCTGAATGGTATTTTTAATGTTCATTATAACCTCCGAGACCTTTCGGATGACTTTTTTGATGAAAAATATGGCCTCGGAGGTGATATTTTTGACCTTTTTTGTCATATTTTGAACCAAAAAGATGATATTTTTCATCAAAAAGGTCATTCAGATCATTAGAAAGGTCATATTTTGGGTGTTTTTGGTTATTTAGAGGGTTATTTTAACCTTTCAATCCCTTTTTTTCAAAAGAAAAAGGCTTCCCCGCATGGGAAAACCTCATCTTTTTTACGACTATACATCGGCTTCATCTATAATTAATTCTCCGCCGAGCTGGTCTATATCATACATGTATTTCTCCAAAACTCTCTCGGTAGTTCCCCGCAGCCCCCTTGCTCCTAGACCTTTTTCCATCGTTTCTTTCACTATTTTTTTCAGAGCCTCATCGGTAAAACTAAGATGCACCCCATCTAATCTAAACAACTCTACAAATTGATTGATGATGGAGTTTTTAGGCTCGCTCAAAATACGGAGCATGGTAGCCTCATCCAGCTTATCTAAATGAGTAATGATGGGAAAACGCCCCAGCAGTTCAGGAATAAGCCCGAAACTTCTCAGGTCTGTGGCATCTAACTTATCCAAAATATAGGCATCCTCCTCTTGTTTATTTATTTTTTCGGAACTAAAACCTATCGCCTGTTTATTGAGTCTTCTCTCTATAATTTCTTTAATTCCATCAAAAGCTCCCCCAGCGATGAATAAAATATTCTGGGTATTTACCTGAATATATTTTTGGTCTGGATGCTTCCGCCCACCTTGTGGAGGGACATTCACAATGCTCCCTTCCAGCAGTTTCAGAAGCCCCTGCTGTACGCCCTCTCCAGAGACATCTCGGGTAAGACTGGGATTATCTGATTTTCGTGCGATTTTATCAATTTCATCAATAAAAACAATGCCTCTTTCGGCTTTTTCTACATTATAATCCGAAACCATCAAAAGTCTGGACAAGATACTCTCCACATCCTCACCTACATAACCTGCCTCGGTAAGCACCGTAGCATCTACGATACAAAACGGAACTTCCAGCTGTTTTGCGATAGTCTTGGCTAAGAGCGTTTTACCTGTTCCGGTCTCTCCTACCATGATGATGTTGGACTTCTCTATTTCCACAGACTTGTTTTCATCGGCATTGTGAGCCAAACGCTTGTAATGGTTATAAACTACGATAGACAGCTGTTTTTTTGCCTGATTCTGTCCTATTACATATTGGTCTAAAAACTCCTTGATTTCTCTTGGTTTTTTCAGTTCAGTAATGTTATTATTAGAAACCACAGGTTTATTGCCGTTTTGCTCTTCTATGATATTATGCGCCTGTTCGATACAAAAGTCGCAGATAAAACCATTCTGACCAGAAATCAAAACGGATACCTCACTTTTATTTCGTCCGCAAAAGGAACATTCATTAGGGTTCATTAATTATTTTTTAGTTAAAACTTATTGTTTTACAATCTCCTGCTGGATTTCCTGATATTCCTCCGGCGTGAATTTCAGTCTTTCATTCATGAAGTTTAAATCCTTTATCTGATTCATCGGCACAAGGTGGATATGCGCATGTGGAACTTCCAGCCCGACCACAGCCACTCCTACCCTTACGCAAGGAACGGTTGCTTTCAGCATCTTTGCTACTTTCTGCGCAAATGCCCAAAGGTTTTTGTATTCCTCTTCATCTAAATCAAAGATTAAATCTACTTCTTTTTTAGGAATAACCAGCGTATGACCTTTGGCAATGGGCATCACATCCAAAAACGCCAAATGATGTTCATCCTCTGCCACTTTGTAGCAAGGAATTTCGCCATTGACAATCTTAGTGAATATAGAACTCATAATAATAACCTTTAAATAGTGATTTCTAAAATTTCAAAAGAAAGTTTATTTCCATTCGGAAGGGTAATATCTGCTGTTTCCCCTACTGATTTTCCTAAAAGACCTTTGGCAATAGGCGTATTCACAGAGATTTTTCCCACTTTTAAATCGCTTTCATTATCAGGAACTAAAGTAAACTTCTGCTCTGCTTTTGTAGCATTGTTTTTCAGCTTTACCGTAGTAAGAATAGAAACTTTAGAGGTGTCTATCTGGGCTTCTTCTATTATTTTTGAGTTAGCAATGGTATCCAGCAGTTTAGAAATTTTCATTTCTAAAAGCCCTTGTGCTTCTTTAGCTGCATCATATTCTGCATTTTCGGAGAGGTCTCCTTTGTCCCTCGCTTCTGCAATCTGCTGGGTAATTTTAGGTCTTTCTACTGATTCCAAATGCTCCAGTTCGGCTTTCATCTTGGCTAAGCCTTCTTTAGTAACATAATTCATAACTTAAATTATTTATTTTTGGTATATAATAATAAAATATCCGACCTTTGCCGGATACTCATGATATTTTTTATCTTTAACGAGTACAAAGATAATAATTTTAGTTATGAAAATCAATAATTTGTTTGTTTTTTTTATCGTTTATTCCGTTTTCTCCTCTACGGCATGCAGCAGCAGAGAAGATACGGTAAGTTGTTTTCCTAACGAAATCATCAATGTACAGCTGAATCTCAATCTTCCCGCCTATTCAAATGCACTGAATACAAATGGCTGGGTGTACATCAATGAACAGCAGAGCGGCTCGCGCGGGTTAATTTTAGTAAAAACTGGAAATTCCTTTAAAGTCTATGACCGCAATGCCCCTCACCTCTGCCCAGACAGCAATACCACGCTGGAAGTACACAGCAATATTAAAATTTTATGTCCAAAAGACGGCGCAGAGTGGATACTCACAGATGGAACCCCTATAAAAAACACCAATATGCCCCCTAAAACCTACCCTGCTTCCTATAATATTGGTTCGGGAATTTTATCTGTTTATTATTAATTTTATGAAAATAGTTGTTCAAAGAGTAAGCCAAGCCTCTGTAAAAGTAAGCGGAAAAATCGTAGGAGAAATTTCCCAAGGACTACTCCTACTGGTAGGAATAGAAGAAAATGATGAAAAAGAAGATGCAGAATGGCTTTCTAAGAAAATCCTTGACTTGAGGATTTTTAGTGATGAAGAGGGAAAAATGAACCGCTCTGTAAAAGACATTAATGGAGAAATCTTGTGTGTAAGCCAGTTTACACTAATTGCCGATTACAAAAAAGGAAACCGCCCGTCTTTCATAAAAGCTGCAAAACCAGAAAAAGCAGTTCCTTTATTTGAGTATTTCAAGGGACTTATAAAATCATCAGGCTTAAAAACAGAAAGCGGAATCTTTGGAGCAGATATGAAAGTCAGCCTTCTGAATGACGGCCCTGTAACCATAGTGATGGACAGCAAAACAAAATCATAATAAAAATAGCTGCTAAAAGCAGCTGTTTTTATTCATTACTTAGCCTGTTCCTTGTTTTTATTTACAAATTCTATTTGCTGGTTCAGCTTGTCTAAACGACCTTGCACTTTAGCGATTTCTTTTTCTAATTTGTGTAGTTTTTTCTCGCTGGATGCCAAATCTCTGTTTATTTTCTCAGTATCTTTCAATACTTTCATCGTTTGTTTCGCTTCTTTAGCAGTAGCTTTTGCATCTGATGAATGGAAATCTGTAGTGGCTGTGTTTGCTTGTGCATTTACAGCCGCTGCTTTGTTTCTCAAATCATCAGTTGCTGCTTTTTCTTTTTCGTAATCGATTTTTAATTTAGTAAGCTTTGTGTTTAATTCTAAAACCTCTTTTTGTGCTTCCAATTCACTTACTCTTGCATTTTGTGTTCCGCAAGATACCACTAATACAGCTGCTAAAGCTGATGCTAATAATGATTTTTTCATAAATTTCTATTTTTATTGATTATTCTTTACATAAATACAAGATACAAAAATAATAAATGATTTTGAAAATTAAGTAAATTCAAGAAAAAAATCTACTTTTCATATAAAAAGCCACTTCAAAAAAAGCGGCTTTGAAAATATAGTGAAATAAAATGGTTAATTAACTATACATTTGTTCTTTCAGTTCTTTTACCTTTTTGTCTTCTAGGTATTCATCGTAAGTCATTTCTCGGTCGATGATTCCTTTTGGCGTGATTTCTATCACACGGTTACACACTGTTTGTAGCAACTCGTGGTCATGAGAAGAAATCAAGATATTTCCTTTGAAGTTCATCAAAGAGTTGTTAAGCGCCGTGATACTCTCCAAATCCAAGTGGTTGGTAGGTTCGTCCATTAGAAGAACATTAGCTTTTTGAAGCATCATTCGGCTGAACATGCATCGCATTTTTTCCCCACCAGAAAGCACGGTAGAAGACTTAAGCGCTTCATCACCAGAGAAAAGCATTCTTCCTAAAAATCCTCTGACAAACTCTTCGTGTCTTTCCTCATCATTTTTGGTAAATTGTCTCAGCCAATCTACTAGATTTAGGTCTTTTTCTTGGAAATACTCCGTGTTGTCCAGCGGCATGTAGCTTTGGTTAGTAGTTACACCCCATTTGTATTCGCCTTTGGCAGGAGCTGTGCTTCCAGAAATCACTTGGAAAAACTCAGTAACTGCTAATGAGTTTTTAGAGATTACAGCCACTTTATCCCCTTTTTTAAGGTTAAGGTCTCCGCCAGAAAGCAGTGTTTCTCCATCTTTTACGATTTCTAAACCTTTTATCTCTAAAATCTGGTCTCCCGCTTCTCTTTCCATTTCAAAAATGATGGCAGGATATCTTCTGGAAGAAGGTTTGATTTCTTCGATGTTTAGTTTGTCAATCATTTTCTTTCTTGCCGTAGCTTGTTTCGCTTTCGCTACATTGGAGCTAAATCTTGCGATGAAGTCCTGTAATTCTTTTTTCTTCTCTTCAGCTTTTTTGTTGGCTTGTTGTCTTTGTCTTGTTGCCAGCTGAGAAGCCTGATACCAGAAAGAATAGTTTCCCGTATAAAGGTTTAGTTTTGAATAATCTAGGTCACCGATGTGCGTGCAGACAGCATCTAAGAAGTGACGGTCGTGAGATACCACAATCACCGTGTTTTCATAGTCTGCAAGGAAATCTTCTAACCAAGAAATAGTGTCAATATCAAGGTCGTTGGTAGGCTCGTCGAGAATCAAAACATCTGGATTTCCGAATAAAGCCTGAGCCAAAAGCACTTTTACTTTGTCCTTGTTTTCTAGCTCGGACATCATTTGGTAGTGCATATCTTCTTTTATCCCTACATTGGACAGCATGGTCTGTGCATCTGCTTCGGCATTCCAGCCTCCCATTTCATCGTAGATTACTCCGAGTTCGCCTGCCTTTATTCCATCTTCATCAGAGAAGTCTGGTTTTGCGTAGAGCGCATCCATTTCTTCTTTGATTTCGAATAATTTTTTATTTCCACGAAGAACCGTTTCCAAAACCGTAAACTGGTCATAAGCAAAGTGGTCCTGCTCCAAAACAGACATTCTCTTACCTGGTTCCAGTGTTACATGCCCTGTGGTAGGCTCTTGTTTTCCTGTCAATATTTTTAGGAAAGTAGATTTTCCAGCTCCATTTGCTCCGATGATTCCGTAGCAGTTCCCTTTGGTAAACATGATATTTACCTCGTCAAAAAGTACTCTTTTCCCAAATTGTAGTGATAAATTAGATACTGTTAGCATGATAATTTCATAAAATTTGTGCAAAAATAAAAAATTATATCTGTCTTCTATGTGTTTCTCTATAAATATTTCTCAAAAAAACGCTTCTGAGACTCAAAAGCAATATCTTCTAATGATAGTTCATTTCGTTTTATCCAGCGTATTTCAGAGATTTCGGACTGCTCCATAACCACCTCGCATTTTTCTTCTATCTGATATTCAAAAAATAGGTCTAAAGTATTATAGCTGATGCCTTTATAATGATAAACATTCGGAAAACTCATTAAATAACGAAATTTCTTCGGGTCTATATCCAAATTCAGCTCCTCTTTCAGTTCGCGGACACAGGTATATTCTGCGCTTTCATTTGGGTCTGTAAAACCGCCCGCCAAGTCCCACTTCCCTTTTGCGGGTTCCTGATTTCTTTTCGTTAATAAAATCTCATCGCCATGGGTTACTAAAACCGCCACCGCAGCAGCGCAATTATGATACAGCACAAAATCGCACTTTGTGCAGCTCCATTTTTTATTTTCCTGCCATTTCAAAGATTTAGAGGAACATTTAGGGCAAAAATCTAATTCATTCATCGTGTAAATTATTATTTCGTGGGTGATATTTCAGAATTACTTCGTGCAGTTCTTCTGTGTTCAAGTGGGTGTATATTTCTGTAGTTGTGATGCTGGAATGCCCCAGCATTTCCTGAATATACCGCAGGTCTGCTCCATTTTGCAGAAGGTGCGTTGCAAAAGAATGCCTGAATGTATGCGGCGATATATTTTTCTGAATTCCTGCTCTCTGTGCTTGTTCTTTTATAATGATAAAGACCATTACCCGAGAGATTTTAGAACCTCGCTGATTCAGAAACAGCGTGTCTGTGTGCTTTTTATCTATCTTCTGCTTTGCTCGTATTTCTTTTATATAATGCTGAATCAAACCTGCTGTATAGTCTGCCAGAGGCACAAAACGAACTTTATCTCCCTTTCCTTCTACCTTTATGTAACCTTCTTTGAAGTTAATATTAGAAATTTTAAGCTCTGTAAGTTCCGTAACCCGCAGTCCGCAGCCGTATAAAACTTCCATCATGCAGAGGTTGCGCTGTCCTAAATCAGTGGTTTTATCTATCACAGAAATCAGTTTTTCTATTTCCTCCAAAGACAAAGTATCAGGAAGATAAACCCCAAGTTTAGGCGTTTCAAGGAGGGCAGATGGGTTGTCTTCTCGCAGTTCGTCTTCCAATAAATATTTAAAGAAAGCCTTGATTGAAGATATCCACCGCGCCTGTGTCCGTTCGCTGTATTTCTCCTTAGACACCTGAAAGAGGAACTCCTGCAAGTCTTCATAAGATATCTTATCAGGCTGAACATCCCCGAGCTGTTCTACGGCAAAGTCTTTCAGCTTGTTAATATCTGCAAGATAGGCTTCTATGGTGTTTTCGGAGGAATTTTTCTCAAACTTCAAATAGTTTGAAAAATCTTCTATCTTCTCTTCCCAAGTCATGAAGATTAGTTTTTATAAAGTTCCTCTTCGGAGATTCTTAATATCTCTACACCAGCACTTTTCAGGAAGTTCAGCCCCTCACCATCGGAATAATCATTGATATAGACCACCCGTTTAATCCCCGACTGCAAGACCAACTTGCTGCACTCCCTGCACGGCGAAAGCGTAAGATACAGCGTAGCTCCCTCGCAGGACTGGGTGCTTCGGGATATTTTCAGGATGGCATTGGCCTCTGCATGAAGGACATACCATTTGGTTTCATTGGTTTCATCTTCACAGCAGTTTTCAAAGCCGGAAGGCGTGCCGTTGTACCCATCAGAAATGATGGTTCTGTCCTTAACGATGAGCGCCCCCACCTGCTTTCTCTTACAGTAGGAGAGTTTTGCCCATTCCAATGCCATTTTAAGGTAGGCTATATCAAATTTATTATACATCATTCTTTGTTTTATTTCTGTTTATTCTTCAGGAAAGCATCCCAGCCCTGCGCTGTGAGTGCTGCCAATTCATTAGAACCTCTAAGCACCAGATGGTTCCCCTGTTCCAGTTCCACAGCATGCCCAATGATGGTAAAGTCTGGATGATTTTTTATCTTGCCATAGTCTTCTTGTGCAATGGTGAAGAGCAGTTCGTAGTCTTCTCCGCCGCTCAGTGCCGTCATCACAGGATTGAGGTTGAACTCTTCTGCCGTGCTGATGGTCTGCCCATCCATGGGGATTTTCTCCTCATAAACTCTGAATCCTACTTTAGACTGGTCAGAAAGATGAAGCACCTCCGAAGCCAGTCCATCCGAAATATCTATCATAGAGGTAGGTTTTACGCCAAGTTCAGCTAGTATTCCTCTGATATCTGTCCTTGCTTCGGGTTTCAGCTGGCGTTCTAAAATATAATCGTAACCTTCCATCTCGGGCTGCATATCAGGATTTTGAAGATATACAGAATGCTCCCGCTCCAAAATCTGCAATCCCATATAGGCCCCGCCCAAATCTCCCGTAACCACCAAAAGGTCATTCGGTCTTGCGCCGCTTCTTTTTACAATGTTTTCTTCCTTCTCCACTCCTATGGCAGTAATATTGATGATTAACCCTGTTTGAGAACTGGTAGTATCTCCGCCTATCAAATCCACTTTGTACCTCTTACACGCCAAGGCTATCCCTTGGTAAAGCTCTTCTACCGCCTCTACAGGGAAGCGATTGGAAACAGCCAAAGAAACCAAAACCTGCGATGGCACGGCATTCATAGCAGCAATATCGCTGATTCCAGCCACTATGGTTTTGTAGCCCAAGTGCTTCAGGGGAGCATAACCTAAGTTAAAATGCACCCCTTCGGTAAACATATCTGTGCTGACAACCACCTGACCGCTGTGCGGAGCTACCACTGCGGCATCGTCCCCCACGCCTAAAGCTGTAGTGGGATTCTCTACGGAAAATTGCTCTGTAATATGCTTTATCAAGCCGAACTCCCCCAGCTTTGCAATAGGAGTAAGAAGCGGCTGCTGTTTGTCTTCGAACATAAGTTTTTATTTAAATACCCTGCAAAGATACTATAAAATATATACTCTGCCACTCCATTATTCATCCTCTGCACAGAACTTTATTTACTAAGAGTTGAGCAAAAGAAAGCGTAGAGTTGTAAGCTCCCTCACAAAGAAGCTGCAAGGCTTAGTGAAAAGATTAGACATCTAATCCGTTAGACACTATTGGGCTATACTGGCTTAGACTGGTTTTTGAGTTCCGAAACGAAACCTTTTATGGACATTCATAACCTTTTGGAAGCAATTATCCCTGATTGAAACAGCCTTATTGGAGTTATTATGATAGCACGGAACTAAAAAAATAGCTGAAAATTTTAGTTTTTACTTAAAAATCTGTATTTTCGCAGACTAATTAACTTAAATAAGATTAATAAAGATGTCAGTTATAGGACAAATACGAAAAAAACCTTGGGTGCTGATGGGAGTTGTCATAATCGCTCTTTTGGCGTTCCTTATCAACCCAGATAGTTTGAACAAGATTTTTGGTAAAGACCCAAACATTTTAGGGAAAGTAAATGGAGAGGAAATCACTAGAGAGGAATATAGTGATGCACTACTGATGCTCCAGAGCCAGGCAGAACAACAGGGACGCCCTACTACCGGCTTAGAGGAGCAGGCTTGGCAGAATTTGGTTCAGGCAAAACTCATCAAACAAGAGTTTGAAAAATTAGGGCTGAAAATTACAGAGGACTACTTCTGGAGCCAGCTTCCTTACGACCCTCTTTTTGCACAAAATCCAGAGTTTAATGTTCAGGAGTTCAAAAAAGAAATAGAAAAAGCCCAGACAGATGGCAGTATGATAGAACAATACAATGCCTGGCTGAGAGCAAGAAAAGAAATAGAATACAGAATGATGGCAAGGCAGGTTTTTGGCAACATCACTGCTGGAATTACCTCTAATAAAAAAGAGGCTGAAACCATCATGAAACAAAGAGATGAGGTAGCTGATATAGACTATGTAAAGGTGGATTACAACGCCTTTGCACAGAAAAATCCTGTAAAAGTAACAACTCCGGATTTAGCTGACTATATCAAGAAGCACCCTACCATGTTCAAAGTTCCTGAGAGCAGAAATTTAGGGATTGTTTATTTCTTCTCACAACCTTCAGCAGAGGATGATGCGGCAGCTTTAGCGGAAATCAACAAATTATACCAAGATGGTGTAGAAACTGGAAGCGGTATAGAAAGCTTTAAGAATAATAAAAATGATAGTTTGTTTGTCCTTGCTCATTCCGAAACGGGCTTCAATCCTAATTATTTCGAAGCAGGACAGCTTCCAGAAGGCATAAGAAATCAGGTAGCGAGCGCGGCCATAGGACAGACTTTTGGACCTTACAAAGAGCAAAACTACTATGTGGTTTCCAAACTTTTAGGCAAAAAAACAACAGATTCTATCCGTTCCAGACATATTTTGATTTCTTATCAAGGGCTTCAGGGAGCGCAGGGAGAAGCAGCTAAAAGAACTAAAGAACAAGCAAAAGAATTGGCAGAAAAGATAACCGCAGAGGTAAAATCTAACCCTGCGAAATTCGAGGAATATCTAAAACTATCTGCAGACGGCTCTTCTCAAAATGGAGGAGATTTGGGCTGGGTAGTTTCAGGGAGAGCACAGTTTGTTCCTACTTTCCAAAGTTATATAGAAAACAATCCTAAAGGATCTGTAGGCTTGGTAGAATCACAGTACGGCTATCACATCATCAATGTAACGGATAAAAAACTGGGAGTGGGAGCTGTTACTTATAAAATTGCTAATCTGACAAAGGAAATAAAACCTTCTGATGCGACAGTCAATAAAGCTCATGCCCAATCCACTACTTTTGCACAGCAGGTGCAAGGCAAGAGTTTTAATGAATTTGCCAATTTAGCAAAGAAAGGTAACTATAACTACCACAACCCTAAAATGGTGCAAAGATTCCAAGGAATCTTACAAGGCGGTGGAACAGATAAAGATGAAGAAGTCATAAGATGGGCTTTTGATTCAAAAAGAAAGAAAGGAGACACAGAGATGTTCACCACAGCTGGTGGAGATAGAATTGTAGTCTATTTTAATGAGAAATACTCTGAAGGTCTTGCAGACCCAGAAACCGTAAGAGAGCAGATAGAACCGATTGTAAAGAATCAGCTTTTGGCTAAAGAAATCATCAAAAAAATATCCGCTGTAAAAGCTCAAGATTTAGGTGCGATTGCTAATTTGTTTGGTGTGAGCAAAGAATCAGGGCAAATCAATCTGCTGAATCCTGTAATCGGAGGAGCTATAGAACCTAAAGTGGCAGGAGCAGCTTTCGGAGCTGGTAAAGACAAGGTATCGCAGCCTGTCCAAGGGAATTCTGGAGTTTATGTAGTCATCAACAAAGGAGTGAATGTAAATAAACAGCCTGGTAGTGTTAAAGAAATCACCCAAGCACTTGTTCAGCAGAATGCCGGTGTTTTCCCGCAGGCATTCATGAGAAGTCTGCAGAACAGCGCAGATATTGAGGATTATAGAATAGAAGTTTATAACACAGCAAATAGTGGTAAATAACTAAGAATAAGAAAAGAGGTTTTTTACAAAAGCCTCTTTTTTGTCCTTATATCAACAAATCTTAATTACTCTTATGAAAAGTAAATTAGAAATAGAATACGAAATTCTAAACATAAATACACTCTCGGAAACAGAAAAAAAACTTTTTGAGGAAGCGAAAAACTCCAGATTGAAGGCATATGCACCCTATTCCAAATTTCTGGTAGGCTGTTCCGTTTTGTTAGAAAATGGCGAAATTTACATAGGAAGCAATCAGGAGAATGCTGCCTACCCATCTGGGCTGTGTGCAGAGAGAAGCGTGATTTTTTGGCTGGGTGCTAATTTCC
>ERZ773010.947-NODE-947-length-19034-cov-3.407977_pt1 | contig 19034 bp, 18 predicted proteins | sample MGYA00580842_ERZ773010 | MGnify/ENA primary metagenome ERZ773010 (study PRJEB29015, sample SAMEA2737982) | human oral metagenome | biome: human oral; feature: human-associated habitat; material: dental | place: China | collected 2107 ...
GATAGATATTTATACTTTAAATACAAAAGAAGTAGCCAAAAAGATGTCCATTTTACCGCAATCCCCAAAGGCTCCTTCAGGTATAACTGTAGGTGAATTGGTTTCCTATGGGCGTTTTCCTCATCAGCACGGTTTAAAAAAACTTACAGTTGAAGATAAAAAAATAATACAGTGGGCAATGGATATTACAAAGCTTTCAGAATACGAAGTTACTTTGGTTGACAATCTTTCAGGCGGGCAAAGACAGCGTGTATGGATAGCTATGGCACTTGCACAGCAGACAGATATTATATTATTAGATGAGCCCACAACCTATCTGGATCTTGCATATCAGCTTGAAATCTTGGAACTTCTCTATCGTCTTAATAAAGAACAGGGCTGTACAATTGCAATGGTACTACATGATCTAAATCTGGCATCAAGGTTTTCAGACTATATAATTGCAATACGTTCAGGGAATATTATTAAATATGGTACTCCCGGTGAAGTCATATGCGAAGATGTGTTAAAAAAAACTTTTAATATAAATGCTAAAATTATAAATGCCCCTGCTGCAAAAGCTGTTAATTTTTCAAGTGTTCCTTCCATGGAACGACCCTTATTCTTACCCCAGTATGTATCTGCCATACCTCCTATAGAGCCTAAACCTTGAGATTTACCTTCCTGTAAAAGCACTACAGCGGACAAGAATATACAGATAATAACATAGATAACTGAAACTATAGTATTAAGCATATTACACTCCTTCAAATTTCTTATTTCATAATCACGCTTAATGATAACACATAATAAATTGATATACAAGGGGTAATTTTTGAGTTTTTGGAATAAGTGAGCTTTAGTTTCTTTTTTATCACAAAAATCCTTAGCGCTTTCTGCCATGCTGTAAATGTACTTTTAATCTTTATTTATCATTTTTATTGTGATAATATGAAAGGCGGAGTGCTTATAGGCTAAACTATTTTTTAAAGCTGGAGACTTGAAATGAGAGAAGACATTTATAACGGTATCAAAAATCATATACAAAGCATAAGCGGATTTGAAAAGATTGAGATTTTAACTATAGAAGCCGGACATTGTGAACTTGAGGTCGAAATAACAGAAACTATGCTAAACTTATATGGCAGCGTACATGGCGGAGTTTTATATACACTCTGTGATATAGCCTCAGGAATGAGTGCTTACGCATATGAGTGTAGCAATGTAACTCTAAACGGTACTATAAATTACCTAAAACCTGCCGGTGTTGGAAAACTTAGAGTAATATGTAATACTATACATAAGGGTAGAACAACTGTTGTCAATGATGTGATTATAAAAGATTCTGAGGAAGACTATATAGCAAGCGCAAGAATGACCATGTATATAACTAAGGAGCTTTAATATTTTTTATCCTATCATTGCCGAGATCCGAACAACTTACTATATTTAGTTCCGAAGTCTGAATCTGTTGGGTTTTAGTTTTGTAGCTTTACTCAAAGAAGGACAGTTATAAAAGAATCCTTCACTTAGAGAGTATATTAAAAACTTTTTTGAGCGACATCTTCAAGCAGTCACAAAAAATAGCAACCATACAAAATTAGAGATACTCATGTATGGTCGTTTTATTATTCTCAATTAGTGAATTTGTGACTGAAGTTATTTTAGTTAATTCTCTATATCCGGCTTAATGCTTTTACTTCCTTAACATTATTATCTTCCGCTTAATTCTTTATAATTAAAAAAATTCTAAATTCATCCTCTCTAAATTACTTTCCATATAATCCAAAAAATCATTTGTTCAATTCGTAATTTGTTAAAATACTTCTACCTTCGATAATTCTCCAATCTGAAAGTTTTTAGAAATTTTATCATAATTATTACATTCTTTGAAGATAGTATTCCTTTTTCTTTTGTAAAATGCACTTTAATATCCTATTCCAATTATTTTGATTTACAATTTTTCCGATGAGCTTTTAACTTTTTCATCGCCCAATCATAATGGCTTGCAGTGGCACTCACAAAATAGGAACCCAGTGTACTGCCTGCTGTCCACTTATAGACGCCTTTGGAAAACAATTCTTCACTTGTAAATTTTTCAGCCAATTCTAAAACATCACTATGGGATTTATGAAACATTTTGCTTGCATCTTCAAGAGAAGTATTTTGATGTTTCTTCCAAAATTCTACATTCATATTTCCATAAGTTTTCCAGTTATACGGCTCGGGCAAAAATGGTTTTTCTTCTCCCTTTTGATTAGCATATACCCAATTCAAAATAAGCTGATGCCATTCATAGAGATGGATTAAAATATCTCTTAGATTCTTATCTCTTTTCCAATGAGCTTCTTTTTTCTTCTCATCTTTTGAAAAATCAAACGCTGTATTTAACTCTTCCCCGGTCATCTGTGAAATAAATAAATTTAACTTTTCATAGTTTTCTTTGGCAGCAGTCAATAAATCTTTTTTTGTCGTTGGTCTTGGCATAACAAATTCCTCCTATTTCACTGAATAACTTAATATGGTTTTTTGTTTCTCTTCTGATGTCCTATTTTTATTACTTAGGTATATTTCTTTATGGGAATCACCTATTCTTGTAAGATCAAGTTTTCTTGCAAATTCATTCATCTGTTCAAATGATTTTGGCTCATCATCATAACTTCCAACATGTAAAATCCGGATGGCTTTACCCTCTTCTATTTCTCTAAAACTCATCTCATCATACAATGAGTTTGGCTTTTTCTTTTTTATATTCTCAAGTGCCTCTGTAAATATCTCTCGAGTAATAAAATCAGGTTGTTTAATCATCAATGTGTATTCCAGTTTATTTTTATCAAGCACTTCTCCTTTTGCTTTTTTCCAAAAGCTCTCTAATGGATATACGGTAAAATCCGTAATCTCGTTATCAGTTTTATTTTTCATTGAATTTTTAAACAATATTTTAATGGCATAGGCAAGAGCATATAATGCTGATATTCTGTCTGAGAAATCTACTTCATTCGGATTTCCTTTACCCTTTACCAAAATAAATTTTTGCTTTGGCACTTCTACAATAATAGGTATTTGCTTTACACCATAAAATTTTTTTTCTTGTTTTCTCCATTCATATTTCATTATCCAATCCTCCCTTAACATTTGGTTGATTTTATTATACAGGAGAATACTTGACACCATTTGTCAAGTTATATATTTTTCTGCCATTTTATTTATTATTTCTTTAATCCGTATTCGTATCTCTTTAGGCTCCAATACTTCTGCCCCATCCCCGAAAGAAAAAATATAATTGTATAGGTTATAATCATTTGGTATTTCTATTTCGGAATATAAATTTCCTTCATCGTCTTCTTTGATTTCTCCGTTTAATTCATCATATACTCTGAAAGCAACTTTACGGTCAAACTTAACTTTTATATGCACTGTATTCTCGTGTGGCATTTCTTTTTTTAGAATTACATCTTCAAAGCTGTCATTAAACTTTTCAGTATGAATCTCTAAATTCTTTATCCGAGATAACTTGAAATATCTAAAATCATTTCTGAGTAAACAGAAAGCATATAGATACCAGTCTTGACTCTTGAAAAGTAATCTCACAGGTTTAACACTTCTGCTTGTTTCTTTTTCATTGCTGCTAAAATATGTGAATGAAATAATGTTTTTACTCAAAATTGCGGATTTGATACCGTCAAAAGTTTTTTCATACAGCTTATTATTTTGCCAATTATTAAAATCAACTTCTATCCAGTTGGTACTTTTCATCTTAAAGAGTGCGGAAAGTTTTGTTAGAAGCTCATTTTCATGCTGTATTGCGGTATTATCCAATCCCTTAAGAGCTGACATAATTTGCTGTTTCTCATTTTCTGACAGCAGTGATTTACTAAGAACAAAATCTTCAGCAATTTCTATTCCGCCACCCTTTCCTTGCAACGCATAAATGGGAATACCTGCACTGCTGATAGAGTCAATATCCCTATAAATTGTTCTGACTGATACCTCAAATTTATCTGCAAGTTCGCTTGCTGTAACTTTTCCTTTTTCTAAAATATAATACAGTATCCTAAATAGCCTATTATCTTTCATCGTCTTAACATCTCCTATATTTATTATATCACAATAACCTGACATCTATTGTCATATTATGAAATATTTTTTAATCATGATAGTACTACTTATCTCCCTTATTCACTGTTATAGAAAATAATCAAATTCCAATTCTCGCACCATCTCTTTTTTAAATTTTTTGCACAATAAAAGACGATAGATGTTTTACTTTCTATCGTCACATATATTCAGATATTCAGTTTTATTCAGCTCGACAAACTGTTTTTAAGCTTTAGTTATCGGAATCCAAAGTTCCATTTTATAGTCCTTGCTATCCATATCACCTTCGTAATAATATTCAAAGTCGGGTTTTCCTGAATGGACATATCCATGCTCGGGAAAGAATACTTCCATCGCATATTTCCACCCCTTATGAATACACTCCGGAACAGATCCTGTTAACTCTACAACGGCATACTCTGCTTCTTCAACTTCCAAAACATCTAATCCCATACTTTTTGCTTTCTCTGCATCAATAACAATATAGCCTGCCATATAGTTTATTGTACTTGGATTTTCCACATCATGACAAACGCCCACATTTTGACCGTTTCCCAAACTTGCAAGTTCATCGTGGCTATATTTTTCATACAGCTTACCCCAGATACTCGGACATTGCGATGAACTGATGTTTTGTTCATTTACACCTGCAACTGTAAATACTTTTTTCTTTTGAATTGTAATATTCATACTTCTTCCTCCTCTTACACTGAGTGCTAATTGAACTCGTGATACCAATTTAAACGGTTTCCCATTTCTTACCTCTGAAGGAGTAAATCCATGAAAATTCTTAAAAGCTGTTCCAAACGAATCTGATGACTCATATCCAAATTTGAAGGCAACATCAATTATCTTTTCATCCGTATCTCTTAATATAAAGGCAGCTTCTGTTAATCTTCTGCTTCTTAAATATTCTGAGAGCGTTGTTTCGGTTAGAATAGAAAACAAGCGGCTGAACATTGAATAAGAGTATCCTGATAATTGAGTTATTTTCTTTTCATCAATTTCATCATCAAGAACTGTTTCAAGATAATCAATCGTATTGTTAAACGACTTGATGATATTCACTTCGCTTCCCCCTTTCCTTGAGTTTATTTTAGTATAGAGGAATATTTCTTTTCCTACCCTACAATATTCGTACAAGTTTTATAGGTTTCATCTCATAGAAACTTATAACTTGCTAAGTTCAACAAACTGAAGCTTGTCTGTCTCATTTAGTTTTCTTGGGTTTCTTTTCGGGCAGTTCCGTATACATACCTTCCAGTAGTTCTGTAATCAAATCCGTATCCTCAAATCTGTCGAATACATGCATCAATGTTTTTGAACCTTCATAAGGATAACGCAATTCAGAGTCGGTAAGAAGTTTATCAGCTGTCGGCGTTCTTTTCAGAAACAGTTCATTATCACAAATATCACCTATCAGTCTGCCATTGAGGTATACAAGATATCCGCCCATCATGGATTTTATGACAATATCACCTGCTGCGGAAAAAGCCTCACGAACAAATTCATTAAAATCATTCACTATGATTACCTCCTCAAAATTTGAATATTCCTTACTTTATGGTAACTCTTTCCCTATTTATCCTAAAAATTTCAGCAATCCATTTTCATCAAATTGAAAATTTGATCCCCATGAAACTATTTATCAATTCAATAAACGCTATCACTGTTGCCCCTACATCAAAAGCCCATAAGGGCTGAATAGGAAACCGATAACCTAGCCCGATATACCTATTCCGAATTCTCCTTGAATAAAAGAAGCTTATCAAAAAAAAGAACCCGAATTATGTACAGCACATAAATGATCTCTACCAGAAAATAAAATACTATCTATATTCAATGATTTTTCATCAGTTTTCTTCTTAGTCATTATATTATTTATCCCTTCAATTATTTAGTCCGCTCTATTTCTAAAGCACTGAAATCAACTCCCTGTGCCTCACAGAATTCTTTGATTTTTTTCATAGCAGACATATTTGGCTTGGTTTTTCCACTTTCTCGGTAATTGATGGATGAGAATAACACTCCACATTCTCTAGCAAATATCTCCTGTGATAGAAAGCATTTTTGACGAAATTTCTTTATTTCTTCTGAATCGGTCATATTATTTCATCTCCTTATGTATCTATATCGGTGACATAGCATAATTATAGCATAATTTCGATAAAAATTCTCTCCCTCCGGTCCATCTATAACTTTTGCAGATGAATTTTATTTTACTTTTTAAAAATGTCCTTTTGATACCACTTTTAAAGCTAACAGATAAAGAAAAGCAATTTTTCAAATGTATCCGTTTTCTTTATTACTTACTTTCCAAAAGAATTGGAACTTTACAGGTGCAGTTAATATCCCGTTAGAGCATGAAAAAAGGTATAACCTACATTACAGTATGTTATGCCTTTTTTCATAGACTAAAAATCCCTAATTAAAGACCTCTAACCGTTTTTATATGATAATTTCTACATTATCTCATAACCTGCCGCTATAATCGCCTCATGTATCTTCTCTACACTCAAATCATCTTCATGTGTAACCACAACTTCTCTCTCACCTACATTAGCCTCAACCTTGCTAACTTTATCCAATGCTTTTACTGCCATTTCAACACTTGCTTTGCAATGTGAACACATCATCCCGTTTACCTTTATAGTTGTAACCATACCGTCTCCTTGTAGTATTATTTGTGCTGCATAATTCCTAAAATATTGTAAATTATAGCCTCCGACTTGATTACCATATTTACCAATATATTTCATGAATAAACTCAGATTAAAATGATAATCATTATTATATTAAAAATATACTATATTAATAAAAAACAAGCAAGTTATTTGCAGCAAATATCTTTAACTTTCATATCTTCCTGAACTCTTAGCGCAATCTTAATCACTTTCTGACTTAATCATAAAACTTTCGCTTCAAGTACTAAATATGTTAACTTTTCACCAGTGTACCGTTCATAAAATAAGTATATCAAAAACGATGAATATTTTTCTAAGCGTAAATCAAAAAACCTAGGCTTAGTGAGCTAAACTATTTTTTTGATATATTCAATCCGAAAAAGAAGTAAGTTATTTGGTATACTTATTTAAGAAACGATTCTCTAGTTCCTGCTTTTATGCTCTTGGCATACGCAGCTTCCTTGCCCCCTGTCTTGATACTATAAATCCCATATCTATACTTGGCTTATAATTTCTTATATTCGGGATTCTAATCATATTTTGATCTTCCGGAGAGCCGAGTATTATCAGGTTGTTAGCCGCTCTGAATATTTTGGTAAGCTCATCAAAGCCCTTTAACTTATTAGGCACAGTGCTTACTACTATACTTAAACCATACTCCAAAGCCTTGGCAAATGCCATTTCCGCCTCCGCCTTTCTCGACTTTACAAGCTCTATAAAATTATCTGCATCATCTATAATTATAGCGGCACTTTCCTGCTCCTTTATAAAATCTTTTAATCTTTTTACAGAGGCTTCTTCGATATACCTGTTTTCTCTTTCGTCAACATAAGCTATAAGAGCATCTATAAAACTATCCACACCTGCCGCACTGTCCACGCAGGTATCATTCGGACCGGTTTCCATATCGAGGAAATCACCTCCTCTTATATCGGCAAGGAAGAGCTTACATCCCCTTAGCTGAGAGTATATGATTTTTAATACATTGGTTTTTCCGGTCTGTGATAATCCAAGTATTAAATTCACCGTACCTGTAAGCTCTATAGCCTGTATACTTACATTTTCCATATCCAATCCTATACCTACCTTTCGCTCGGATAAGATGTCTTTATTAAATATATCACTAAACATTACCATATCTGGCATAACCTTTATCTTATCCGGCTTTTTAGCAGTATTGATACTGTCTATAGTTTCCACAAGGCTAAGCACATTCTTAGAATAACCCACACCTTCACCGCCTACCGCTTTGTAAACCTGCATAAGATTGGTATCCTCAAGCTTTACCAAGGCTCTGCCCTTAACTTCAGGTATCTTATACTTTGATCTTCCCATAAGAGAATTAACATCACTTGCCTCAACTAAGAATAAAGCAATCTTGGTCTTAAAATTATTCAGTGTGGCATACCTTAGCACTCCATACCTTGCAGCACTTATAACGAGGTAAATTCCAAGACCGGCTCCGTCTCTTGCCACCTTATTGATCCAATCTTCCATATCAAATTCTATCTCTTTGATAATATCAATATTGTCTATAAAGATGATTTTAGCTGGCAGCCTTTCTTTGCTGATTTCGTTATACATGGTAAAATTCATTGCAAGTGCCTTGGATAAAAACTTTTTTCTTAATTTAATTTCATTTTCTATACCTACAATAAGCTTTCCGAGCCTTTCCATATCATCAAATACTATATAATCGGCTACATGAGGCATACTTTTAAGCTGTATAAGTCCCGAGTTACCAAAGTCCAACACATACATATGCAAATTAGTCGGAGAGTTATTGATAGCCAGATCCAGAATAATATTCATAATACAGGTAGACTTACCGAAGCCTTGCGATGAAAATATCGCAAGATGCCCCTCTTTAATAAAATCAAACTCATATTCAAGCTGCTGCTGTCTATCCGGTATATCGACAAGTCCTATATGAGCCTTCATACTTAAATCAGGCTTAAGTGCCACATCAAAAGGAGCTTCCAAGTACTTTGTTACATAGGGATTTAATATATTATCCTTCAAAGGTTCAAGCCAAGGTCTTTCAATGTCTTCAATATTTAATTCATCATAAACCTTCCTTATATAGTCTACGCTTACATCAAGTTCAGTACTCGGCTTAGTTTCTTTTTTATACTCTTCTTCTTCCAAATCACTTAGCAAAACCTTTTGACCTATTTTATTGATTCTATATATGCTGCTGTCAAAACTTAATTCTTTCCTCTCAAAGTAGGGTGCACCGCTCCAAGCCGACTGAAAAAGCTCATAGATCTCATTGTTACCTACTTGCAGATACGCCCTTCCCGCCTGAGTTATATGGGCGGCATCTTCAGTTTTAATAACTTCCTTACTGTCTGCACTGTTTTGCACCTTTAATGCAAGCTTGAACTTGGAGTTTGACCAGATCTGGTCATTGACCACGCCTGAGGGTTTTTGTGTAGCAAGTATCAAATGCACACCCAAGCTTCTTCCGATTCTTGCAGTAGACACAAGCTCCGTCATAAAGTCCGGCTGTTCCTGCTTAAGCTGTGCAAACTCATCCGAGATTATAAGCAAATGAGGCAGAGGTTTGCTTAGTTTGCCTGCCTTATACAGCTTTGTATAATCATTGATATTATTGACCTCGGCTTCATTAAACAAGGTCTGCCTTCTTGCAAGCTCACTTCGTATAGAAGCAAGCGCTCTTAAACTCTCGCTTTTGTCAAGGTTTGTTATAGTTCCGAGCAAATGAGGCAGCTTTGCAAATAAATTCGCCATACCTCCCCCCTTATAGTCTATAAGCAAAAATCCTATATCGTAGGGATGAAAATTTACTGCAAGTGAGAGGATAAAGCTTTGTATTATCTCCGACTTACCGGAGCCGGTAGTTCCGGCTACCAGTCCATGAGGACCATGGGCTTTTTCATGCAAATTAAGATATACTATATCCTTCTCGGCTCTTAAACCGAGCGGTACAGCCATAGACTTATATATCAGGCTTTTGTTCCATCTATCAAGTATCTTTAACTCTTTAGGACTTCCTACCTCATACATATCAAAAAAGCTTAAGCTCTCAGGTATACGACTGCTGCTACCCTTTATATGCTCAAGTGCATTAAGCCTTCTTGCCATAAACTCCGTATCAACTTTCGAAGAGTCCTCAAGCAAAAGCTCCTTGGATATTAAGTTCCCCTCATTAAGTAACAATGTTGCAAATTCTTTTCCTTCTATTATAAGAACCGTTTTTATATTCTCGGCAAGTTTACTTTTATCATCACTTGAAAAGATTATAGAAACACCCATTCTTTTATCAAACTCCTGTATATACTCCATAACGGAATTATCCATAATGAATTTGGGCTCATCTACGATAAATACATAGTGCGGTAAGAACTTTATATCCTTTTTTTCTTCATTTAACTTATTTTTCCTGCCCTTTAATATACCGCTCATACTTGAAAGCACCTGCTCACTGTGATTATCGGCATATACCAAGGTTCTTACATTTACATCTTTTAATTTAAAATGAAGATAATAAGAAAAGGCTTCAAATTCCTTCTCAAACTCTTCATCTACAAACATGATTATTTCAAGGTCATGGTAACTGTGGAAAAAACAAAGCTGAGTTATAATGCTTTTGATAAGTTTATGCACATAGGGCTTTTCACCGACTAAACCGAGATTGGCATTTTTAAGATCCACCACCATAGGCAAATCATCTATATAAGAATACTTTTCATATAGACTTTTTGCTTCATCTTTAAGCCTTTCTTCTTCCAAGGACTCTATATCTTCACTGTAGCTTATATTGTAGCTTGACTTCATTCCGGACTTTCCTAAGGAGATATGTAAAAAATCACTGTCATCAAAACCTCTTTCATAGATCCTGTCAGAATACCCAGCTATCATTTTCTCTATACTCTGTATACTTGGATAAGTAAACTCAAGTGCTTCCTTTTGCTTTAAGTATAACTTATGCAAAGTCTTTCTTTTTTCAAGCAGATACTTTTCATAGTTTTTTACCCTCTTAAGCTCTCTTTCCTTAAACTCCTTACCTTCCTGTATGGAGGTATATACGGAAAATACAATACTCAAAATAAAGGTACTTACACTCATAAGTATATACATACCTCTTTTTAAGACTATACTTACACCCACCGTCATAAGCATAGTAAGAAGAGGCATCGCTATACGCTTTGCCATATCAAACTTAGGCTTTTCTTCCTTGGTTTTAGGATTTTTAATATCCTCACTGTCAGTTGGTAAGGATTTTCTTATTCTGGGGGCTTTTTTATATACGGGAAAACCGTCAAATACAGAATACTCCTCAAGTACAGCCTGCAAGGAGGTTTTGTAGCTATTAGAAGAAATTTCTATAAAAGAATCATATAGATTTATCTTGACCTCAGGGAAAAAAATCATTGTACCCTTGTCAAGCTTATAAATCCCCCTTTCTTTAATAACAGCATTAACATATACATTTCCTGATAAAATATTTAACTTAAGTCCTTCAAGAATCAGGTCTATACTCTTATCTTTTATTACTATATCGGCATCTTCATCAGCCGATATTCTTATGATATTTTTTAGATAATATCTTTGATACGGCACATTCTCAAAAAGAAGAGGCGTTATTTTATCAGGATTTGACTTTGAAAAATCTTCCAAACTTAGAGAATTGATACTTATATCTTCTACCTTTCGAGTATTACCGGACTTTATATCTTCCTCACCCTTTGTATAGCTGTCTTTTTCTAAAGCAGGACTTATGCACAAATCTTCCTTTGAAGCAAATACGGCTTTGTCAACCGTTATCTTACTCTTAATTGATAATTCTATATACTTTTTACCATTATATAATATAAGGCTTGTCATCTAAAAAACTTCCCTTTGCTATTGATTTACATTTTCTGTAGTCTTTTTCATTTCCTCTATAAGCTTTTCAAGTTCAGATATGCGAGCCGCCTTCTCCTCACCGCTTTTACTAAGATCCGCTTTTAAATAGTTAAACTCTTTAATATAGGCAAAAAGCAGCATTTCCTTATCTCCAAGCCTCTTTGCCATATCTATAGCCTCCGCAAACTTAAGCCTGCCTATTAAAATCCAAAAATCATATACATGGCTGTCAATATTAAGGCTCATAGCCGACAGGACATTCTCCCTTTGCTTTGGAGTAAGACCCTCCGTAGATACATAGGCTCTGGCAAGTATATACTTAGACTCTGTTGGAAGTCTGTCAAGTTTTATATTCTGTAGGCTTTCTTCAAGCTTTACATAATCCATGGACAAATAAAGCTGATGTGCCTTGATAATTCTGTCCTTAAATACAAAATCATATTTATATAAATATAATGAGTAGGCAAGGCTTGATACAGTAAGCCCCAGCATAATAGGCATAAAAACTTTTATAAGTTTATAATTTCTTATAGAAATGCTCCTGGTTTTAGTATTTATATACTCTTCCCGGGACTTATACATTGACAACAGCCATGCTCTTAAATCTTTGGTACTTTCTATATCTGCAAGCTGTTTAAACTCCTTGTGCTTTATATAAAACTCATCTCCGCCTACATAATAATCCTCAAATCCTAAACTAGGTCTTAATACATAGGCTACCAGTGCTTTATAAAGGGGTAAAAAGCTATCTTCCTCATCTGCCCTTGACTTATCCCTAAAAAGTAATGAGGGAATCAAGTTTACATCATAGACCAGATTATCGGGACTTATATCTACAATATATTTATCACTTATGGTATTAAGCTCTCCTACATTGTAAAGCAACCTGTACTTATCCTTTAACTTTAGGTCTAAAGCTTCACTGAACTTAATTTGTTCACTTAGATCAAATATAAATATACTCTCATCTTCAGTCTCTTCTATGCTGCAGTCTAAAAGATGTTTGCATGGAAAGCTGAGCAAAAACCTTTTATCTTTTTTTATATTTATCTGCGAGTTTTTTATCCTGAGTTTATATGTGCTTTCCATTTAGTACCTTTCCGTTACATACCGCTATTAACTTATCCCCCGAGACTATACCCGCCTCTTCCAAAGTAAAATATGCACTTACAAGTCTTTTTTGCATATATGAATAATAAAAATCTATACTCACCATTTTCAGTATTTCCCGCTGCTTTACAATTTCCCTAAATGCACGATCTATTATATTATTGCTTTCCATACATAATTCAACATTTATAGAAGCTATTTGTAGATTAAATGTTATCTGCATTGCTTTTACTCCTCGACCTTAGATAAACTGCAAAAAGAATAAGAAACACAAACCACAGCGAAAAAATAAATACATAAAAGTAGCTTTTTTCATTCGTATTGGAATTAAGTATATTTATCTTGTAGTACTTGGGACTTGTGGCAAATATATTGCTTTCTTCAACTTCCTTTTGAAGGTTCAAGCTTACATTGATTTTGGTATCTAAAGTACCGATCCAAAGACCCTGCCTTAATAAATCCATACTTTCAAGCTCTTTAGTCTCTGCACTCTTAAATAGCTTTCCGGCATCCTCTGTCAGTATATCCACATCAAAGCTGTCGGTAAAAGCCTGATTATTATTATAATTTTTCTGATTTAAAACATCCGTATCAAGATTTAGTTTTGAGTTTGTGTTTATATAGGACATATTTGTATGTAGCTCTTTGCCAACCGGACCTTTCTTTATTATGTATTCTATAAAACTAAACTTATAAGTATAATACTTATGCTGTTGCTGTTTCTTGAAGATTTTTTATAAATCTGTCTTCGGTTTCTTCGCAGCAGACTTTATATTGATTTAATAAGTCTTTGTAGGTTTCAAGTCCTGTTTTTATGTTTTTATAGTTTTGTATAACCGTATTCAATGAACTTTTTGAACTACCTGCTCCGGCTATAGCTGATAGAGTATCCTTTGCATCTGTTGCAGGTTTTATATATCTTCTTTCCACTTCTTCAATATAGAAATCCAGTTTTGTAATAAGCCCACCTACTTCACTGTAGCTTATTGTTGCTTTTCCGGTTTTGTAGATAGGAGCACTTGAAAGTGCCATTAATATATCTGTGTTTCTCTGTCTAAGTCGAACTTTCAGCCTATTAACCGGACTTAATAAAGAACGACAAATTGATATGTGTGTTACAATAAACTTAGTAATTACATTTGCTTCAAGAGTTCCGTCTTTCTTTCTATGTGAAAATATTCTTGGTAAAACACCTACTTTTGAAAGATGATCAAGAAAATCCATACCTTCCTTTTCTAACATTGTATTAACAAGTACACCTTCAATATCTGCTAATGAAATGTCTATATTTTCCAAGAGACTTTCATAAAATATAATATCTTTTCCTACAGGTAATTTTCCATTAACTATAAACTGAAGTATTGACATGATTCCATAACAGGCAGGTTTTCTCATTGTCGGTGGTAGTTGCTCTATCTTTAAGTATATTGAGCGAATAAAGAGCCATACAGGTCCCGGACCATCGGTTAATTCAGCAAGTTTTCCTGTCTCTATGTTGTAAAGTGAGCCTACATAATGAGCTGAAGCTATAGACTTGGGATCGTAATATCCGGTACACCATCTTATATTTTCCGGGGCATAAATAGATATATCACCAAAAGGGCTTACATAGTCATTTGACTCATTTAACTTACGAATTCTTTTTTGAATTTCAATAAATTTTTCAATACCTATATTATTAATTATCTCTTTTCTTATCTCAGGTGAGAATGCCGGTCCATTTATACCAAAGCATATATCAAAGGTATCTTTTTTTACAAATGTCACCAAGACTGCAAGAGCATCTCCCTTTGAATGTCCGCCTGCAGTAAGGATTTTATCAGCCCATTTATCACCATTTTCTTTAAGTAATCTGTCAACATATTCCAGACCTTCTATTAGCATCGGAGATAAATAATTATATGTATTACCATACTGATCTACATAGCATTTGGAATAATCACTGGTACCTATTTCTATTTCCGCATTATCTATCCATGATTCATCCGGCGTCCCCCTAAATACAACATTTACCACCTCTCCTTTTGTAAATACTGCTGCCTGCATACCTCCATAAGGATGATCCGGCTTTCCGTCATTATCATGGTCTTGCCAACTCATATGACTTATGGTAACATCCTCTAAGTCTTTATTTTGTTCCACCATTTTTTCAAGGTATTCAACTTGTTTTGTGAGTGCTTTTCGATCTTCTTCAGTTTTTAAGTTAGGTATAAGCTTTTTAGACTCCTCAATTACAGTTTGCATACTAGCACTCTCTTTTAATTTAAGTTGATTAAGAGGTAAATATAAAATTTGATTATAAAAAATCTCGCTTATTATAAATTCTTCACTAGCATAGTTATCAGTGGTAATTAATCCTGATTCTTCTAACATAAGTTTCTCCTTAAAAATTATTCTAAATTTTTTTTAAAATCTCCATATTCCCATCTTATATCCTGATTTCTGTCTTCAATATACAAATTAGTATCAGCGATATATATACCATTTCTGGCTACTTCATCTATTTTATCTTCCGATAGTTTAGTAAAGTCAGATTTTCTTAAATAGCTAAGTCTGATTGTACAGTACATACTTTTATCATACATACCCTGCTTTATTTTTAAAACATCAGTATCCTTATCTGCTATATCCTTATCAGTATACACATAAATAGTAAATGTTCCCCTTTTATATAGTTCTACTATATCTGTATCAACTGGAAAGTTATTTGTTATTTCATTTATATAAATGTATATTTTACTGTTTTCATATACTGTATCAATTACTTCTTTCGTATCCTTATATATCTCATCCATATGAAGATAGTATAGGTAGTTATCACCCCATTCTTTTTTGCCATTATCCTTAAAATCTCCGTATTCAACCAGAACATAAATTTTCTGATTCTTATTTAGAGACATCATTACTGCATCCCGGTCATACATAAATGCGCTTCCAAATGAATCTTTGTATTTGTTTTTCATATATTTTTTAGCTTCTTCTATAAAACCTTCTTCAGTCCACATACAGGCTGTATTTACAAAACTTAATAATAAAACAATTATTAATACCAGATAGGTTCTTTTATTTTTCATGGCTGGTTCTCCAATCATTTTCCATTATCTTTATCAAAAGCTTATATATAATTTCAGGGGTATATTAACTTATTTTTTATACTTCAGTACTTTCTAGATCATTAATTCATATTTAACTTTTAAAACTCAAATTTGACTTTATGCTATATTATAATAGGCTGTTGCAAAATAGCGATTTTTCACAAACTTGGTGGCATTTCAGCATAATGTCATCATATATCTTGTGCAAAAATCTTAAAATGCAACAGCCTCTATTGTAAGCTAACAGCTATATTTTAACTTTGTATAAACTTTTATTTTCATTTATATTATCTACCTGCGATTATAATCGACTCTGCTAAACTTATTAAACGATATGTGTCTTCATCAAGTCTTGTAACTGCCTTTTTAGCAGTTTTCATCTCAGTTTTAACACCTTTCAAACTGTCAGCCCATTCATTTATCTTAGTTCTAAATGAATCTCTGCCTTCACCTGACCAGTGCATTTTAAGTATTCCATCATCAAGCTCTTTGATTTTTGAAATACAGCTTACCAGTTCATCAAATTGCTCACTATAAACATTGATAAACTCTTCTATAAAAGACTGTACCAAATAAAGATCCATATCCGCAACTTCCATATGTCCTCCTAACTACTCCTTAACTCCCATTTGATTAGCAATATCAATATCAACTCCTAAGCTGGTTTGATTAGCAATATTCACATTATTTATAATATCGGTTAAGGCCTCTATTTTTTTATTAAATTCATCTTCTATTTCTTTAGTCTTTTCTTCAAGTGCAGTCTTAGTTTTACCTACAAGACTTGTACAAAGTTTTTCATCAACCGACTTTATAATATTTAGTATAGTCTGTAAATTATTCCTTTGCTTATTTAATCCGTCTTTCAAGTTATTTAACTTCTTGTAACTGTAATTGATTTCTTCCTTATCATAAGACCCCGCATAAGAAAGGCTCATAAATTACCACCTCCTTAATCATCATCATGATACCTTGAATCTATCACTTTAAGTTCATTAAATTTTATTTTCTTTTTGTCTAAACACGAGTAAATATTTTTTATACAGCTATTTATATCTGATATATATGTTTCTTCATTATCAGATATTTCACTTTTTATTTCACTAACCCTATCCTCTTTTATATAAAGAGCTTTTTCTGTTGTACTAACCAAATCTGCATACATATAATATATTCCATTATAACCAATTTTTAAATCAAGTACATTGGGTATAATGGAATTACTAAGTTTGTCAATTTCAGTTTCTACAAACTCCATTTGAATACATTTACACCCACCATAATCATAAGAATCCCAACCTGTACTATATTTATATTCAGGCATTTCTCCCCCTTCTAAACCTCATAAACCCTAAGCCGATTCCCATACCTAAAGTCATAACTGCCGATACTATTATCACATATATATAGACCTTCTCATAAGGAGATTCGGTTTTTATAAGGTTACCAAAGTTATTTTTTTTAACATTTTTTAATTCACTGCTTTGCACCGGAGCGGATATAAATTCAAATACTTCTTTATTTGCTATGCTCCCGACCTTTGTGTAGGACAGTTTGTTATTGAAGTCTTCAAGTAAGGTCTTATTTTCATCTGTATTTGACTGTCTGGTATACTTTATCTCATCTATTGCTTTTGTAACCAATTCTTCCGTACTCTTATTGGCAGTGTCCATATTTTCCCTTAGGGCTTTTGTATGCTCGCTTTCTTGCTCCCTTACTTTGTAAACTTCTTCATTTTGTTCACTTGCATATTCAACGCTCTTACTTGCAATATCTTGTACATTAGCATTTATACTGTGTGCCGACTGTTCAAACACCCTTACATCTATATGAGCAAAAGGATCGAATTGATACAGGCTGTTTTGATAGTCATCAAAGTTTTTATTAAGCTTGCTCATAATATCTTTAAGATCCGCATACTTAACACCGGACTTTGATTTTATTGCTCCGACCACCTCATTTTTTACCGTGTTTTCTATATCAGTAGTGGAAATAGCATACATTCTTTCAATTCCGTCCAAAAATCCGCCATACCAATTACCCGGGTTTTCAGGCAATACTATACTTGCTTCTCCAAGTAAATAACTTATCTCAGGTATGGTAAATAAATTTGCTCTTATTTCAAGGTCGGAATCTTCCAAGTTGGCATTTGCATTAAGCACGGGTAAATTAAAACTGTTTCTGTCTATAAAATCCACCCCCGCATTTCTAAGGCTAAAGTTTTCCGCATTGGAATATGTGGCAATCCTTATATCGGCATTGGAACTGCTTGCTATAATGGCATATATAGGGTCGGTTTCATCATCATCTATATAACCTTCCTCTATAAGTTCGTTTATCAGATTTTCCTTATAGCTTTCTACTTCTCTTTTTGCCTCTTGTTCATAATACTCATGTGCAGCTTGAAACTCGTCTCTTACATAAAGATCAAGTTCATCATAGATCCTTTCCTGTATAGAGAGTAGATTTTCCAGAGCCTGCGTTACAAGCCTTTCTATATTTTGATTAGCCGCTCTCAGTGCCGTATCTATATTGTTTTGCCACGAGTTTTTTATATTACTCAGACTGTTGTCTACATATTCTTGGCTTGAGCTTCTTGTAGCATTGGAGTTACTTGCCAGTTCCGATGAAATCCATGTTCTGTTGTTAATAAGCTGTGCATTGTACTTATTGACCTGTGTTGCCAGCTTATCTATACCTGATTGATATACCGGTTCACCGTTATCGTCAGACTCTATATCAAGCCCTCCAAGTATATTAAGAAAGTCTTTGCTACCCTCATCAAGCAAGCCCTTGTCTTTGCTTACGCTCTCATAATCATCTTTTCCCAGTTGTATCTTTTCCAGCAAACTATTCTTCATGGCATCGATCAACTCAAGATTGGATGAGACTATAGGCTCTATTTCAAGTCTGTTTCTTGCAAATTCGACAAACTCTATTTCAGGAAAGTCTATAGGACTTATTACATCTCTTACCTTGATCAATGACATGCTCTCAAGTTCTTTTTTATCATTATCAAGTACAAGTTTGGAATTATCCTGTGCATTATGAAACTCATCCATAACTGCACTTACATACATATAGCTTATATCATTGCTAAGCTTTAACTTAAAGTCCTCTATGTCTTTTACTATACCCGCTTTTGATTCAGGAGCAAGCTTATCGCTAAGCTCATACTCCAACTCAACTTTTACAG
>ERZ773010.952-NODE-952-length-18946-cov-4.999206_pt1 | contig 18946 bp, 15 predicted proteins | sample MGYA00580842_ERZ773010 | MGnify/ENA primary metagenome ERZ773010 (study PRJEB29015, sample SAMEA2737982) | human oral metagenome | biome: human oral; feature: human-associated habitat; material: dental | place: China | collected 2107 ...
TTTTAATCTTTTTTCTGTGTATAGAAAAAGAAAATAATAAAGGGTAGCTAAGAGTATACCGAAAATCCAACCTACCAATACATCACCTGGGAAATGTACGCCTAAATAAATACGGCTATAACTCACAATCACCGACCAACAGAGCAGTAGAGTGAGAATATATCGGGCATTTTTTCTAAGCAAGTAACTAAAAAATACGGCGATTGCCATTGTATTGGCTGCGTGTGCTGAAAAGAACCCATACTTACCGCCACAAATCACCATTCGCATTTGCCCTATAAGACTCTCATCGTGACAAGGGCGCAGGCGCTGGAATCCATATTTGAAAACGTTCGCCAGCTGGTCGGTAGTGGTGATGATTATAGCAGTGAATACCAAGATGAGCAACACTCGTTTCCAATGGAAATACTTGAAACACAAGTATAACAAAAAAGCGTAGAGGGGGATAGACGAGAGTTCATTGGTGATTACTAACCAAAGACTGTCGGCTTCGGGTGTCCCCCAGCTATTGAGGGAACAGAGCAGTTGCTTATCTGTTTCTATAAGGTATTCTAACATTATTTGCGTTTTTTCTTCTTTTTAAAAGCCTGTTGGAGGGCTTCGGCAGTCTTTTGTTTACGACTTTCTCTTTGTCCTTTTTTGCGACTTCTACCCTCATCATTGCCGTGTCTTCTACCGTCATCATTTCCGCGTTTGCGTCCGCCGCGGTCTCTGCCAGCTCCTTTAGTAGAGAGCTCTACATTGATGAAGCGACCGTCCAATTGGAAGTCATTAAAGGTATCCATCACCAAATCGGAGAGGTCGGCATCGGTATTGAAGAAAGAAAAACTGTTCTTTACATCTACTTTGAAAACATCATCACGACCTAAATTAAGGGTGGCTTTGAGGAAATCTTTGAGCGATTTCCAGTCGTAGCCATCGCGTTCACCTATGTTGATGAAATAGCGCACTTCATCACTACTTCCTCCGCTGCGGCTTTCGCGCTCGTTCTCTACCGATAAGTTTTCGGCATTTTTATAATAATTGAAGAAACGCGTAAACTCTACTGAGAATATTTTCTTGATGAGCTCTTCACGATTTACTTCTTGCAGTTCTTTATAGATAGCCGGCAAATAATCGTCGATGGCAGGGTTTACTTCTGTATTTTTGAGGTTGTTAGCCAAGTGATAGAGCTGTATCTCGCAGATTTCCATACCCGATGGCAATTGTTTCTGCTCAAAAGGTTGCCCTATCATCTTTTCGATAGTTTTGATTTTCTTCACCTCGCTTTTTGGCAAAATTACCATCGAAATTCCCGATTTACCAGCACGACCTGTACGTCCACTGCGGTGGTTGTAGGTTTCTATTTCGTCGGGCAATTGGTAGTGAATTACGTGGGTGATATCGTCTACATCAATGCCGCGGGCAGCGACATCGGTAGCAACTAGCATTTGTATTTGGCGTGCACGGAAAGATTTCATCACCAAATCACGTTGATTCTGACTCAAATCACCGTGAAGGGCAGCAGCGTTGTAGCCATCTTCAATGAGTTTTTCGGCTACTGCCTGAGTATCGCGTTTGGTTCGGCAAAACACTACCGAGAAGATATCGGGGTTAGCATCGGCAAGGCGTTTTAGGGCTTGGTATCTATGGCGACCGCTCACTATATAATACTCGTGTTGCACGGTGTTAGTAGCCTGATTGCGAGTGCCTACTGTTATTTCGATAGGCTTACGCATAAACTTACGCGCTATCTTAGCCACCTCGTTAGGCATAGTAGCCGAAAAGAGCCAAGTACTTTTTTCTTGAGGGGTATGCGACAGAATAGCGGTAATATCTTCATAGAAGCCCATATTGAGCATTTCGTCGGCTTCGTCGAGCACACAATAATTGATATGACTGATATCTACGAAGTTACGGCGTATCATATCTTGCATACGCCCAGGAGTAGCTACGATAATTTGTGCGCCTTTTTTGAGGCTACGCGCTTGTTCCTCAATACTTGCGCCGCCATATACCGCCACTACGTTCACCTTAGGGAGGTACTTAGCATAATTGCGGAGTTCAGAAGCGATTTGCAAGCAGAGTTCGCGTGTAGGCGAAAGGATAAGACCTTGAGTTACACGGCTATCAGTATCAATCAATTGGAGGAGAGGGAAGCCAAAAGCGGCTGTTTTACCAGTACCTGTTTGGGCTAAAGCTACCATATCAGCACCATTTGCCAAAAGAGTAGGAATGGCTTTTTGCTGAATTTCAGAAGGAGTTTCAAAGCCCATATCGCTGATGGCTTTGAGGATAGGTTCATCAAGACCTAATTGTTCAAATAAATTCATTAATACAATTTGTAAATTAGCAAATTTGCCAATTTGCTAATGTATTTCAAGGCGCAAAGGTACAACAATATTTTCAATTGACAATTGATAATTGATAAATTAGAGGAAAAAACTTTGCCCAAGCTCTCAGTACAAGAGGTCATTAAGGAGTTTTTAGTTGTTTATTCATTACATATTTTTTAACTTAACAAGTGCATATCAAAAATGAAATTGGATAGGTAGTACCCTATTCAATAAATTTTAGTTAGAAACTTGGAGATAAATTATTTTTAAAGTTGCTAAGTACCTCACATAGTAGCTTTTTTTTCGTCATTCTTCATTTGTAATTCGTAATTATTTCGTACTTTTGCCCCCGTTTTTAAATTATTAATTGTCAGTAGTCAATTGTCAATTATCAATTGCTAATTATTCTCTATGCTGAACGTTCACAATCTATCTGTTTCTTTTCAAGGTGAATACCTCTTTGAGGATGTTGCTTTTATGCTCAATGCAGGCGACCGTGTGGGGCTTATCGGTAAGAATGGAGCAGGTAAATCTACAATGCTCAAACTGCTTTCACGCGAACTAAAACCCGATACTGGAGGAATCGCTACCGATAAAGATGTGCGCATCGGTTTCCTTAAACAGGATATCGATTTTGTAAAAGGGCGCACTATCTTAGAAGAAGCCTATCAGGCATTTACCGAGATCAAAGCATTAGAACGCCAGTTAGACGATATCCATCATCAAATAGAAACTCGCACCGATTACGAGAGTCAAGAATACCACGATTTGCTCGATAAATTAAGCGATTATACACATCGTTTCGACCTCATCGGGGGCTATCAGTATCAAGGTGAAACTGAAAAAGTATTACAAGGTCTAGGTTTCCAGCGTAGTGATTTTGATAAACTCACCGATAGCTTTTCAGGAGGTTGGCGTATGCGCATAGAGTTGGCAAAACTGCTCTTGCAAAACAACGATGTATTGTTGCTGGACGAGCCTACGAACCACTTGGATATCGAGTCGATTATATGGTTAGAACAATTTCTCACTACTTATAGTGGGGCAGTGGTAATTGTCTCTCACGATAGGATGTTTCTCGATAATGTTACCAATCGCACTATCGAGATTTCAGTAGGCAAAATATACGATTACCCTAAACCCTACACTCAATTTTTGGCATTGCGCCAAGAAATACGTGAGCAACAACTCGCTTCACAAAAAAATCAAGAAAAGAAAATTCAGCAAACTGAAAAGCTGATTGAAAAATTCCGTGCAAAAGCTACTAAGGCTTCTATGGCGCAATCGCTGATGAAAAAACTAGACAAGATAGAGCGCATAGAGGTAGATGAGGAAGATAACGCTGTGATGAATGTGCGCTTTCCCGTATCGGTAACTCCAGGGAAAGTAGTGCTCGAAATAGACGATATATCTAAAAACTACGGTGAAAAACAAGTGCTTAGCCACGTGAGTTTGCTTGTAGAACGCGGCAGTAAAGTAGCGTTTGTAGGGCAAAATGGGCAAGGGAAAACTACCCTTGCCAAGATGATTGTAAGCGAAATTCCGTACGACGGAACTATCAAGTTAGGTCACAATGTGCAATTGGGCTATTTTGCCCAAAATCAAGCCGACTATTTAGATGGCGAACTCACTGTGCTCGATACGATGTTCAACGCTGCTAACGATAGCAATCGTATGAAAATCCGCGATATTCTCGGCTCTTTCCTCTTCCGTGGCGATGAGGTAGATAAGAAAGTGAAAGTGCTTTCAGGGGGTGAGCGCAACCGCTTGGCATTGGCTAAAATGTTGCTGTCGGATTTCAATGTTTTGGTAATGGACGAGCCTACGAACCACTTGGATATCAAGAGTAAAAATGTACTCAAAAAAGCACTTCAGCAATTCGAAGGAACACTCATCATCGTGTCCCACGACCGTGATTTCTTGCAGGGACTCACTGATAAAGTATATGAATTTAAAAACCAACACCTTAAAGAATATTTGGGCGACATCGATTTCTATTTAGAGCAACGTGCTGTCGCTAATTTCCGCGAAATAGAACAACCTAAAGAAACGACTACTACAGCTACTAAAGCTGCTCAAACTCCTGAAAAACTATCTTTCGAAGAACAAAAACAACAGAAAGCAGCTCAAAACAAACTCAATAAAATAGAACGCAACATCACCGAGCTTGAACAGGAACTCAAGGTGATGAACGAACAAATGGGACAAGGCGTACAAACCGATGCGTTCTACAAACAGTACGAACAGAAAAAACAACAGTTGGAGGATTTAATGACCGAATGGGAATCTTTAATGAGTTAATCTATGCAACCTAAGAAAATCTTACTCTTTATCGTGGGGCTACTCGCTGCCCTTTTTGCAATGACCTTTTTCAGTCGTTATCACACCACTGCCAATGGTATGGTGCGTGAAGGCATTGCCTTTGGTGATGGGATGTTGCGCTATCCTACTCCCGATATTTTAGGAGAACTCTTCAAAGCTGATGAAAAAGAGAACAACAAACTCGATGAGCTTATCAAAGAAACTTCAGGTACTATCGTTGATGAAAAAACAAAAAACTTAGCAACTAACGATACTATCGAAAAAGATTCGCTGCATACCTTAGATACCAATGTAGAGGGTAAAATCTATTACCCTGGTAATAAAATTGATTATATCAAGCGCCTCAAAGCCAAGCTCACTCAGGGAGTATGCCAAATTGTACACTATGGCGACTCTCAAATAGAAGGCGACCGCATTACAGCTTATATGCGCAACCGCTTGCAACTTTCCTATGGTGGGGGCGGACCTGGTTTCGTTCCTATCAAAGTAGTGTATAGCCAAAATAGTATAGATATTGTTGCTTCACCTAATTGGATGCGTTATGCTTTCTTCGACCGTAAACAGCGCAAAACTGTGAAACACAATAGCTACGGACTTTATGCTACTTATTCGCGCTTTACTCCTTATGTAAAAGATACAGCTTTGTTGAAACCTACAAAGGCATCTTTTACAATCAAACCTTCTAAAAAATCCTACGCACGCCTGCAAAACTACACTAAATTTGCCTTGCATTATGGCAATGCCGTCAGCCGAACTGCGATTAAGGTATATCAAGGAAAAAATGTAATTAAAATAGATACCCTTATCGCCGATGGTAAATACCATAACTATCAACTGAATTTCGCTACTACCCCCGAAGAATTACGTGTAGAATTAGAAGCGCGTGTAAGTCCTGATTTCTATGGAATTACGCTTGATGCTGCTTCAGGAGTGCGCGCCGATAACGTGGCAATGCGCGGTGAAGCAGGACGTATTTTTACCCGTATGAACTATGAGAATTACCGCCAAATGTCTGCTGTCCGCAAACCCGATCTCTTTATTTTTGAGTTCGGTGGTAATACAATTCCTTATATGAAAACTGACCAGCAGCTGAAAGACTATGTTGAAGGGCTCATTTTCAATATGAAATGGGTAAAACGCGCCAATCCTAATGCGATGTTTATGCTCATAGGTAATGGCGATATGACCACCTCGCGCAATGGCAAACGTATCACTTATCCTTACGTGCCAAAACTCAATGATTTGATGAAAGAAGAGTGTATGAAAAACGATATTGCTTATTTCAGTATGTATGAGGCTATGGGAGGTGAAAACTCTATGATTACTTGGGTAAAAGAAGGTATGGCAGCTGCCGATTATGTCCATTTTAGCCCTAAAGGAACCAAACTTATTTCAGAAGTGTTTTATCAGTGTTTACACAACGACCTCACGGCGGTAGAATAATAGATTTTATGACAGACTTTTTTAACAATTTCTTTACTTTTAATCCAGAACATCCGCTTACCTTTGTGCGGATAGACTTTTGGATATTCTTCGTCTTGGTGTATGCCGTGTTTGCACTGATTTACAAACGCCGACACCTGCGCAATCTGTTTTTGCTACTCGCTAGTTTTTATTTCTATTACAAGGCAAGCGGTCTCTTTGTATTGCTATTGGTGTTCAGTACTGTTACCGATTTTTATCTGGGGCATTACATCTATCGCCAAACTGAAGAACGCCATCGCAAAATAGCTGTAACCGTGAGCGTTTGCTTGAATTTGTTTGTGTTAGCATATTTCAAATACGCTTATTTCTTTACCGATACTTACAACGCGCTATTCCATACCCATCATCAAACTTTTAACTATTTGGCTTATTGGGCAAATGGTTTTAGCAATCAGGGGTATTTCACTGTCGATAAAATCATTCTGCCCGTAGGGATTTCTTTCTATACTTTCCAAACGATTAGCTATACAGTAGATGTCTATCGCAACAAAGTAACACCGCTCAAATCTATACTCGATTTTGGTTTCTATGTGAGTTTCTTCCCTCAACTTGTAGCAGGACCTATCGTGCGTGCTGAAGAGTTTGTGCCTCAAATTCTTAAAAAAACAGTTGTTTCTAAAGAAGAGTTCAATAAGGCGATATTTTTCATTCTCAAAGGGCTTATCAAAAAGATGATTTTTGCCGATTTCATCGCTTTGCACTTCTTAGACAAAGTATTCGATGCCCCTTCTATGCACACAGGCTTTGCTAATGTACTGGCTCTCATAGGCTATTCGTTGCAAATCTATGGCGATTTCTCTGGTTATACTGATATAGCCATAGGGGTAGCACTGCTAATGGGTTTCCAATTGCCCGTAAACTTCAATTCGCCTTATAAAGCGCTGAACTGCGGCGATTTCTGGAAACGTTGGCATATCTCCCTTTCTACTTGGCTAAAAGACTATTTGTACATTCCATTAGGAGGTAACCGCAATAGTACCATAGGTACTTTCGTCTTCTCCTTGCTCTTTGTGGTAATTTTGGTAGTAGCTATCAACAATCTAGCATTCACCCTTATCACAGGGCTACTATTAGTAGCGGGCTCTGCGGTTGCTTTCTTTTATAAACCTTTTGAACGTTACCTCACTACCAATATCAACATTATGCTCACAATGCTCATTGGGGGCTTGTGGCACGGTGCGTCGTGGAAGTTTGTCATCTGGGGCGGACTCAATGGTTTGGGAGTGGTAGCTTATAAGTATTGGCGTAAGATTAGTCCGTATGAGAACAGCAATTTGTGGGTAGCACGTGTTTGGAAAATAGCCTTTACTTTTGCTTTTATTACTTTCACCCGAGTGTTTTTCCGCAGTAATGATATGGAGAGCGTGAATCAATGGTTTGACCAAGTTGCTCATAATATGGACTGGGGGTCAGCTATGCAAGTGATGAAGTACAACAATATCAGTTTAGGGATTATTCTCATAGGCTATATCACCCATTGGTTACCACAAAGTTGGAAAAACTATACCGAGCACGTCTTTTCCGAGAGTCATTACGTGGTAAAAACAGCCATTGCTTTAGTGGTAGTGTTGATATGTTATCAAGCTTATTCTACCGATATACAACCATTTATCTATTTCCAATTCTAATCAAGAATTAGTGTTTAGAAATTGATAATCAGTATTTTTTCTCTGTTTGTTTTCTTCGAGACCCTTAGAAATCTTACAAGATTTTCTGACTTTCTCCCTATAATATTCTCTCTACTTTTCTCAAATTTGCAAATTCCCAAATTATTCGTATTTTTGCCGATTGAAAGGGCTGTTACGCCCACTCTATTAACATAATAATCATAGAAAAATGAGTTGCAATACTTGCACACACAATACAAATAATAGTTGTAATACAAACTGCGGAGCCCGTAGCTTTGGCACTGCCAAACTATCTGTTTTTGATTGGCTGGCAAATACCCAACTCCTTGGCGGACAAGAGTATTTTGATTGCGTAGAAGTGCGCTTCAAGAACAGTCGTAAGGAGTATTTTCGCAATGTAGATAAGTTGCCCCTTCAAATGGGCGATGTAGTAGCTACCGAAGCTCCTTCAGGGCACGATGTAGGGGTAGTAACCCTCACCGGTGAATTAGTGCGTTCGCAAATGAAAAAGCGCAAAGTGGATTGGGAGGGCGAGATACCACGTGTGTATCGCAAAGCCAATCAGCACGATATCGATGTGTGGCAACAGTCACGCGCTAAAGAGATAGAAGTGCAAAAACAATCGCGTGAATTAGCTATTGCCTTGGGCTTAGAGATGAAAATCTCCGATGTAGAATTTCAAGGCGACGGCTCTAAAGCAACGTTCTACTATACTGCCGAAGGGCGTGTAGATTTCCGTCAGCTCATCAAGGATATGGCAAAAGCCTTTTCGGTACGCATAGAAATGCGACAAATAGGTTTCCGTCAAGAGGCTGCTCGTTTAGGAGGGATAGGCTCTTGTGGTCGTGAACTTTGCTGCTCTACTTGGCTCACCGATTTCAGAAGCGTCTCTACATCTGCAGCGCGTTACCAGCAATTGTCACTCAACCCTCAAAAACTCGCAGGGCAGTGTGGCAAACTCAAATGCTGTTTGAACTTCGAACTTGATACTTATCTCGATGCCTTACAAGATTTTCCTCGTACCGATGTAAAACTCCACACACAGCGCGGTATGGCATCGTGCCAAAAAATAGATATTTTCAAGCGTCTAATGTGGTTCACTTATGACGAGAACCCTATCACTTGGCACAAATTGTCAGTAGATAGCGTAAAGGAAATCATAGAGATTAACAAAGAAGGGGAACCTATAGAGGAATTAGAAGAGTACGCTATAGTTACTGATTTATCCTCTCGTAAGAACACTTCAGCTTATGAAGGTATAGAACTCACTCCAGTAGAGGAAGATAGCATCACCCGTTTCGATACGCCTAAACGCAAAAAGACCAAGCGTAACAACAAGAAAAACAGTAATGCCAATAAGCCTCAGAGGGATAACAAACCCCAACAAGCACAGGCTCAAGCGCAGCAAAATCAGCCTAATCAGGCACAATCAGGGCAGCCTAAACAAGGGCAACCTAACAAAAAGAAACAACAATTCAAGCCTAAGAATAATAGCAACAATGCTAATAACAATGGCAATAATGCTAATAACAACAGCAATAACAACCCTAATGCTGCCAAGAAAAAGTTTAATAATAAGAACAACAAACCTAAAGCTCCTAATGCCGATAAACCTAAAAATGAGAACGTTTAGTATATTATTGCTATTGATATCCCTTGTCTCTTGCCAAAGTGGGGTAACTTATAGCGAATATGTATCCTTGCCTAATGGTTGGACTAAAAATGAGCCAGTAACTTTTCTTATAGAGGAAAACGATACTTTGGTTAAGAAAAACCTATTTATAATGTTGCGCAATGATGAGCATTACGAGTTTAGTAATATCTACCTGATTGCCAAAATGGAAGTGCCTAATAGCGATAAAGTAATTGTCGATACCTTGCAGTACGAAATGGCAACCCCCGAAGGTAAATGGTTAGGTGATGGTTATTCAGCAGTGAAAGAGAGCAAATTGTGGTACAAAGAACAATTTGTTTTTCCTGCGAAAGGCAAGTACAATATCAAAATAGAACAAGCAATGCGCAAAATCGGTGACAATGAGGGAGTACCAGTCCTCAAAGGAATTACCGAAGTAGGATTGCGAGAAGAAACTAATTAACAAAGCGAATCAAGAGTTAAAAAATAGCATTATTGTTCTATTGAGAGTTATAATGAAAGTCTCTTTTTCGGATTGTCCCCCTTCGGGGGAACGCGGGCTTTTAATGCATCGTTATACTTTGGCAAAGTTGACTACTCTGATTATCAATAATTTTTGAAGTATGTTATGTAGGGGCGTTTTGCAAACGCCCACTTAAATAAAACTTTACCTTTTTCTTCACATCAGTCCTTTTCCGCCTTGTCTGACCTTGTCCAAAACCCCTGCGATTCTCCGAGTTTCTCTGCGATTTTCTAAAATAATCCTGCGATTCTCCGAGTTTCTCTGCGATTTTCTAAAATAATCCCTACAATTTCCCCAAAAACAACAATCAACCTAAAAATCACCGTAATTGACTTGGAAACAAGGTAAATGCAAATCCTTGCGCCACATATCTACCACTTGGTTGCGGTCATCTAAAAGGAATTCTACAAAGTATTTTCCTTGTATTTCACCCTCAAAAAGTTCTCTTTTAATGATGTTATCTTTGCGAAAATCGTTAGAGGTGCGCATCAGCAGTAAGTCGTAACCTATTTGGTGTTTATCGAGAAAACGCACTGTAGGTTCGCGGAATTTATCTTCGCGTCCCGAGAGCAAAATCACTTGATAGCCCTGTTGTTTAGCCATTTTCAATGCCGCAGCTACAGGTTCGTTCAGCAAGTCGTTATCACAAGTCGCCGCGTTGTAAGGATCACGACCATTGAGCAAGGAAAGAGTACCATCTAAATCGCAAATCACAGCCTTAGGTAGGTTCTTATCTTGAGTAGCATAGCTGGTAGTTGCCACTTGTACTTTGCGAGGAATAGGAGCAAAATCAAATTTTTCGAGAGTGTGCTTTAGGTTAGCCACATTTCTCTCTACCACACTTTTAGATATGAATTTTCCCGTTTCTTCATAGCGTTTATCACAGCGTTTTACTAATTCGTCTACAGGTAAATCAAATACTTTAAAACTGATATCAGCGTATTCAGTATAAGTGTGAATCATATCCTCAATGGTGCGTAGCGATGTGTTTGTAGCATCGATAATCACATTGGTATCGCTTTTTAGCAAGGTGAGCACCGAGGCTTCTACCATTTTGCTAATGCGTTCTTCATAAAAGGGAATCATCAGCGAATCACCAAACTGCATCAAGCGAAAGTCATCGCGATTCACGCGTATCCAATTGTCTTCGGTACGTAAAAAATAACGTGCAAAGGTAGATTTACCCGACCCCGGGGCACCCACCAATATAAGAAGTTTACTCATAGTCTGCTGTCTAATTGATTTTCTACCTCTTCCCCTAAAATGCGGTCGAGTACTAAGTTTTTAAATTCGTAATTCTCCTCGTGAATTTCATTATAAGGCGTTTGCAAAAGTTTGGCATTGATAGCCCAATCGTTGATAGAACATTTCAACTTACCTTTGATATTGCGTTTAGCGATTTGTTCTTCTAATCGGTCTTGAAAATCCACCCCGTAAATGAGTGTGAGGTAATCGTTGTTGCGCACCTTGAAAGCAGGCGGTATGCCTTGCATAAAAGCCTTACGAGGCTTGATAACTACTCCTTCTTCATCATTAGCGTTCATTTGGTCTACCCAAGCGCGTATTTCAGGGTATTTAGCTTCAAAGTCAGCGGTATCCGTAAAAGTGTAGTGCAAAAATTCATCGTTGTTAATACGTGCAAAACTGAGGTTGTCATTCACAAAATATTCAGTCCCGTCATCGTAGATTTCCTTTAAAATATTAAAAGGTTTGAAGTAAACAGTTGCATCTTTGCCAAAGATGTCCAATTGTCTTTTAAAAAGAGCAATATTCTTCTCGTAATGAGGCAAATCGAGTAGCTTCATATCGCGTATCGATTGGTACTGACGAATGATGTGGGTAGGGTATTTATCTTTCAGTTCCTTGCCCGAGAGTACTTTGGCATCAGCCACAAAAGCGAGGTATTCAGGTTTTTGCCTGATAGCGTTTATTTTTTCATATAAGTCGCTCTGTTGCAAGTAGTCGCAATGTATTTGATGAGAGATGTAATAAGCCGAAAACTCATTGGTAATAAGTCCTTTACCTAAAGCCGACCACGGCATCAATTCCGATTGGATAATGCGAATAGTTGTGTTCTCCCAGCTGAACTTAGCGTGCAACTGAGCGAGTGCTGGCACCCATTGTGAACGGTCTAAATGATTGATTTTATATCCATTTCGGCTTACTAAATAACTATCTTCTAAGTTCTTATGTAAGTAAATATCACAATAAGAACCCATATATTTCTTCTGTATTAAAATCTCTTTGATGTCTCTATCAAAGAACCATCGCAAGCCCTCATAAAGACTTTCAATTTCATTGCGCCCCACCGATTTAGGAGCTGGTGAAATTGTAGGCGAAAAAGCATTGATTTTGTTCTTGCAAAACCAATCAATACGTTTTTTTATAAGTGTTTTATCTTCCATCGCTTAAATTTGTGGCAAAGATAACAAAACACACACAATTACACAAATAATTTGCTTAATCAAACAGAATATACTACTTTTGTAGTCACACAATAAGAAAAACGATGAAAACCTATTTCAAACGATTATTCATTTTTACAGCTATCATTTTCAGTTTTCAATTCCATTGTGAAAAACAAGACGATTTTCAAACTGAAAAAAAACAAGCACTCTTGCAACACAACTATCTCATCGTGAACACTACTGATGGCACTCCTGCTGAAGTTGAGGTGAGTTATTCGGTTTATATCGCTGGGAATAAAGAAAATACTGTGATAACAGAACGCAAAACTACTCCTTTTGTGATAGGAGGAGAGAAAGTAATGGCAAAGTACGATAGTATATACGAATCTAATGGTAGAGATAGGTGGCATCTCTACAATGAACCTTATTATGATTATCAGCCCAAAGGAAGTGATTATCTCGTGATAAAAAACACTTCTACTACTACCTTAGAATATGCCGTGGTAGGGGCTCAAAAAGTGCGCTATTATGCTCTGCCTGAACTTAATAGAAAACCTCTCATCAGCCGTAAAGAACCTGTGGATATAAACAAAATACTAAAAGATTACCCTTTGCCTATTTACAAAGGAACCCCTGTATTGTATCTGTTTAAACCAGAACTCGCTCCACAAACTGATGTTTTTACTTTTTTGGAAAGCCTTTCGTCAGACGACAATACGCGAATAAACAAAATTACTCTTAAAACACCTACTTTTGGAAGTGTAACCCTCAATACACCAATGTCTATAACTGATGTCTTAGCTCTTTATAAAGAAGAATTTGAAAACGGAAACACTTTGTTTGATAGCTATTCCACTTATTACTCTCATCTCTTAGGTGAACCGAATAGAAGTTTAAAAACGCTTAATTGGTATGTGTCCGATGGTCTTTGGTATGGAAAATTATCTGCAGGACAAGAACTTATAAATGAAAAAGGCAAAATAAACTTTACAAATCTCAATAGCAAACCGAATAGACTATAAAGCAAAAAAAATAGGGTTTATAGGGTATATATCACTTTTTTTACTATTTTTGCCCCCCTAAACACTAATTGAATAAAAAAGAAATGTCAGAAAACAAATCACTATCTTTTGATGTACTCATCGAAATTCCCAAGGGGAGTCGCAATAAATACGAGTATGATTTTGAGTTGCGCAAAGTGCGTTACGATCGTATGATTTTCTCATCAATGATGTATCCTGCCGATTATGGCTTTGTGCCCGAAACCTTAGCTTTAGATTCCGACCCGTTAGACGTGCTCGTATTAGTAACCGAACCTACTTTCCCTGGCTGTGTAATGGAAGTTAAACCTATAGGAGTATTCCACATGGCTGATGAAAAAGGTCCTGATGAAAAGGTGATTTGCGTACCCGTTTCTGACCCAATATGGAATAAAATGAACGACCTTAGCGATTTGAACCCTCACCTTATCAAAGAAATCGAACACTTCTTTAGCGTATATAAAGATTTAGAAAAGAAGAAAGTAGCGATCAACGGTTGGGGTGATCTAAATGAAGCAGTGAAAATTTATCACGAATGTAAAGAACGCTATGTCAATAGTGGCAAAAATTTTTCAATAAACTAAACTAATGAGGCAATGAGTTGATTTGTACATCAACTCATTGCCTCATTACCTAATCAATAAATTGACCAATGCCTTTATTCAAACAAGACCCTTTCGGACATACCCTTTTCGTAAAGAAATGGCTCATTCGCGTTTTTGGACTCATTACCCATAGCAGGTATGATGGTTTCAATCAACTGAAGATTGAAGGCTCGGATATCATTCGTGAATTGCCTCCACAAAATGTGATGTTCATTTCTAATCACCAAACGTATTTCGCCGATGTAACAGCTATGTATCACGTATTCAACGCTAGTTTGAAAGGACGTAAAGATACCTTAGATAATATAGGCTATTTGTGGAATCCCAAACTTAATATTTATTATGTGGCAGCCTCCGAAACGATGAAATCAGGGATATTGCCCAAAATATTGGGGTATGCGGGCGCTATTCCTGTCAATAGAACTTGGCGTGAAAAAGGTAAAGAAGTACACCGTGAAGTACGCCAAGTAGATGTAGAGAATATAGGAATTGCCCTTGCCGATGGCTGGGTGATTACCTTTCCGCAAGGTACTACATCGCCTTGGAAACCTATCCGCAAAGGTACGGCACACCTTATCAAGCAATACAAACCCGTGGTGGTGCCCATTGTAATTGATGGTTTCCGCCGTTCGTTTGATAAAAAAGGTATCAATATCAAAAAGAAAGGGGTTCAACAATCAATGATTATCAAACCCCCTTTGCAGATAGATTATGAAAATGATACGGTTGAAGAAATTGTAACCCAAATTGAAATGGCTATTGAACAACACGAATCATTCCTCAAAGTAAAAAAATTAGAATCTGAGAATACGCCAAAGGTAGAAGGTCAAGAGCAACCCTAAACTTGCCAATCCTGCCCCCATAAGCGATGGGTAATTGGTGCTGAGCCCATAGAGCAGAGGCAATCCTCCTACATAAGCTCCAATAGAATTAGCAGTGTTGAATCCCGCTTGCATAAAAGCGGCTCCCATCATTTCTGATTGAGGTGCGCAGCGGAAAATGAGCATATTCAGCGGAGAACCTAATGACATCGACATTGCTCCACATACAAATGTAAGCACCCACGCTATAGGCTGAATATGTGAGAAAAAGAAGACCAATAGCAATACACTGATGAGCATCAACGAGATGTAAATAGTCGCTTTGATAGGCGATAGTCGGTCAGTAATCCAGCCTCCTAAGAGGTTGCCTACCACCATTCCCGCACCCGCAACTATCATCACCACCGATTTCATATCAGGGTTGATATGTGCTGTCTCTATCATCAAGGGTTGTATATAGCTGAACCACGCAAAAAGTCCGCCACAACCTAAAGCAGTAATACCTAAAACTAATAATGACCTTGGATTGAAAAATAAACGTACTTCGCGTTTGATACCAAGGTCTCTTTTGTTTTCTATATTGGGTAAGAAAAAGAATATCGATAGCATTGTAAGTAATCCTAACGACGATACACAGCCCATCGCTGTTCTCCAGCCTATCCACGCTCCTATGTAAGTAAGCAAAGGTACCATTATCAAATTGGCGACAGTAAGCCCTGCAAACATAATCGAAATGGCAAAAGCCTCTTTACCTTTAGGGGCTAACTGCTTGGCTACAATAGCACCTACCCCAAAGAATGCACCGTGGGGTAACCCCGAAAAGAAACGCGCTAAAAGCAAGGTGGTATAATTAGGTGAAAAAGCTGAAAGCCCGTTGAAAAGCGTGAAGAGCAACATAAAGAACAATAGTATCTTCTTAGGATTGTATGAGGCTGCCAATGCGATGAGCGTTGGAGCACCTACAACTACACCTATAGCATAAGCCGAAATAAGCCGTCCTGTGATAGCATCTTCTAAATGCATATCTTCGCCTATTACGCGTAATAATCCCATTATTAGGAACTCGGTAGCTCCTAAAGCTAAACCTCCTATAGCAAGAGACCACAGTTTTTTAATCATAAGTTTTCTTTTTTAAGTAATTTCTTTATATAATGCCTAATTTCTTCATCAAGAAGGTAGCATTTTTGTTTTTGCATACCCCATCTCTCAGTTTGTAATCAAAAGTGAGTTCCCCATTTTCAATGATTGATTCAAAACACTTATTCTGCAATTGCTGCGGATATTGTTCGCTGAGGTTACACACTTCTATATCGTGAGTGGCAAGTACCCCTAAAGCCTGTAAGGAGAGCAAGCGTTCTACAATTTTGATAGTGCCTTGCTGTTTATCTTCAGAATTGGTGCCGCGCAATACTTCGTCTAAGAGTACAAAGCAACGTTCGCTTTCTAAAGTTTTTACAATTTGCTGTATACGGTTGATTTCGGCAAAGAAATATGATTTGCCATCGCTAAGAGAATCGGCGAGACGCATAGAAACGAGCAATCGCAAAGGGTGTACATTGGCTTTACGCGCACAAACGGGCAAACCTACCAAAGTGAGCAACATATTCACTCCCAAAGTACGCAAAAAAGTACTCTTCCCCGACATATTAGAGCCTGTAAGCAGTATAAAAGCCTGCTCATTGAGGATAATATCGTTAGTAATGCGCTGTTCTGAAGGAATAAGAGGGTGTCCTATCGCCTCAAAAGCTATTTCGTACTTATTATTAAGAGTAGGATATACAAAATTAGGGTGATTATAGCTAAAATTAGCAAAACTACATAACACTTCAATCTCCCCCACCGATTGCAACCACTCTTCTATATGGGCTGCATAACGAGCTTTCCATTGCAAAAGCTGTTGGTAACGATGTATGTGATAGAAAGAAAATGCGTTGAGAGGTATAGATACTAATATATTGCCTACGCTGTCTAAATCGTCTAACAAACGTGAAAGTTGGGCTATTTTAGCACTTGCTTGCTGGTTTCTTTCAGGAAAACGTGCTTCTACTTGGGCAATACACTCCCTAAAAGCATACAACATTGTATAAGTACGTTCGAAACCTAATTTTTCTTTAGCTATTCTACCTATAAAACTAAAGAAAGTTACTAAATTTATAGTGAGCAATAGTTTTCCTATAGTTTTTAGCAGTTCGTTATCCCAACCATAACCTATTAACAGACATACAACAAGCAATATAGGTAAGGCTATAAGCGTATAGCGCATTGTATTACTCAATAGTTTAATAGGGGCTTTTGCCCACGCACTCAGTTTGGTATAGAACTCCTCACTATCGTCTATTTGTTGGGTGTAAGCAGTAAAGGTTTGTCGCCAATCAAGGTCGGGAGTAAGAGCTTGTATTTGTTTTTGAGTATCGAGAATACGCTCTGGAGTAGGGGAGAGGAGGCGTTCAGCTAATAGCTTTCTCCCCAAGAAAGTATGTGTGCGATTGAGGTAATGATAAAGCGAGCGTTCACCTAAAATATCTAAATCATAAGCGTAAGGGTGATTCTCTTGTTGGAAAGCACTACCATTATCAGTGAAGAAAATATGTTGTTCTAAAAAAGCAATTTCCTGCTCATTGAGGCGTATTTTGGTTTTAGCAATGGTGCGACGAGCACCTATCTTTTTATGTTTTACAATCAATAAAAAAAAGACGATAATAGCCAATATACAAAAGAGCCCCATCAGTATAGAGGGGGCTTTGATGAGTTGGTATACCAAGCCAATAATCAGTAACATAGCAACCAATCGCAGCAACCCTATTTGGTTGTATTGCTTGTTGAGTTTTTGATATTGTGCTGAGACTTCTAAATGTTTACGAGTGTATTCCATTAGTCATTTTGTTTTATTTCAGAATAGTAAAAGCGCAAATCATATTGGTAAACATACTGTTTTTCATTCTTATTATACTGATGAACTTTTATATTCTTTATGGCTTTATCGTTGTAGCGGTTGTACTTATTCTGTTGCCATTTGTCCAATACCTCCTTCTGTGGTATATGAGGGTAGTATTCGTATTCCAATTTGTATTCTTTTTCAAAAGGAAGTGAGTTTTCTCCTGTTGGGTTCATTTTTTCAGGAAGCTCTTTCTCAAATGTTTCAATGGTTGCAATATTGCCTTGAGTATCATAAGTGTAAAGATATTTGTCAAAGTTTCCATCGCGAAGGTTAAAAATTCTTTCTATGACTTGTCCTTTTTCATTTTTAATTTCTTGAGGAGGTAAAAAGTATTTTTCTAATGTATTTTCTTCGTCAAAAGAAAGGTAAGGATAGGCAGTTATTTCTGTCATATTTTTACTAAAATAATATACCCCATCAATACGTATAAGTTTAAATTGTTCATATACCTCCCAACCTTTTTTACTGAATAGGTCTAAATAGCGAAAATGTGTTTTTTTAATAGTGTCGTTAGTATATGTAAACTGAATGCTGTCTATAAGTCGAGTGATTCCCTTATCAGTTTCGTATTTGTTTATTTGTAGAAGGCTGTCTTTATCGTTGTATTTGTAGATATATTTTGTTCTATCAAAAGGCTCATCTTTATATTTATACAAAAGGGTTATTACTTTTTTTTGAGGGTCATATAGTTGTTGGTAATGACCAAATACTTTTTCTTTGTCAGAAGCTAATTGTTGGACACTTTGGATACTGTCCAATTGCCATCTTTTTTCTTGTGCAGAAAGCTGAAAAGTTACCAATAAGGTCATTGTATATAAAAAAATGTACATCATAAATTAAATTCAATTAGATCAGTTCCTATGTACTGTAGGGTGAGTTTATCGTATTCTATGTGCTGCAAAAGGTAGTATCCTTTTTTGTTTTTCAGCAGATAATAGTTGGATGAAGGAGTGCGATCTTGGCTACATTGCATACGATAGCCAGCATAGACGGCCAAAAGTTCTACATTTTCATTTTCTATAAGCCGTTGATTTTTCCAATACAAATAGTTTTTATCTATCAAAAAACTACCCCAAAACTTTCTAAGGCTTGCTATATCATATCCTTTGACAGGAACAAGCCCCTTGTAAGAAGGAAAATACACATAGTTTTTATCAGTATAAAAACCGTTTTTTTCTTCAAAAGAAGCTACATCTACATTTTGTAATTTGTTATTGTAATACACCTT
>ERZ773010.956-NODE-956-length-18928-cov-9.904944_pt1 | contig 18928 bp, 28 predicted proteins | sample MGYA00580842_ERZ773010 | MGnify/ENA primary metagenome ERZ773010 (study PRJEB29015, sample SAMEA2737982) | human oral metagenome | biome: human oral; feature: human-associated habitat; material: dental | place: China | collected 2107 ...
TGCTGAAAGGGCACGCGGACATCGTGGGGCAGAGCCTCGCGCCCGAGGTCTACCTCGCACGCGAGATTGGCGCGTGCTATGCGGGGCTGTATTTCGTCGTCAACTACGGCGAGGGCATCCGCCCGTGGTCGCACGATATGCTCGCGCAGATTTTCTACGACGATGCGCCCATGATCGGCGATATCCTGCTCGCCGCCATCCGCAGCGTTTCCGCCGAGGAGAGCGTCTGCGCATGCCGCAGCCTGCGCAAGGAGACACTGCTGAAGGATGTCTACAACGAAGAGTCGGATAAGGGTTGACGGAAATACACGGAAATTGTATAATAAACACAGAAAAAGGTGCTGCCGGTAAACGGTCAGCCCCGTAATCTAAGTGGTTATAAGGAACCCGCCTAGAGTTGGTGACTGGAGGCGGGTCTTCTTATGCTTTTAATGCTGCAATACAGATTGCAACGAGGAATACCAGTGAGAGAAACTCATATGGTCCCATAAGCATGCCCCCTTTTGCTGACCTGTCCAAGAGTCAAGCCCGGAGGGCACAGACGATTGGGAAACAGGTCGTATGCGAAAACGACCCAAGAGCGCAAGCATGAAATGCGACGCGCGATTGGATGCCGTTGACCGCCAAAGGGGCTGAGAATCGACCGCCTACCGCTTGTGGCAGCACCTGCGCGCATTATATCACGAAAGATTATTTTTGTGAACGTGTGTTTTGTAAAGCGCAAATAAACTTGCTGCAAAGAAAAGAAACTGTACTGTATACACGCTGAAATCGGTTGACACCAATTCCCCGCGGTGCTAGGATGATGGCGCAGGGCATCCTGCGGAACGTATCCGAAAGAAGGGGTGCGCCATGATCGATCCGATTCTCCTTTCAGTATTCACGCCCGACTGCACATGAACTGTGTGCGGTCGGGCTTTTTTGATGTGCAGGGAGGTTTTTGCCATGTCGATTCACATTGGAAAAGTCGTCATCATCGGGGCAAGCCATGTAGGCGCTGCCGTACTCAATAAGATCACGGATTTTCAGCTCGCCTCCGAGATCGCGCTCATTGATCTCGATATGGATCGTGCGCGCGGCGAGGCACTCGATACGAGTCATGCGATGTCTTCGCCGTACAGTACGAACATCAAGATTCATCCGGGGACGTATGAGGACTGCCGCGATGCGTCATTCATCGTCATCACGGCGGGACCGTCCATCCTGCCCGGTGAGACGCCCGATCGGCTGAAACTCGCGAGCACGAATACGAAGGTCATGCGCTCTGTGTTCAGTGAAATTGTGAAGTACACGAAGGATGCCATGATCATCATGATTACAAATCCGCTCGATGTGGCGACATATGTCGTTTCGACGGACTTCGACTATCCGCGTGCAAAGATTCTCGGTACGGGAACACTGCTCGAGACATATCGCCTGCGCTATATCCTTGCCGAACATTACGATATCGATCCGAAGAATGTCCAGGGCTACGTGCTCGGCGAGCATGGCAACGACGCCTTTGTCGCATGGTCAACGGTGAACTGCGCCAGTCTCGGTCTCGATCATCTCGACGCGTATTTCGAGCGCAGTGAAAAACTCGACCGCTGCAATATCGAGCATGGGATCATACAGACGGCCTATGATGTCGTCAATTTGAAGGGATATACGAATACGGGCATCGCCATGGTCGCCTGCCGCTTCATCAAGGCAATCCTCTACAACGAGCATACGATCCTGCCCTGCTCCGCTGTCATGGACGGTGCATACGGCATGCGTGATGTTGCGCTCTCCATTCCGCGCATGATCAGTCAGGACGGCATCGTGCGCTCCTTCGAGGTGCGCCTGCCCGATGACGAGATGGAGAAACTCCTGCGTTCACAGAAGAGTGTCCGTGCCGCGCTCGACGGTGCAGGGGTGAAATAAGGAACAAAAGATCTGCGGACATAAGAAAACAAGCCCATGCGTTCGTGCATAGGCTTGTTTTACATTTTGAACAGGTCACTGTGTGTTCCTGTTCTCGTCAGATAAAGCAGGAGCGTATCATCAGAAATCTCATAAATGAGCAGCCAGTCCGGCGTGATGTGGCACTCGCGGCATCCTATATAGTTTCCTGTGAGCATGTGGTCATAATGTTTTTGTTCCAGCGGTTCGCCATTTGCCAGTTTCTTAATGACGGCAGAAAGTAGTTCCGTATCATAGCCGCGCTTGGCAATACGTTTCAAGTCCTTCTGGAAACGGGAGGTCGGACGGATCGTGTACTTCATGCGAGCAGATCCTTCATCATCGCATCGACATCGGTGTAGCGTTTTCCGAGATCTGGATCTTCCTTCATACGGCGGACTTCGTCGAGGGCTTCCCGTGTTTCGGCATTCAGGGGATCGCCGCCGATCTCAAAAGGAAGACGGTACTCCCGCACCGTCTTTCGCGCAAAGATATTGAACGCCGTCGTCATGCTCATACCCATATCCGCACAAAAAGCGCTGAACTGCTCCTTCAGATCGTTGTCCATGCGTATGCTGACGTTGGTCTGTGACATTGCAATTCCTCCTTTTTATGTATAGAATAATGCAAGTCATGTGCACTGTCAAGAAATCTCAAGATAAATGAATCGCGGATAAAGCCAGTGCCGACACTTTTGCACAATCTTTTTATCAGTGATTTCTTATAACTATAGACTGACACAATAGTAGGGGCTGTTGCACAAAAGCGGTTTTACTTTTGTGCAACAGCTGCCTCCGCCGCCTCATATCCAACCATCAGCGCCTGCATATTCGCGTCGACGGTATGCGGCGGGACGCGGTGGCTGACGGCGGTCTTGACCGCTTCGAGCGGCACGATGCCGGAGACGCGCGTAATCGTGCCGAGGGCGACGATGTTGGCGAAGAGCGCCTTGCCGATCTTCTCGATGGCAAGCGTCGTGATGGGGACAGAGACGATGTGTGATGCCGCGGGCACGTTCGGGACGAGCTCGCTGTCGACGATGAGGATGCCCTTTTCGGGATCGAGATCGCCTGCGTATTTGTCCGCGGCCGCCTGTGTCATGGCGAGCACGATGTCGGGGTGCTCGACGTGCGGATGATAGATCACGTCGTCGCTGACGATGACCTCGGAGCGGGATGCGCCGCCGCGTGCCTCGGGACCGTAGGACTGCGACTGCGCGACATTCATGCCGCAGGCAGCCGCTGCCTCGGCGAAGATGATGGCGGCAGTGATGACGCCCTGCCCGCCGGAGCCTGAGAGACGAAGTTCCTTCTGCATATCAGAGCCCTCCTGCACGCCGCTGAATCTCGGCGTTTGCCATGCCGTACTCCTCGCCCTCGCATGCGCAGAGCAGTCCGATGGGGAACTTGTCCGGCGTGCGCTTTTCGGGCGGGAGGTTGTCCCACGCCGTCTTCATGACGGCAGAATCGCGCATCCATTCGAGCATTGCGGCGGGCGAGCCCATCTTGTTCTTGCGGCCGTATGCCGTCGGGCACTGAACGATGGCCTCGACGAGTGAAAAGCCGTGGTTCTGGAGGCCTCCCTCGATCATCTGCGTGAGATGCTTGACGTGGAATGCCGTGGAGCGTGCGACGTAGGTCGCGCCCGCTGCCTCTGCAATGCGGCATGCGTCGAGTGCACGGTCGATTGTGCCGTAGGGAGCCGTTGTCGTGGATTTGCCCGGCGGTGTTGTCGGCGAGGACTGTCCGCCTGTCATGCCGTAGATGTTGTTGTTGAAGAGGATGACCGTCAGCTCGACGTTGCGCCGGCAGCCGTGCAGGAAATGATTGCCCCCGATGGCAGTGCAGTCGCCGTCTCCTGTGATGACGATGACGTTCAGTTCGGGACGTGCAAGCTTGATCCCTGTTGCAAAGGGAATGGCTCTCCCGTGCGCCGTGTGTACGGTATCAAAGTCCATATAGCCCGAGCCGCGCGAGGAACAGCCGATGCCGGAGACGATGACCGTATTGTCCTGCGTGAATCCCTCCGCGCCCTCGATCGCCTGCGCAATGCACTTCAGCGCCGTACCGTTGCCGCATCCCGGACACCAGAGGTGGGGGAGGCGGTTCTGCCGAAAATACTGTTCAAAGCCGCGGTCGATCTCCGCGTGCATATTCATGTCCGCACGCATGCCTGTCCCTCCTCGCTCATCCGCCGAATCTCCGCCGTGATCTCCTGCGGGGTAAAGTCCAGCATATTGTACTTGAGACATGGAAGGACGGGCGTGCCGTGCGCTGCGCGCGTGACTTCGCCCACGAGCTGCCCGTAGTTCAGCTCTGCAACGAGGATCTTCTTCACGCGGGACGCAAGGCGCCCAATCGCTGCATCCGCAAACGGCCAGATCGTTTGGAGGCGCAGAAAGCCGACACGGATGCCGTCCGCGCGTGCTTCACGCACGGCCTCGTATGCCGTACGCGCGGTGCCGCCGTAGCTGACGACGGCATACGCCGCGTCCTCCATGAAATACTCCTCCGAGTGGATGATCTCCTCGCCCGCACGGTTGATCTTTTCATGCAGACGGTGGAGCATGGTCTCGGTGACCACGGGACTGCCCGAGGGGAAGCCCGTCTCATCGTGGAGAAGCCCTGTTACATGAATGCGGTAGCCGTCACCGAAGCGCGCCACATCGGGCACGAGATCCTCGCCGACGGCATAGGGCTGGTATCCCTCGGCGCGCGTCTTCGTCGGCAGACGGCGCGGGTAGATGTCGATCTCATCGGCAGAGGGGAGGATGACATTCTCGCGCAGATGCCCGATGATCTCATCTGTCAGCAGGATGACGGGCGAGCGGAAGCGCTCGGCATAGTTCACCGACATCACTGCCATATCGAACGACTCGCGCACGCTCCACGGCGAGAGTGCGATCATCGGATGGTCTCCGTGCGTGCCCCAGCGTGCCTGCATGACATCGCCCTGCGACGGCGCGGTCGGCTGTCCCGTCGAGGGACCGACGCGCTGGACGTTCACCACAACGCAGGGGATCTCCGCGCACGCCGCGTAGCCGATCAGCTCCTGCTTCAGGGAGAAGCCGGGCCCGCTCGTTGCGTCCATGACCTTTGCTCCTGCGAGAGAGGCACCGAGGATGGCGCCCATCGCGCCGATCTCGTCCTCCATCTGGAGGAATGTGCCGCCGATCCGCGGCAGCATCTTTGCCATCTGCTCCGCGATCTCCGTCGACGGGGTGATGGGGTAGCCCGCGAAGAACGTCACGCCTGCGGCGACAGCACCCTCGGCGATCGCCTCGTTGCCCTGCATCAGCCTTGCTTTGCTCTCGCTCATCTCACGCCCTCCTCTCTACGAATATCGCGAAGTCGGGACAGCGCATCTCGCACTGTCCGCATGCGATACAGTCTTCCGGACGGACGGGCGTGATCTTGCCGAGAAGGCTTACCTCGAGCACCTTCTTCGGACAGAACGCTGCGCAGATACCGCAGCCCTTGCACCGTTTTTCCTTAATGTACAGCTCACCCTTCATGGCGCTCAACTCCCGCCGGGATGCGGAAACACATCCCAAATACACAGAATACCTTGCATCCGTCTTTATCCGCGCGGATGCTTTCAACATTATAACAGAAGATACAGAAAAAATGAAACAGTATACATGAATACATGCGAGCTTGTTTCAAGGATAAAATGCCTGACGCACCTTCTTCTCCGTAGTAATCTGTGAACACATTGATTTAGGAGGTGCCTGTTTGACATTTTATACCTACAACTACATCACGCAGCACAGCCAGTTCAACAACGCAGTATGGTATGTGCTGTCGTTTCTCGCACTTGCGGCACTTCTTTTTGTGAGCATCAAATATCTGCGCAACCGTCTTGTGTCGCGCTACCGGGACCTCATTGTCATTCTGTTTCTCGCGGTCGCATTCCTCGGCGGGATGCAGTGGAACGATTACAACCGTACGAAGAGCGATGTGGAGGCAACCTCGCGTGTGGTGCAGTTCTTTCACACGTTCAGTGAGGATATGGGCATGCCTGTGGAGGATGTCCGAACAAACTCCACCTATTTGAAACAGGGGATGCTCGTCGATGTGCAGGGGACGTTTTATGCGGTGACGTTCAATGCGGACTTTACCTCGTTCCAATACGAACGGACGCATCTCCTCGGCCGCGATGTGAAGATTGCGGACAAGGAGGACTGATATGTTGATCTACTCTCTGATGCTGGGCAAGCTTGCGCTCGGCCTTTTATGCCTCATCCTCCAGATCAATCTGCTCGGCAAGGGCAACCTCGCGCCGAACTCCGCGACGGATCAGGTGCAGAACTACGTGCTCGGCGGCATCATCGGCGGCGTGATCTACAACAATGCCATCTCGATTCTGGATTTCCTGCTCGTGCTCATCGCGTGGACGATGCCCGTGCTGATCCTGAAATATCTCAAGATGAACAGCGGTGCGATCAAGGACTTCGTCGACGGCAGTCCCGCCGTGGTGATCGAGCGCGGCAAGATACTCATGGATGAGTGTATGCGGCACGGAATGCTCGCACATGACATCATGCTGAAACTCCGTATGACGGGGGTCTACTATGTAAAGGATGTAAAGCGTGCCGTGCTTGAGCCGAACGGGCAGCTGACCGTCATCCAGTACGGCGAGCAGAACGCGCGCTATCCGATTATCCTTGACGGGCAGGTGGATGAGGATATTCTTGAACTCATCGACAAGGACCGCGACTGGCTCAAGGGCGAGCTGAGCATGGCGGGCTACGAGCCGAAAGACATCTACATCGGCGAGTACAAGGACGGCACACTGATTGTCCATCCATATGAGAATGTGTGAGGAGACAGATAAAAACACCCGACTGCTGAAGCAGTCGGGTGTTTTCATGCCTTTTTATGCTGATGAATCCACGTGAGAAGTTTTTCCTGTGAGATCTTTCCGGAGGCGACTTCCAGAATAATGGTATAGAGTTCCTTAGCACCTGCTGCTTTGTCAGGAGGCTCATTTTGCCAGCACCGCGTATGCGTCTCGGTTTTCCTCCATCAGTTTGCGCGAAACGGCAAGCACATCCGCATCTGACAAGGCTTCATTGCGATCAAGCTGCTGAAAGTCAATGACGAGGTAGCGCGGAGCATTGTTCTTTAGAATGACCGCCGATCCTTTTTCATCGACGAGCCGTGCAACCTTGGAAAAATTTTGATTTGCCTCGGTCATGGAAATCATCGTGTCGGTATTGATATTCATGAGCCCGCCTCCTTTCATTCAGCATAGCATAAATATAGGATAGATACAACCTATATTGCTTAGTCCTTTACCCGATACGCGACTGCATACATGACGGGCAGTACGAGCAGGGTCAGCACGGTTGCAACGATGAGGCCGCCCGCGATGGCGACGGCCATGGGGCCCCAGAAGATGCTGCGCATGAGGGGGAGCATGCCGAGGATGGCTGCGGCCGCCGTGAGCATGATGGGGCGGAAGCGCAGGACGGCCGAGTCGATGATGGCGTCCATAGGCTTCTCTCCTGCCTCCTCATGTTTTTTGATCTGGTCGATGAGGATGACGGAGTTGCGGATGATCATGCCGAAGAGGGCGAGGACGCCGAGGTAGGCGACAAAGCCCATAGCGGAGCCGGTGAGGAGCATGGCGAGCACGACACCGATCAGCCCCATCGGGGCGGTGAGGAGGGTCAGCGCCATCTTGCCCATGGTGCCGACCTGTATCATGAGCAGGGTCATGATGATGAAGACCATGGCGGGAAGGGGCTGCATGAGGTAGCGCATGGAGTCGTCTGCGTCCTCAAGTGCGCCCGCGGCGGTGATGGTTGTGCCGGCAGGGAGTTTTGCACGCAGCTGCTCGGTTGCGTTGTAGATGCGAAGCGCTGCGTCGTTGCCCTCACCCTCTGTGACTTCAGCCTGTACGGTGATGGTGGGCAGGAGGTTGCGGCGCTTGATGAAGCCATCCTCTGCGGCAAAGGAAAGATGTGCAAGCTGTGCGAGCGGGACATAGCCGCCATTCGTATAGATGGGCAGCTCACCGAGCCGCTCGATACTGGTGCGGTCCGCATCCGCAAGGCGCAGCACGATGCCGATGGTGCGGTCGCCGGCGTAAAACTCCGCCGCCTCTGCTCCTGTCAGCTCGGTATAGAGCATTTGTTTGACGGCCTTGGCACTGATCCCGTAGAGCTTTAGTTTTTCTTTGTCAAAGTCCACGTGGATGGTCTTGGCCTTTTCTGCCCAGTCGAGATGCACATTTGCTGCTGCCGGATCTGCCGCGGCAATGGCGGCGACTTCACCCGCGACGCGGCGCACTTCGTCGGTCGTCGGGGCAGAGATGCGCATCATGACGGGAAAGTCGGCAGGAGGGCCGGTCTGGATGTACTGCGTCGTGACGCGTGCGCCTGAGAGCTCGCTCAGGCGCGCATCGGCAATCACGGCGGCAAGTTCCTCACGCTCTGCGGTGCCGTTTGCGGTGATGACGAACTGCGCGCGGTTCGCCGCATCTGCTTTTGGATCGACGGTGAGGACGAAGCGCGGCGTGGACTGTCCGATGTAGGCGGCGTAGTTTTGAATTTTGTCCTGATGTGCGTCAAGGATGGCAGCGAGACGGTCTGCCTCTGCCTGTGTCGCATGGATGGACGCGCCCTGCGGGAGGGTCAGACTGACGAGAAGCTCCGGGCGCAGGGAGGGCGGGAAAAAGGTCTGTTTGATATGGGGGAAGGCGGCGAGGGCGGCGATGAAGATGAGTGCCGTGCCAATGAGAACGATGGCGCGGTGCGTGAGAAAGAGCGTGAGTACGCGGCGAAAGAGCCGGTAAAATGGGCTGTCATAGGGATCGTGTGCGGTGCCGCTCTCCGGTTTTTTAACGCGAATTAAATAGTATCCAAAGAGCGGCGCGATCATCACGGAGACGATCCAACTGAGGACGAGGGCGATGCTGATGACGGGAAAGAGTGCGGCGCAGAATTCGCTCGCCATCCCCTTGGAAAACGCGACGGGGATAAAGCCGGCGCAGGTGATGAGTGTACCCGTGAGCATGGGCTTTGCTGTCTGGGTAAAGGCGTAGCAAGCCGCGTCAAAGCGCTCCATGCCGCGCTCTAACTGGACGCTCATCATCTCGACGGCAATGATGGCATCGTCCACGAGGAGCCCGAGTGCGATGATAAGAGCGCCGAGGGAGACTTTGTGCAGGTCGATGCCGAGGAGGTACATGCTGGCGAAGGTACCCGCGAGGACGAGCGGGATGCAGCCCGCGACGACAAGGCCTGTGCGGATGCCGAGCGAGAGGAAGCTGACGCCGAGCACGATGATGATGGCGAGAAAAAGCGTCTCAACGAAGTCGTGGATGGAGTTCTGTACGACGGCGGGCTGGTTTGATACCTCGTGCAGTGCGGCGCCGAGGGGGAGATCCTGCTGAATTTTTGCAGTCAGGGCTTTTAGATTCGCACCGAGCGCGAGGATGTTGCCGCCGTCCTCCATCGAGACGGCGATGCCGATGGCAGGCGCACCGTTATACAGCATCTTGGGCGTGGGCGGGTCGATGGTGCGGCGCTCGATGGTGGCAATATCGCCGAGCCGGAACACCTTACCGTTTGCGGCAATGGGGAGGGCGCGAATATCGTCTATATCATTAAAAACGCCCGAGGCACGCAGATGGACTGTGTCGCTTTCGGTCTCAATGCTGCCGCTCGTCATCATCGCGTCCTGTCCCTTGAGCGCGTCCGTGATTGCTGTCGGGGGAATACCGAGTGCCGCGAGGCGCGCAAGTGCAATTTCGACATAAACGCGTTCGCTCTGCACACCGATCAGCTCCGCCTTTTGCACGGATTTGACGGAGAGGATGCGGCGGCGTGCGTCCTCTGCCATCTGCCGCAGCTCCTCATAGGAGTAGTCCGCGCCTGTGATGGCATAGACGGAGCCATATACATCGTCAAAGCGGTCGTTGTAGTAGGGCCCATAGACGCCGTCCGGCAGGTCGCGGCGTACGTCCTCGCCAAAGTTGCGCACATCGCGCCACGTTGGGCGGATCAGTGCGGCGTTTATATCGTCGCGCAGGCCGACATAGATGATGGTCTGCCCCGGACGCGTTTCGCTTGTGATCTCTTTCAGCCCCGGGATGTCTTGAAAGCGGCGCTCGAGTTTGTCTGTGACCTGCTCCTGCATTTCTTCGGCAGATGCACCCGGCCATGCGGCTGAAATCACCATCTGACGGATGGTGAATGCGGGGTCTTCCATACGGCCGAGCGATTCGTAGGCAAAGACGCCGCCGACGGCAAAGACGATGATGAAATACCAGACGAGTGCGCGGTGGCGCAGGGAAAGCTCGGTGAGGTTCCTCATTTCGTGCGCACCTTCTCTCCCTCGTGCAGCTGGTGGACGCCTGCCGTTACGACAACGGCGCCGCGCGGCAGCCCATCGACCACGGCATCATTGCCGCGGAATGCTGTCACTGTGACGGGGGTGAGACGCACGGTACCGTCCGCGACAATGTAGACCTCTGTTTCATCTCCCGTTTGATAGAGTGCAGAGAGAGGGATAACAGCACCCGTCACAGACCCTCCTGCAAGGTATACGTGTGCTGTCATGCCGAGGGGGAGTTCTGCAGGGGCATCCGTGAGCGCGATGCGTGCCGTGTATGTATGCGCTGCGGGATCCGGCGCAGGCGAGAGTTCGCGCACATATCCCCCATAGGATGTACCGTCTGCCCAGAGGGTGACGGCGGCCGGCTGTCCGACGGCGACCTCTTTGAGACGGGTTTCGGGGATGGCGATCTCAATTTCACGTGCGCCCTCCTGTGTCAATGTCATCACGGTCTGTCCTGCACCTACGACCTGTCCCTCCTCTGCCATGATGTTTGATATGACGCCGTCCGCGCCCGCGACGAGGTTCGTATAGCCGAGTGCGTTGCGGCTCTGCGCATCTTGTGCAGTCGCCTGTCGATAGGCAGCTTCGGCTGCGTCTGCGCTTGCGCGGTACTGATCGAGCATGGCGGCGGGGACGGCCTGCGCTGCATAAAGCTGTTCATAACGTGCGAGGTTTGTGCGTGCAAGCTGGAGCTGGGCGCGTGCTGAGGAGACAGCGGCGCCGGTCACGTTTGTCTGCTGCTGCACATCGCGCGCATCAATCGCCATGAGCACATCACCTGCGTGGACGCGTGCACCTGCGTCTACGTTGCGTGATAAAATTTGACCGCCGACTTGAAAGGCAAGCCGCGTCTCATAGCGGCCGCGCACCGTACCCGTATAGCCTGCCTCTGCTGCCGGTGCCTCAGAGACGGTGATCGTGCGCACGAGGGGCGGCGGCGTTTCCTGTGCGGTATCACTGCCACAGCCCGTGAGTACTGCAAGGACTGCCGCAAGGAGGATGGTGATGGAGGAACGCTGCTGCATAATCAATCTCCTCTCTCAAAAAGTCATAGTAAGCTTACTTGAATTTTACCACTGAATAGGAGAAGTGTCCATAAGGAAGGGATTTGAACGCACACGCATTTTATGGTAGAATAAACCAGCTTAAATAAACCCCTTTCATATCAAGCCTCCTACGGTATGATTCGAGCATTTGTCTACAGATTGTCTACAAAATTACTTGCCTACGATTTCTCCCAAAATACGCGCTGTCTCTTGTTTCATCTCCTCTGTGTCATGTGTATAGAGATTTTGCGTGATGGTGGTATCAGCATGACCAAGGCGTGCTGCAACATCCACAGGTTTCGCTCCGGCTTCGATAAGACGGGTCGCATGTGTATGGCGAAAACTGTGTGCGTTCATCTTTAGCGCCTGAAACATACATGTCACCGGCGTATGTCGGAACGGAGCGCCGGACGGCTGCACACAAATCAGCGCACGGCGCTCACAGCCGTCAGGACACGGCAGTATTTTCGGAAGAACCAAAAGCGCACGACGGTCTTTCACATCCTCATAAACGATTTGATATGCTTTTCCCAGGCGCATTTCCTCTTTCGTCTGCACGGCTTTCAGCGTGCGAAGATAGGCGAGAAGGATAACATCAGCATAAAAACTTCGTGTACTTGTGTCTGTTTTAGGGGTATCAAAGTAATTTTCGCGCTGACGCTGTCGAATAACCAGAATTTCCCCTGTTTTGAGATCAACATCCTCCCACGTAAGCCCAAGAACCTCACTGATACGCATACCTGTATGATACAGTATCTTGACGGCGGAGTAGTATCTGCTGTTCGTTGGAATGGCGGCGAACTGTTCCGGTGTAATCACTGTACGTTGAATCACCTTGCGCGGCGCACTGCGGGGGATGGATAATCCTGCCGTTGGATTTGCCGGGATAAGTTCTGCGGGGTAGACCGCATACTTCAGCGCAACGGAAAGCACCGTTTTTGTCTGCTGGATGGTTCCGTGGGATAAACCCTTTTTTGCAAGTGATTGAAGCCACCCATCGACATCGCGGGGGCGAAGCTCCTGCACATAAAACGCACCGAGGTATGGATTGATCCGCACATTGACTGCATTTGTATAGTTGCTGAACGTCGTCCGCTTGACATTCGGGCGCACCACATTTTCGAGCCATGAGGCAAGATAGTCCCGCAGTTTGACCTTCTCCGATGTGATACCGATGTTGCCGCTTTTCCAGTCGGCGTATGCTTTTACGCCCGCATCGAATGCTTCATCTTCGGTGGCAAAGCCCCCTTTCTCTTTCATGCGGCGTGGATTCTTAGAGACCTCAAAACTATAGGAGTACGTCTTTCCACGCTTACGAATTCTGATCTTAGACATAAAGAAAACCTCCTTGCATAAGGAGGCGAATCATGGTAGAATTTAAGTGCAATGTGGCATGATTCGCTTCATGTCTGCCGCTCTCTCTGTTGGTGCAGAGAGGGCGGTTTTTATGTGATCGGATAAAGGTGTTCGGTGAATACCTTTTATTTTTTTAACTTTTTGTATGAATTGTGAAAAACCCTCACATTGTATTTCCAACCCCGTCGAAATCGACCGGTTTAACCGTGTCAGATTCGAGGCGGTTAAATGTGTAGCTGAATGAACCGACCTGTGCTATATTGGATTCGTTGCCGCCCCTACACATGGCAATGAGAGGGGGTGTGTCGAGTGTCTGTGTCCACATTTATTCTCTCCATCTTGGCTGGTGTAATCGCCAACTGCATCAGCAAATGGCTCGATGAGAGAGACGACGGCGACGAGCCTAGGCGTTAGTCCCTGCCTGCAATATGGGAATAGAAAAGCCCCCAAGGTGCGAACTTGGGGGCTTTTCGTGTGTCTATCTGTTATCCACATTTGCCATAGATAGTATAGCACAAGTCCCCAATGAGATGCAAGTGATACGTTGCCGCCGCTTAGGTGCGGCCTTTTTTTATGCCCTTTTTGCGGCGGCGGTAGAGGAAGGAGGCTGATGCAGCCTTTTTTCGGCGTGTGTTATGCAGCAGGGCGATGCTCATAGTTCACAACAGACATCTCCGTCGGTGCATGGCGCAGGGATTCGACAATCTGCTCAAGCACACGGGCAACCTCATCGCTATAGGTGGTGTCGCCACATTGGGAGCAGACGAAGGACGGAACGTCCTTAATGATAATGATATGTGCGCCGAGATCGACCATAAACGTGGTTTTTTTCTCCTCAAGAGAGCCTTTGCACATAAAGCAGCTCATTGTGATTTCTCCTTTCGCGTCCTTCCGTCCGCTTCCCAACGGTTCGGATCTGGATAATAGGCAGTGATGAGATAAAGGGTGTCGATGCTGATGCCGCAGAGGACATGAAGCCATGCGTTCTTTATCGTTACACCGAAAATCAAATAGCTTGGATGCGGATAGTCCTCGGGATAACGCTCAATAATTTCACCCGTTTCAAGTGCGTGTGTCACATCGTCGATGGATATGCCGCGCTGAAAGAGGCGCAGAAGTATGTGATTCGTCCATTGGAGCTTATGCGCAGAACATCGTTCTTGAATCGTTTTCAGTATGGCGGTGTCTTTTGCGCTGTCAAAGTCCAGTATCTCCATAGAGCACCCTTTCTTTTACCGCCTATGGGCGGTCTTTTTTTATGCTCTTTTTGCGGCGCGAATCAGGCAATCTTACCCATCTCAAGAGGTGTGCTGCATTCATAGAGATGTTCCGGCGCAATGTCCATATCATCGTTCCAAATGACTGTGCCGCATGCTGCCTTTGCACGCAGGAAAAAAGGGAGACTTTTGAGTGGGGCAAAGATAGGCTTTTCGAGGAGGGGACGCGCGTCATAGATACGTTGTGCGCCGCCCGTGAAGGTGATAAGCAGAGTATAGTCCTCCCGTGCCTTCACATCCTCAACAATCCATACAGGCTGTTTCATGGCAGTGCTCCTTTCTCTAGCGTAGTGGGTCAATCTTGTAAAGCGGCTGCTCATTCATCGCAAGCTCCCAGTTAGCGAGAAGCTCATCACGGTGTAGCTCCGTCCACGCCGCAATCAGCTTGCGTTGTTTGCGCGGCATATTCTATCAGTCAACTTGTGTATCAATAAATCTGCCGAGTAAAAAATGCACTTCGCGCGGGTCGGGGTGTCGTTGGTTGATAATGCGTGTCATCTCGTCACTGTCAATCTCGGTAGAGTATGCGAGCAGATGCGCCGCGTATTCGTTTGCCTCTGCCTCAAGATGACTACGAACATAATACGTGCAGTCGGGGTGGAGATAGTACCCATAACCTGTGTGTAGCCGCGCATGTCCAAGTTCATGGCAGACAATCACCTTTTCCGCCGCATAGCATAGCCCTTCATTTAGAACAATATATTTCCGTCTTAGTACGTTTACAAAGAATCCGCGTATATCATCGGGAAGGGGGAGACGCACAATCGTTATGCCGAGATCGTCCGCGAGCTGGAACGGGTTTCCTGTGCGGTATTTTTTGACGAGGTTCTTGACGCGGACTTTGATGTTGAACATGACGCATCAGTCCTTCTTCCGCTTGTTTTGCCTTTTTGCATCCCAAAAGACGAACTCAAGAGCACTACGAAGCTTTTGTTGATCTTCTTCACTGAGGTTGTATGTATCACCATCAAACATGACCTCTGTTTTGTTGAGGAATTTTGCGAGGTCGTTCAGGTCGCGTTTGGAGTGGGCGGTGGAATCGCGCTGCGTGAGTGTGGGCAGATCGCCCGCGGCGGGGGCGGGGGATTGCTCCATCGGCTCGTCATACCCCATCAACCATGATTCATTCACTTTAAGAGCCTGAGCCAATTTATATATTTTGTCCTGCTTTGGTGTAACTTTGCCAGAAAGGTACTGACTGATTGCACTTTTACCGATTCCGGATAGGCGAGATAGCTCTATGGGGAGCATATTTCGAGCAGACAATGCTTCCCGCAAGCGTTGCTGTGTAGTCTGTTTCATGTTGCTTCCTCAATTCTACAAGAAGTTACTTCATAGTATATCACACGATAAACTTAAGTTCAATAAGTTTAATTTAACGGTTAATTTTTTTGAACAATGTTGTTGACTTTCTGGCGAGTGGGTGATATGATTCAGTTAGTTCAATAAATTGAACTAAGGGAGGTGAAAATGTGGGGTTTGACTATAGTAAGCTTCGAGGGCGGATAGTGGAGAAATTTGGAACGCAACAGGCTTTTGCGAAAGCGTTGGGCGTTTCTTCGCGTACGCTTTCGCTAAAGATGAATAATCGTATCCCGTTTGGGCAGGATGAAATCGACAAGATTATCACACTGTTGCAGGATACGCCGCAAGACATCAAGGCTTATTTTTTTACCAAGAAAGTTCAATAATTTAAACAACAATCGCGAGTAGTTATAAAAAAGTACGCGAAGCGAATAAGGAATGTACGCTTCGCGTGAAGGTCAAAAACGTTTCCTACTAGGCTCTGACGAATCGGACATAGAGTAGGTCTGCTCCGAAGACCGAAATGCTTTCCTTATCTCCGGCAAAGATATAGGGAATTGTCGGGTCTAACTGCAGCATCTCAAAATCGTCTTTGTCGAGATGATATTCTTTGCCCGGTCTAGCAACTTCGATGGAAGACAGATTTTCAATAGTAATGCTGCTGTCGTTTTTGAAGAAAAGCTGGACGTTTGTCATATTAACACCTCCTTTCGCTGTGATTATACCACGGCGGGAAGGGGCGCAACAACCGCGAGAGGAGGTGAGGGGATGGCAAAAGAAAAGCCCCTGCATGAGCAGGGGGCTAGGCAATCATTAGGTCTGGGATGTAGTCGTTTCGCTTTGACCAGTGTATGGGCGTCGCCGCGTAATTGGAAAAAGCTTCGATGGCATCGTCAGCGATTCTATTTTCATCATTGAGCATGGCGATCATCTTGTTTTCGACAGTACGATTTTTTTGAATATCCTCCCACATAAAGAGCACAGCGGTGACATTGTTTTTTCTAGGGGTGTTGATGGCGTAGACAAAACGCTCGGGTTTCTTCTTCCCTTTGGGGATAATGAAGTCAACCTTGTGAATGTAGCCGCTTTTCCCTTGGAACTGTGCGTCAGGAGTATAAAAAATATCGTTCTTCTCAAAGAAGTGAACGACCTCATCCAGAAAGATCACGCCTTTCTTTTGGGATGATGGGACGAACATATCACTGGCGGACATCATCGCCTGCAATAGCAAGTGTTGTTTTACAGGATATGCCTGCATCGTCGTCTTGATCTGCAGCTCTTTATCGTCCGTAACAGTGACGCCATATCCACGAAAGAAGTTTTGAATTGCTTTCATCCTTCTGCCAACAGATATGTCGTACAGTTCCATATCCCTGATGATATAGCCGTCATCGGACAAAGTAACTTCTCCCCGCTCCTCCTTTGCGAAGATGACCAAACCATCATTGTGGCGATCCATGAACGGTGTTGCAATCTCTGTCCAGCCATTTGGAAGGTGGGTTTCAACAGTGTTTGTCTTTACCCAGTTCAAATAGCTATCGGTGAATGTCCTCATTGAAATCCAGCCCTCCTTGTCCTTGAATGCGCAGTTTGTCTACGTCTATTACTTTAGCATAGATCAAAAAGTCGTGCAACGTCTGGAAAAAATCAAGGGGATCGGAGAAATCGGACGGAAGCAAATAGGCGTTATGATCCTTTTCGTTTTCGTCATATATGTGAATGTGTGGTGTATGTGCAGGGATGGTTGTGCCATCAGCATTTGTGTGAAGTCCCTGACCATCTGTATCCAGTCGCAGGAGCGGGATGTTTTCGTAGAGGAGAAGATAGGATGCGTTCTTCCGAGCTTCATTCTTACTGCGGGCAACCTGCATAAGAAAGGTAAAATCTCGTAGCCGTTCAAGATCGGATGCAGGGTAGCGTTCTCTTTCTCCCCGTGCCGGCACTCTTAATGTCTGATCGTGCATCATCTTCTGAAGGTTTCTGAGAAATTCTGCTTCGTCATAGGTGAGGTTCATCTCTCTATCCTTTCTGGAAGATCATCGATTCACCGCTGGATTATCCGTTCTACCGACGAGATAGTCAAGCGATACGTCAAAGTAGTCCGCGAGGGCAATGAGTTTGTCGGTAGGAAGTTGACGTTCCCCTTTTTCATAGCGGTAAAAACCCATGATGGAAACGCCGAGATGCGCTGCAATGTCCTTTTTCAAAGCCTTGTGTTCTTCTTGGAGTTCTTTCAATCGCTCAATCAAGGTAGCCATAAAATCCCTCCTAAAAATTTTCAAAAGAGCATTGACTTAACCGAATGGTTAAACTATACTACAAGTAGAAATTAACCGAATGGTTAATCCATGAAGGGAGGAAAGGAGATGGGTAAACTTAAAGAATATCGAGAACGCGCACATCTTACGCCAACGGAACTGGCACAGAAAGCCCGTATTTCTGTGATGTCGTACTATCGGTACGAGCAAGGAAAACGCATCCCTGACGCACAGACAGCTTCTCTGATCGCTCGTGCGGTAGGCAGTACGGTCGAAAGCCTCTGGGGTGCAAGTGGTTAGGCGTATGCAGGACGGGGTGGGGGCGTGGATGTACGGTGGTGTTCTTCCTCTTTGCAGTCAAGGGCTTCCGATCTGGTGAGTTCCTCACGCATCAAGGCATCATATTCACGCTTTACGTTGGGGTCTTTTAAGAGTTCTTCACGAACTTCATGCCATGTAATCATGATGGATTCCTCCTTTGGTAGTCTGTTCGGTATTTCTTTGCAAGTTGAATTTGATTCGGCGGTGTCTTCTGTGTCTTTTTGACGAAGCCATTTGTCAAAACAGCAGTGTTGCCAACAATGAAGAAATAGAGGACACGGGCAATGTTGCTGCCGGATATGGCACACAATTCAAAAATACCGTCCGTCAGTTCTTCGGAATATGGCATGCGCAGCTGAGAACCACGTGCTTCCAGATTGTCAATGACGTATAAAACCTTCGGTTTCAGTTTATCGTCGAGCGAGAAGATGAAATCTCTTGCGGGTACAGTCCCGTCTTCCATCTCGTAGAATATGACATTCAATGGCAGACCTCCTATCGGTTCACCGCTGGATTATCCGTTCTACCTACGAGGTAGTCAAGGGAGACGTCAAAGTAGTCCGCGAGGGCAATGAGCAAAGGGGCGGCAGGGTCACGTTCACCTTTTTCATAACGATAGTAGGCTACACGAGATAGTCCAACGGCGGTATAGACATCCTGCTTTGTTACTTTCTTTCGTTGTTGGAGATCGGTCAAGCGTTCTGCAAAGGTCATAATAAAACCTCCTAAAAAATGCTTGACGTTTCCGAACGGGAACATTATAATACAGGTAAGATGTTTCCGAATGGGAACGCTTAATTTAAGGAATGAGGCGGTGATTATGGAAACGAAACTGAAAAAGCAACGGCAAAGAGCCGGATTGACGCAGCAGGAAGTTATCAAGCGTTCGGGCATATCGCGGATTAGTTATCACCGTTATGAGAACGGCGAGCGCATCCCCGACGCACAGACGGCTTCTCTAATCGCTCGTGCAGTGGGAAGCACGGTGGAAAACCTCTGGGGTGCAAGTGGTTAGGCGTATGCAGGACGGGGTGGGGGTGTGGATGTACGGTGGTGTTCTTCCTCTTTGCAGTCAAGGGCTTCCGATCTGGTGA
>ERZ773010.958-NODE-958-length-18899-cov-4.307843_pt1 | contig 18899 bp, 18 predicted proteins | sample MGYA00580842_ERZ773010 | MGnify/ENA primary metagenome ERZ773010 (study PRJEB29015, sample SAMEA2737982) | human oral metagenome | biome: human oral; feature: human-associated habitat; material: dental | place: China | collected 2107 ...
GAAATATTTTTAGTCTTTTTGACGAAGATGAATGACCTACCTGAACTGTAACGTATTTTGCAAGCCGGCAAAGCTCAGTGTAGTGTATCCGTTGACATTTAACTGATATCAATGATACACTACCTCGGAGTCCGTGAGAACTTTACACAATTTATTACTTTTAAAACCGATAAATATATTTTTCTACCTTCCGTAAAGCATACCCTTTCTAAGCGGCTCAGGATCTTTACCCAATTGTCTTACAAGTTCATATGCAAAGTCCAGTGCCAAAGCCGGACCGCAGGCTGTGGTTAATTTTCCGTCCGTAACTACAGCATTTTTTATATAATTTCCGTCTTTTATTTCGTTTTCAAAACCGTCATAACAGGTATAGTCTTTACCTTTAAGTACACCTGCTTGATCAAGTACGATAGGAGCTGCACAAATTGCCGCTATATACTTATCCTCCGACTGCATCTTTTTAAGCATACTTATTACTGTTTCATTACTCTTAAGATTAGTTGAACCCGGCATGCCTCCCGGCAGTATAAGCATATCGTAATCGGATGCATCTGCATCTAAGACCTCATCTGCAATCACCACAACACCGTGTGAACCTGTAACCTGCTTATCAAAACCCAATACGGTACAGGAAATATCTGCACGCCTGAGTACATCCACAACTGTCAAAGCTTCTATCTCTTCAAAACCGTTTGCCAATATTATAGCTGCTTTCTTCATATTCTTCTCCTTATCCTAATTTGTCTCCATTCTTTACTTCCTTATCCGGTCTTATAAGTACAACTCCGCCCTCACTGTAAGTACCCAAAACCAAAACTTCCGAGTAAAAGTCGGCAATCTGTTTTGGTGGAAAATTAACTACGGCAAGAACCTGTTTATTAACCAGATCCTCAGGCTTATAATGCTCGGTAATTTGTGCAGAGGACTTCTTTATACCTATTTCTTCACCAAAATCAAGTTCAAGTATATAAGCCGCCTTCCTTGCCTTTTCAAATACTTTAGCTGATATAACCGTGCCTACCCTGATATCCAACTTTTCAAAATCACTAAAAACTGCCATCATACCTTCCTTTTCTATCCGGCTTAAATCTGTCGATTTTACCGACTTTAAAACATTATATTTACCTATCCTATTTTTATATATCTTAAATACTAAAAACCTGTAAATACCATATTTTCAGTATCTTAAACACTAAAAGCCCCTTAAGTTAAAAAGCCGGAAAATATTCATCGTTTTTTACTATACTTATTTTGCGAACGATGCGCCTGATATCAACTATACTATAAACCAAGGTTTATAATCAACTTACACATTTAATAAATAGGGCATTGTGTAAATTTAAGTTCCGATACACATCCTAACCCCTATTTTTATACTTAGCTCTAATTCTCAGTGCAGCATATCCTATAGCTGCTACAAAACCTATAATTATTGCATAAATTAGAACATTATTGCTTCCTGCCTCAGTTTGACTGTCCGCCTCTTTAGTTCCTACGCTTAGACCTGCTTTGTCACCTGATTGTGCCGCCTTTGCTTCACTTATTTGAGTTTGGCTTGTTTGGGTCTCGCTCATTTGAGTTTCGCTTACTTTTACTGCTTCGCTGTTAAGTTCTTCCTCACTTTTTTCAAAACTTCCGTCATTAATATATTGCTGCATTCTTTTTGCCATATCATAATCTTCACCGATTTCCAAAGTTCTTAAATCCTCGCCTGAAATATGCAATATCCAAGCATCACCCATAGAAACGGCTGTATCATCTCCTATAAGATAGCTTTTACCTATTTCAAATCCGCCGTCAAACACATACTTATAGTACCTTATTTCTTTGTCCTTAGTAAAATCTCCCTTTATCTTTACCTTTTGGGTAAATACAACACTTTCATCATCATAAACTTTTTTAAGTTCTCCTATATATACCTGTGTTGTAGGGCTATTAAGAAGATACTCGGGTAGATCTCCGGCAAAAGAAACAAAAGAAAACAAAAGAATAAATGCTATTAGAAAACTTATTGATACTCTACGCATAAACACTACCTCCTTACAATGATACATTACACCGGTTCTTATTAAACTTTTATAGCAGATATAGAGCTTTTTATAAAATTATCAAAAAGTCTATTACAAACTTAGAGTTACAACGCAAAAATAACATTTATCGCTTGGATTTACAAGTAGCTTTAAGCTTTCTATTTTGTAAAAATACTATTAACACAGATTAAAGGGATTACTCTGTTTTCTTTCTCAGCTTTGCAAAGTTGGCAAGTACCATAATTACTGCCAGACTTGTAGTTATTATATCAGATGCCGGTCCTGCATACAGTATACCGTCCAATCCCCAAAACATCGGAAATATAATAAGGAAGGGGATAAGTACAAGCCCCTGCCTTGCTGTAGATAAAACAATGCCGGAAAAAACATTTCCGGTGGCTGTAAAATAATTTACCGCAAGCGGCTGTATAGCAAATCCGAAGATAAAAAACAAAAAGATTCTAAGATATTTTCTTGCAAATTCTATATATAAATTATCTCCTGAACCGAATATCAAGATTATATTATCCGGATAGAATTGAAAGGCTATAAAAAAGAAAATACTTATACTAAAGGATACTATAACCGCTTTTATAAAAGTTTCTCTTACCCTTTTATAATTTTTAGCTCCCATGTTAAAGCCCAGTATAGGTTGACAACCTTGAGCAAGACCTACGGAGATGGCTATAAGTATGCTGCTGATTTTTGACACTACTCCAGACACTGCCAAGGGTATATCCGCACCGTAGATACTGTCCTTACCGTAGTATTTAAGTACATTGTTAAGTACTATGTTAAGAAGCATGATCATAGCCAAATTAATAAAATTAGCCACACCGAGACTTAAAATTCCAATCACTTGCTTTAACTTAAGATTAAGCATGGAAAATGTGATCTTAAATGCCTTAAATCTAAAGAAATATACGAAACTGAGTACAAATGATACAGCCTGACCTATAACGGTTGCTATCGCAGCACCTTCTATACCCATATTAAAAACAAACATTAACAGATAATCTAAAAATACATTAAGTAAGGCTCCGATTATATTGCACAGCATAGAATAAGTAGGACTTCCGTCAGACCTTATAATATTACTTACAGCAGTCGTAAAAAGCAGAAAAAACAAGCCCCAAGCCGTAATATTAAGATAACTCGAGGCAAGGGGCATTACAGCTTCGGTTGCACCGCAGATAATAAGTATTTGTTTGGAAAATATCAATGTAAATGCAACTATTAAAACTCCCAGTATTCCCGATAAAAGCAACCCTGTGCCTATATAAGACTTAGCCTCTTCTTCTTTTTTAGCTCCCATTCCAAGATTAAAATTGGCAGCCGTACCTATACCGGCAAGCTGTGCCAAAGCACCGGTTAAGGTAACTACCGGAAATGCAACATTAGTAGCTGCATTTCCAAGCATTCCTACTACATTTCCTATAAATATCTGATCTGTAATATTATATGCCGAGGTTACCAAAAGACTTAAAATAGAGGGCAGTGCAAACTTTAAGATAAGCCCTGATATCGGAGCGTAGCCTAAAGGATTTTCATTATTTTTCATTAAATCCCCCTTTTATCGTTTATTCAGGATATATCAAATTCTCTTCACCTATGTTAAATAAAACCTCTAAATACTTATCTGCAAGATATTTAGCCATACCTAAATTCATATCAAGATAATTACCGCAATCTTTGGGGCTTTGACCCGGTATTTCACCCTCATAATCTTTTATAAACTTATAAAGTTCTATCATAAGTTCTACTATGTCTTTGGACTCATAATCTCCTTTCAGTAAAAGATAAAATCCGGTACGACAACCCATAGGTCCGAAGTATATTGTCTTTTGCCCAAATTCTTTATGATTTCTAAGATAGGTAGCTCCCAAATGCTCTATTGCGTGGATCTCAGCCGTATTCATCACCGGCTCGAAATTAGGCCTGGTCATTCTTAAATCAAAGGTGGTGATTACATCGCTTGCCAAGGTATCCTTTCTTGATACATATATTCCCGGCAGCAGCCTCAAATGATCCACTGTAAAACTTGCTATTTTTTCCACATTTACACCCCCTTATACTTTTCTATATGTGAGTTTATAAGCTCGGTATCTGTAAAATAATCTATTTTCATAGCGTGCTTTACCTCATCTAAGGTCGCTGCAGCTATCTCTCTTGCATTTTCACAGCCCTTTTTAAGTACTTCATATACGGACGCAATATCCTTTTCGTACTCTTTTCTTCTGTTTCTTATAGGCTCAAGTTCTTCCTGTAACACCTTGGTAAGGAACTTCTTTATCTTAACATCACCCAGTCCGCCTCTCTTATAATGCTCTTTAAGCTCATCCAAGTTCTTGTATTCAGGCAGATAATCTTCAAAATGTCTGTCAAGACAGAAGGCGTCAAGATAAGTAAATACCGTATTGCCCTCTATATGACCGGGATCCGATACCTGTATATGTAAAGGATCTGTATACATGGTCTTGACCCTTGCACTTACTTCATCGACAGCATCCGATAAATAGATGCAGTTTCCGAGCGACTTGCTCATCTTAGCCTTACCGTCAGTTCCCGGAAGTCTAAGACAGGCTTTGTTTTCAGGTATCAAAGCATCAGGCTCTACCAAAACTTCAGCGTATATTTGATTGAATTTTCTTACTATCTCTCTGGTTTGCTCTATCATAGGAAGCTGATCTTCTCCTACAGGTACTGTGGTGGCCTTAAATGCCGTAATATCGGCAGCCTGACTTATAGGATAGGTAAAAAAACCTACCGGTATACTTGATTCAAAATTCCTCATCTGTATCTCTGTCTTTACCGTAGGATTTCTTTGCAGTCTTGATACGGTTACAAGATTCATATAATAAAAACTAAGCTCTGTAAGCTCAGGTATCATTGATTGTATAAATATAGTAGCCTTTGTAGGATCAATACCCACACTCAAATAATCAAGTGCCACCTCTATAATATTTTGCCTGATTTTTTCAGGATTTTCAAAGTTGTCGGTAAGTGCCTGTGCATCCGCTATCATAATCAAAGTTTTCTTATATTCTCCTGAGTTTTGCAACACTACTCTTCTTTTAAGAGAACCTACATAATGCCCAAGATGCAGCTTTCCGGTAGGTCTATCCCCTGTTAAAATAATCTTATCCATACTTAAACCTTTCTAACTTGTTATAATTCTAAACTACTATTATAGCATATTAATTCGCAGACAGCATAGTGAATATAAAAGCTGCCGAAATTCATCTTCATCTGATTTATAAATAAAATTTAAATATTTTTAGTTTTTTTGATGAAGATGTAAGTGATAACTTAAGTAAATACAAGCTCTTCTCCAATGAATTTTACTAAAAAACTACCACTCCCTCTTAAGCTCCAAGTTCCAGGGAATATTATACAAACTGTTTTTTTGCTTTCTTAAATTCTCATATATCTGCCATCTTCCCTTTGGAGTATGATTTGACCAATACTCATAACCTTTTAAATATGAATTCATAAAATCATCCCATGAAGTATATGAAGTTTGTATTATCTTTGCAATCTCAAGTGAGCGATCGAGTGCCTCCTGCTTGCCGATGTAAGCACATACATAGGCTGAGGAAAGCAAGGACATGGCTCTGCTGTAATCCCAAGCGCCTATATCACCTTCATTACCTTTATTTATATACTCACTTCTGTGACCGTATTGCATAAGAAATTTTATACTTTCGTTCAGAGAATTTACATCACTTATATCCCAATATTCTTTTAAAGTATTTCTTTCCGCCTTCCTCCAAGCTCTGTTAGGTATGACTCCTCCGTATATTTTTATATTTTTATCATTAATAAAGGTAAGTACTGCATGGGTTGCATTAAACCAATTTATAACAGCACTTTTTTCTTTTTTGTATAAATATGAAAAATGAATTACAGCCCATATACAAATGATCAAAACTCCTAACATAAGCATACTTATAGCACCGACAGGTGTATTAATAAACTCCATAAAATCCATAAATTATTTCCCCCTAAAAGATAGTGGAGCCTTTATCAAAATATGTTTTTTGACAACGCTCCACTGTAATATATCATAAATACTTAAGTTTATAAAAGTCCAAACTTCCTGTAGCAACTAATTCATCATTTCTTACAATAAGTATTCCAAATAACTTGTCTCTTTTCCTGATTACATGTACCGAACATTTTCCAAGTAATAAACTTAGCCTTCCCACAATGTTATTTCATTATTTTTTCTTGTTTGATTCATGTCTATAATTCTTTGATTGGAGCTGCCTCTAAACTTAAGTCTTATATCCATTAAAGATATTATAAATTTTCCGTCAACAAGCACATCCACCAGATTCAAAAACTCATCGCTAACTTCGGTATAAGCTCTTGCACCCTGTTTAAAATCCTCATCATAGGTGTATCCCGTGTAGCACCACACAGTTTTACCGGGATAGATTGTTTTTAACTCCCTTAAAAGCTTTATAAGCTCCACCTGATTTACCTTTTCCATAGGTTCACCGCCAAGTAAGGTAATTCCGGCTATATAATCTTCCCTAAGCGAATCTACTATCTCATCTATAGTTTCCCCGGTAAACTCCCTTCCATAGTCAAAATCCCAGGCTATTTCGTTAAAACAGCCCTCACACCTGTGTGTACAACCGGATACAAAAAGACTGGTTCTGACACCCGGACCGTTTGCCACATCATAGTACTTTATATTTGCATATTTCATAAGTAAAATCCTTTTGGATATCTTATTCTAAAGCCTCACCTTACTGTCTAAGCCCCGCTCTGCTTTAACACTTAGAAAGTTTTTTATTATAAATGCAGTACTCTGTCTTTGATTTCCTGTGTTCTTCCCTGATTCCAAAACTGTGTTCCTATGTAACCGCAAGTGCGTCTGGCTACATTAAGTTTACTTTGATCCTTATTGCCGCAATGAGGACATACCCACAAAAGCTTGGCATCATCTTCATTTATGAGTATCTCTCCATCATATCCGCAAACCTGACAATAATCGGACTTGGTGTTAAGCTCCGCATACATAATATTATCATATATAAACTTAAGTAAGCTCATAACCGCATCCAAGTTATTTTGTAAATTCGGAACTTCAACATAACTTATAGCACCGCCGGGTGAAAGCTTTTGAAACTCACTTTCAAATTTAAGCTTGGTAAATGCATCTATGTTTTCAGACACATGAACATGGTAGCTGTTGGTAATATAGCTCTTATCGGTAATGCCCTCGATAATGCCGAATCTTTTTTGCAAACACTTGGCAAATTTATAGGTAGTTGACTCAAGAGGTGTTCCATATAAGGAGTAGTCTATATTTTCCTTGATTTTCCACTCGGTACACTTATCGTTCATATACTGCATAACCCTAAGTGCAAAAGGTTTAGCCTCTTCGTCCGTATGACTTTTCCCCGTCATACATTTTACGCACTCATACAGTCCGGCATAACCGAGGCTTAATGTCGAATACCCTCCGTAAAGGAGTTTATCTATAGGCTCACCTTTCTCCAACCTTGACAATGCTCCATATTGCCAAAGTATCGGAGCAACATCCGATAAAGTTCCCAGCAGTCTTTCATGTCTTGCCCTAAGCGCTTTATGACAAAGCTCCAGCCTTTTTTCAAATATATCCCAGAACTTTTCTATATCGGATCCGCTGCTTAAAGCCACATCAACCAAGTTAAGAGTTACAACACCTTGATTAAATCTTCCGTAATACTTAGGCTTACCCTCTTCGTCTACATAGGGAGTAAGGAAACTTCTGCAACCCATACAGGTATAGCAATTACCTCTACCAAGTTTATCTATCTTAAGCTCAAGCATTTTCTTTTCTGATATATAGTCCGGAACTAACCTTTTCGCCGTACATTTAGCAGCCAATTTAGTAAGATAATAGTATCTTGAATCGGGGTATATATTATCTTCTTCCAACACATATATCAGTTTGGGGAATGCAGGAGTGATCCATACTCCGCTTTCATTCTTAACACCCCTGTGTCTTTGTGTTATCATTTCCTCTATAATCATTGCAAGGTCTTCTTTTTCCTGCTCTGACTTAGCCTCATTTAAGTACATAAATACCGTAATAAACGGTGCCTGTCCGTTAGTGGTCATAAGGGTAACTACCTGATACTGTATAGTCTGTACTCCTTTATTGACCTCACTTCTAAGTCTTTTATCTACAATCAGTTCTTTCTTTTCCTCACTTAAAGGTACACCGTAAAGCTCGGCTTCAAGTTCAGCCCTGATCTTTTGTCTGCTTACATCCACAAAAGGAGCAAGGTGTGCTAAAGATATGCTCTGACCTCCATATTGACTGGATGCCACCTGTGCAATAATCTGTGTGGCTATATTACAAGCCGTAGAAAAACTGTGCGGCTTTTCTATACAGGTTCCCGAAATAACAGTACCGTTTTGCAACATATCTTCCAGGTTTACAAGATCACAGTTATGCATATGCTGGGCAAAGTAATCCGAATCATGGAAATGTAATATCCCCTCTTTATGTGCCTCAACTATATCCGGTGATAGAAGTATCCTTTCCGTCAAATCTTTAGATACTTCACCTGCCATGTAATCTCTTTGAACCGAGCTTACTGTAGGATTTTTATTGGAATTTTCCTGTTTTACCTCTTCATTATCACACTCTATCAAGGACAATATTTTCTCATCTGTAGTATTGGATTTTCTTTTCAGGTTTTGTATGTATCTGTAAGTTATGTATTTTCTGGCAACCTCAAATGCCTTATGTGCCATAATTTCATTCTCAACCATATCCTGTATCTCTTCCACACCTACGGATCTGTTCATGTTAAGACAAGCGGCTTCAACCTTACTTGCAACATCTTCTATCTGCTCCCTGCTAAGCCTTTCATCTTCCTTGACTACCGCATTGGCTTTTTCGACTGCACATATTATCTTGCTGATATCAAAATCCAGTTCTACACCGCTTCTTTTTATAATCCTCATAGCAACCTCTCCACTTTAGCAAATAAATTATATTTAATTAAAATGCACTTTCATAGGTTAGAATAGGATTTCGACAGCCCCAATACAAGCTGCCAAAATCCCTTCCTAAGTTGAGTGTATTAATTTTTGCAAGTTTAAGTATATACCTTATATTGTGTTCGGTCAAGGCAAAATAACTACATATTGTGTTAGTGCTTAGTTTATGGGGGTTTTTAGGGTATAATATTATGCTATGGAAAATGAGCCTAATATAACTTTACAAGGAAATGCGTGACGGGCTAAGGTTTTTATTCTATAAAACCTCCGGTGCAACATTAGCAAAATAAGTATAACAAAAACGATGAATATTTTTTGATGTATGCAATCAAGAAAAAAGACAAGTTATTTAGTATACTTATTTAAGAAATGATGTACTAACCTAAAATTCTCTTACTGATAGCACAGCCGCAAGGAGTTACCGCAAGTCCTCCCTCCGCTGTCTCCTTTAAGCTCGTACTCATCGTATCCCCAACACTCTTCATAGTCAGTATGGTCTCATCGACCGGTATCTTACTCTCTATTCCGCTCATAGCCAGCTGTGCCGCCATGAAGGCTGTTGCCACACCTGAGGCATTTCTTTTTACACAGGGTACTTCCACAAGTCCCGCTACCGGATCGCACACAAGTCCCAGCACATTCTTAAAGGTTATAGCTACCGCATTGATGCATGCCTTAGGTCCCGCCTTAAAAAGCTCACATATAGCTGCTGCCGACATAGCCGAGGCTGAGCCGCACTCCGCTTGGCAACCTCCTTCTGCCCCTGAAACGTTGGCTATTGTAGCCACTACCATACCTACAGCCGATGCTGTAAACATAGCCTCTACTATTTCTTCATCACTGAATCCATGCTCTTCCTGCATGGTTATCATAGCTGCCGGAAGTATTCCGCAGCTTCCCGCTGTAGGAGTTGCCACTATCTTACCCATAGCGGCATTATACTCATTGACTGCCAAGGCATATGAAAGCCCCTTGGTAAAAATACCTCCGCAAATATTTACACCTTTTTCTCTATATTTGTAAAGTTTTAAGGCATCACCTCCGGTAAGACCGCTTACGGATACCAGACCCTCTTTTAAGCCTTCTTCCTTTGCCCTCTTCATTATATTATATCTTTCAAGCATCTTCGCTTTAATTTCAGCTTCACTAAGTCCCATACTTTCAGCCTGTTCTTTAATGACAAGCTTTGATATGCTCATATTGTTTTCTATAGCCAAATCGGCAACTGCCGACAACGAATTATATTTTATTTGCATATTTAAACCACATTTCTATACTTTATTTGAAACAAACTTGAATTATAACCTGTCTAATATATTGACCGCACTTACATAGTCTATAGCGTATATATCTTCTTCTATCTTCCTATCCGGCATAGAGTCCATTCCTATGGTCATAAGTGCTTCTCCGCCCTTGCTTTTTCTTGAAAGGTGAAAGTCGCATATATTTACACCGTACTTATAAAGCTCATCTGTAACCTTTGCTATAACACCCGGGTGGTCGGTATGCACTACTACTATACTCGGATTTTCAAAGTTCAGATTGACTTCGTAGTTGTTAAGTTTGTATACCAGTATACTTCCACCACCTACTGAAGAGCCCTCCATGCTAAGTTTGTCATCATTCTCACCGACAAGTTCTATTCTTACAGTATTCGGATGCACATTTTCAAGTTTTATCTCACTAAACTCAAATTCCAAACTCTGCTCTTTGGCAATCTCAAAACTGTACCTTAACTTTTCATTATCCGGCTCCATACCTAAAAGCCCCGCTATAATAGCCTTATCCGTTCCGTGTCCCTTTCCGGTCTTTGCAAAACTTCCATGCATATATATATGGGCTTTTTTTATGTTCTTTCCGAACATAATTTTAGCCACTTTTCCAAGCCTTGCCGCACCTGCGGTATGGCTGCTTGAAGGTCCTATCATTACCGGACCTATAATATCAAATACATTCATCTAACTTTATTTCTCCTTGCTTTTAAGCACTGCTATGCTTCTTGCTTTTAATTTATAACTTAAATTATTTCCCAAAGACGGCTCTAAACCTTCCTTATAAAATCCGTAATTTTCTTCCAAAGAAGTATCTATGCAAACATACCAAGCTAAATTGTTCTTTAATCTGGGAAGGTCGAATTCATGCTCTTCCCAGTGCATATTATACATAACATAGAAATCATTATCAAAACTTTCATCTTCTTTTTTTATATACTTTCCGCAATAAAGTATACCAAGCTGTCTTTTATAAGGCTCTAACTCGAGTTTCCATATCTTAGTTCCATGATATGACACATCAGGCATACCGCAGGCAAGGTAATCCATATTTCGTAACGCTTCCTTGCAGTAAAATACCGGATGTTTTCTCCTAAAATCTATTATAAAACAAAACCATTTATATATTTGTTCGTTCTTTTTTAAAAGTTTCCAATTAAACCATGAGAGCTCATTATCCTGACAATATGCATTGTTATTTCCAAGCTTACTTTGCCCTACTTCATCAGAAGATGTAAGCATAGGCACTCCCTTACTTAAAAACAGCAAAACAGAGGCATTCCTAAGTTGCCTATGCCTTAAACTTAATACTTGTTTTTTTCTTGTAGCTCCCTCTATACCGCAATTCCATGAAAAATTATTGTCCGTACCGTCTTTATTATTTTCGCCGTTTTGCTCATTATGCTTAATATCATAACTTACAAGATCCCAGAGGCTAAATCCCTTTATATCCGCTATATAGTTGACCTTTACTATATTTTTATCCTGATATGAGATATTTCTTATAAGACTCTCAAGCATAGCCTCATCACCTTTTAGGACTCTTCTCATCTCATTTTGAAAGTTATCATTACATAGCGCAACAAAGTTTTTCTTACTTGATATATCGCCTTCCCAAAACTGTGCAATCAACTTCATATTACTAAGGTAAGGGTCTTTTGCTATACTGGCTGATAAATTTCTGCCTACTATATGAGCACCGTCTATATGGTACTCAATATGCCAATACCTCAGTACGGACAGTATATATTCTTCCGACATATCTGTGGTAAAATAAAACTCAGGTATGATTTCAATATCATGCTCATGCAGCTTTTTTACCATTTTTTTGAATTCAAGGCTTGGATTTCTGTTTTTTTTGGTACAAAAACTTGCCTTAGGTGCAAAATGATATGCCTTTGTATAACCCCAGTAATTGATCTTTCCGGTAGCTTCTATTCCCTGTTTTGCTTTGTAGCTGCTTTCAAACATAAGCTCCTCAAACTCCTGAGAGGGTAAAAGCTTTATGGCATTTACTCCGAGTTTTTTTAGAAAGTTAAGTTTGTCTTCATCAACTATAGCAGTAAATGTTCCCTTGTGTACGGACTTTGAACTTGGGGATTTGGTAAAACCTCTTACACTCATTTTATATATTATAGTCTCATTAAAATCCCGCCCTATAGGCTTATCTGCTCCCCAATCAAAATCGCTTAAAATTATCGGGCTTCTTTTTATATTGTAAAGCTGCTCTACTTTTCCATAGCTGTCCCTTCCGCTGTAACTTTTGCCGTAAGGGTCGGGAAAAGCCGCTACTCCATCACTTAAGTTGTATTCCATTTTGAAAAGTTCTTCTATCTCATCTACCTTGTCACAACTTATGCTCATGGACCATACATTCCCTACTCTATATTCCTTGGGAAATTCTATTTTTTCACAAAACTCTTCTTCATTTCTATGATACAAAAGCAAAAAAAGTGATGCTGAAGAAGATACCGCACTTATATGAAATCCATCTTTATGTGTAACGATCCCCAAAGGATAAATATAAGCCTTCTCTTTGTATATTTTTATTTTCATGACTTTACCTCTGTTTTATTATTTACAAAACACAAAGTCAATAAAAGCTATATTTGGCTTTGCTTTTCTTAAATCACAACTTTTCGCTTATTACTTTTTTACTGCTGTAAGTTCAAAACTTAAATCTATAAGTGACTTTACAGTATCATCCGCCACTCTTTCATCTAAAATCACAGATATCCAATGCTTCTTATTCATATGATAAGCCGGCAATATCCCCTTGCTCATCCTTATATTTGCCGATAAGTCCGTATCACATTTTAAGTTGATAACTTCAACAATATCTCCGGTTTCAAGTCCAAGCTTACCTCCTGTAACTCCCATGATCAGGGCAAACCATTTTTTATTTTTGCTATGCTTAAATACCATATGCTCTGCCCTTGGTGCCCACGGGAATTGAGGCTTTACCTTATACTTTTTTTCTATATAAAGTATAACTTCTTCTTTTTGCATATTTTATACATCTATCTCAAGCTCTACCGGACAATGATCCGATCCGGTTATATCCATATGTATCTTGGCATCTTTTATTTTTCCTTCAAGCCTTTGTGACACTATAAAATAATCTATACGCCAGCCTACATTCTTGGCTCTGGCAGACGCCCTATATGACCACCACGAATACATATCCTTTGCATCGGGATATAATTTTCTGAATGTGTCAACAAAGCCCGCATCTAGGGCTATACTCATCTTTTCTCTTTCTTCATCTGTAAATCCAGGATTTTTTCTGTTACTGCTTGGATTTTTAAGATCTATTTCCTTATGTGCTACATTTAAGTCTCCGCAGTATATTACAGGCTTTTTTTCATCCAACTTCTTTACATACTTTAGAAAATCATCTTCCCAGGTCATACGGTAGTCAAGCCTTGCAAGCTCACTCTTGGAGTTTGGGGTATAGCAGGTAATTACATAATAATCATCAAACTCTAAGGTAATAACTCTGCCTTCATGGTCATGCTCATCTATACCGAGTCCGTAGCTTACACTTAGAGGCTTTTCTTTGGTAAATACAGCTACTCCGGAATAGCCCTTTTTATCCGCATAATTCCAATAATCGTAGTAGCCTAAAAGGTCAAGCTCTATCTGCCCTTCACTAAGCTTGGTCTCCTGCAGGCAAAAAATATCCGCATCAATCTCTTTAAAAAAGTCAAGAAAACCCTTAGTCACACAGGCTCTTAAGCCGTTGACATTCCACGAAATCATTTTTTTCATAGCTTATAATACTCCCCTTTACTAATCATCACTCTCTTCAGCCTCTGACACGGTAAAGGTGAATCTCTTTCTTGCCATCTCATCCGAATCAAGATATTCATCGTATGTGGTAAGTTTATCCACCAACTTACCGTTAATTATTTCCATAATTCTGTTGGCAGTTGTTTGCACTACCTGATGGTCTCTTGAGGAGAATATAAGTACGCCTGAAAACTTCATAAGTCCGTTATTGAGTGCGGTAATACTTTCCATATCAAGGTGGTCGGTAGGCTCGTCAAGCATAAGTACATTGGCTCCGCTTATCATAAGCTTTGACAGCATGCATCTTACCTTCTCTCCTCCTGAAAGCACCTTTACCTTCTTTACACCGTCATCTCCGGCAAAAAGCATACGACCGAGGAAACCTCTTACATAGGTTGTATCTTTATTTTCGGAATACTGTGTGAGCCACTCTACTATAGTCTCTTCTCCGGCAAATATCTTACTGTTGTCCTTTGGGAAATAACTTTGTGTAGTGGTTATACCCCACTTATAATTACCCTCATCAGGCTCCATCTCACCTGCAAGTATCTTAAAAAGCACTGTTTTTGCTCTTTCATTAGGACCTACCAAGGCCACCTTATCATCCCTGTTAAGCACAAAGCTTATATTATCAAGCACCTTAACCCCGTCTATGGTCTTTGAAAGCCCTTCAACACTAAGTACTTCATTGCCTATTTCTCTGTTAGGTCTAAAGTCTATGTAAGGATACTTTCTTGAAGAAGGTCTGATATCATCAAGCTCTATCTTTTCCAATGCCCTCTTTCTTGAAGTAGCCTGCTTTGACTTTGAAGCATTGGCAGAGAAACGCTGTATAAACTCTTGAAGTTCTTTTATCTTTTCTTCTTTCTTTCTGTTAGCTTCTTTCATTTGCTTGATCATAAGCTGACTTGACTCATACCAAAAGTCGTAGTTTCCGGCATAAAGCTGTATCTTACCGTAATCTATATCAGCTATCATGGTGCAAACTTTGTTAAGGAAATATCTATCATGTGATACCACTATTACGGTGTTCTCAAAGTTAATTAAAAACTCCTCAAGCCATGCTATTGCATCCAGATCCAAGTGGTTTGTAGGCTCGTCCAGTAAAAGTACATCAGGATTACCAAAAAGTGCCTTGGCAAGAAGCACCTTAACCTTCAGTGCACCGGTCAAATCCTTCATAAGACTGTAATGATGCTCGACTTCCACACCTAAACCGTTAAGCAGATTGGCTGCATCGGCTTCCGCCTCCCAACCGTTCATAGTCGCAAACTCTCCCTCAAGCTCTGCCGCCTTTATACCGTCCTCATCTGAAAAATCTTCCTTGGCATATATGGCATCCTTTTCTTTCATGATTTCATAAAGACGCTTATTTCCCATAATTACAGTATCTAAAACCGTATACTCATCATACTTGAAATGATCCTGTTCAAGGAAGGAAAGTCTTTGACCCGGAGTCATAACCACCTCTCCGCTTGTTGAGTCAAGCTGCCCTGAAAGTATCTTAAGAAATGTGGACTTCCCGGCACCGTTGGCACCTATGAGTCCGTAACAATTCCCCTCTACAAATTTTATATTAACATCTTCAAACAATGCCTTTTTACCCAGTCTTAAGGTTATGCCGTTTGCACTTATCATCTTTTCAATCCAATCCTTTCTTTTGCAATAGCAAGGCTGCTGCAAAGTATGATTTTTTGTAAGTACTTTTTACAAAAAATTCCTACCTTGCTACAGCCTCTTGTATTAATATATTTTTAATTATTTTCTAAAACTTCCGTAACTTCCTCCGGGAACCATACCACCTCTGAAACTTGCAAGCTCGGATACGGTTACGAGTTGATAACCTCTTTTTACCAGCTCAGGAATCACTATCTCCGCTGCTGCCACCGTAGTCGGATGTATGTCATGCATCAGCACTATATCTCCATCCTTAGCATTATTCAGTACATAATTAACTACATAATTAGTGTCCTTATGCTTCCAGTCTAAGGTATCAACAGACCAAAGCACACTTGACATTCCCTGTGCTGCCATAGTTGCCTTAGCCGCCTGATTGACAGCTCCGTACGGAGGTCTGAAAACCTTGGGGTTTACTCCTGTCAATGCCCTTATTCTGTTATTTGTGGCTGCCATAGCCTCAGCTCTTTGAGCTTCCGACTGCTTGGTTATTGCTACATGAGAAAAAGTATGATTGCCAAGCTCATGCCCGTTAGCATACATAGTTTTTACAGTTTGTTCATTGGCACCTGCAATTCTTGAGCCTACCATAAAGAAAGTTCCCTTGCCGCCTACTTTATCCAAAGCGGCTATAACTCTGTCTGTAAGTCCGTGACTCGGACCGTCATCAAAGGTAAGTGCAATCATAGGTTTATTCGGATCTATATTTCTTCCGACTACCATGGACGGCTCGGGTACATCTGCCGGCAAGCCCGCATCCTTTGAAGTTACAGCTATTCTTACTCCGTCGATATGCTTTCCTTCTCCGCTTCTTCCGGCAACCTCACCGTTTTTTACCCAATCGCTCCACTTGCCTTCCGAAAGTACCTTTGTATATATATCATAATGACTTTCCAAATCTCCGTTAAGTCTTACTTTTACAGCCTCTAAAGGCATATTTGAAGAGGCATTACCCGTTTCGGCACCGTTTTCCGCCCAGTCAAGCCAACCTGTGCCGCTTAAATTTACCTGATATTGTACGGTTCCCGACATATTTTCAGGCTGATTTTGAAGGCTTACCTTAAAAGCATTAGGATAAAAACCGTACTTAAAAAGATAGCTGTTATTCTGCGACCAGCCGGACCAGCCGGCATCGGTAAAGTACATAGCATAAGAAACCTTAAGCCCTTCATTTGCCCTACTTGTAAATGAAAATGCCAATGCAATAATAAACACTAATGCATAAATAACTTTGTTAATTTTTCTACTTAGTGAAAACACTTTTTAATAACCTCCTATTAACTGAAACAATGTTAATCAAGTTCTGCCAAATAATCGGATATTTGCTCTATAATCTGCTTTTTCATATATACATCAAAAGCTAGGTCGCATATGAAGGCAAAAAGTATGAGTTGCTCTCTTTGCTCCTTATCCGCCCCTTCAAAACTCTTGCCCGCCTTTTTAAACTTCCTTATAATATCCTTTTGCAGCTCATAGACATCCGGTTTATTAAGTCTGATAATTTCTTTATATATGTCTTCCAAGTCTATGCCCGATTTTTCTTTATTGGAAAAATGCAGGTTGGTAATAGGCTTAAAAATATTTTCTATATCTGAAAATGTAAGCAAGTTTTTAAAATAATATATGAATAAAAGAAGTAACATATGTTCTTTACTGTATTTCTTTTTCACGGGTGCAGGCAAAAGACGATTTTTTGTATAATTATTAATCATAGTCTTTGTCAATGCCTTGTCACTTGGATGTCTTTTATTGTTCTTAAGGTGCTCATCCATAAATGTAGTGACTTGATCCATATATAACTCAATACTGGGTATATCTTCCGGCTCCACATAGGAAGCTTCTCTTATTCTTCTAAGTATTTTTTTTAGTATATCTCTGTTACTAAGCATAAAAAACTCCATCTAAGCTTAAAACTGATTTTATTTTAAGACTTTTGGTACTGTTATAGCGCTCATATAATAACCGAACTGCTTCATTCTTTACCTTTCAGGTGCAAGACAGCGAAAGAAGGCGTAGTAAACTACGCCGACTTACAAGCTGATTACCTGTAAAAATCAACCGGCAGAACTGATTTAATTAATTTAAGATACGCCGGTGCAGCGTTCGTAAAATAGGTATGCCAAAAACTATGAATATTTTTCTGAGTGTATACATCAAAAAACATAGGCGCAGTGCAGCTGCAGTAAAGGTTTTGATATATGCAATCAGGAAAGAAGCAAGTTATTTGGTGCACTTATTTAAGAAACGATACACCGGTATTAGTATACTATATCTATTTGCTATAGTAAAGCTTGCTTGCGTATAGTGATTGTTTCTTAAATAAATAAACACGGCAAATGTCAAGTATATAATAAAGAATTTTGAAATCTACTCTACTATTGCTGATATTAATTAAATGTAAATGACACATTGCACTACTTATGCCCAAGGATCACTCGACTTTGGAGTTCTTATATCCGACAGACATTGTATCTCATTAACAAACCACTGACCTGTAGAAGGCTTTCTACGAAACTTTATAGGTCTTGGGCTGTCCGCTCCGCCGCTTTTAATATAAAGTGTTGCCCAATTATCTTCTCTAAAAGAATAAGGTGTCTCGCTTATGACAATAGTTAAAGGGAGAGTGGGAGTATAATCGTTATCAACATTGGCACCCTCAAAAAATGAAAAAGGCTTATACTCTTTATCTCTTAACCTATCTCTTAAAAACTGTTTTTCATAAGGGTTTAAAGGTTCGGGACCTTTTAAAAAGTCCAACATACTGTATGTGCCTTCCACATCATTTTTATAATTACAAAGTACAAGCATGGCAAGGGCTGCACTCTTGTAGGGGGAATCCATATCCGACTCCGGCAGAGCTTTTAACTCTTCAACACTTTTAGGTACATAGGCAAATGTAAACTTTTCCATATAAACCTCCTACTTAAATATTTTTTCTTTACAACAGTTTCATCAGTCAAAACCGCTATCTGTGTCCAGTATAGCATTGATATCGGGATTAAGCCATATATTAATTGAGATAAGTTTTAATAATAATCATCTGACAAGTTACAGTTCAGGTAGGTTATTCATCTTCGTCAAAAAGACTAAAAATATTTCATTTTTATCTATAAATTAGACG
>ERZ773010.969-NODE-969-length-18768-cov-3.832309_pt1 | contig 18768 bp, 12 predicted proteins | sample MGYA00580842_ERZ773010 | MGnify/ENA primary metagenome ERZ773010 (study PRJEB29015, sample SAMEA2737982) | human oral metagenome | biome: human oral; feature: human-associated habitat; material: dental | place: China | collected 2107 ...
CGAAGCTTTGAGAAAGGGTTGCGAGTATGATTGAATTATACGGAGTTTTTTATAAGCATAATGTTTATGTTGCTAACTCCCCTACAAACCATTATTTAGCAGCATCTGCCCTTCTCTTCGCAATCATCACCGCCTCTTTCTCAGCCCTCATGGTTTGTGCGGCGATTCTTCTTATACTGCTTGCAGTATTTCTTATATTTCTTACCATCTTATCAAGATCCGTAACTATTATATCCGACTTTCTGATAAAAGCGGTTGCCTCATCTCCCTTCCACTCTCTTGTAGTTTCATTAAGAAGATCTCTAGACTTCATTACAGCCTGTCTTGATAATTCATTGGCTAAGTTCTCAAGTCTTTTTGCCTTATCAAGTGCTTCCCAATACTTAACTTCAATACGATGTGTCCTGTAAGCAAACTCATCATATGCCATAATATGCCCTCCTTTCTCGTAAGTAGTGAATTATTCCAATAGATAATCCGGAATATCTGATGATAAATCTTCATTTAACATTTCTTCAGTAAGCTCATAAATTTGTGCTATATCAAACATCTTGGCAGGTATATTTTCAAGTTCTTTAAGTACCGACAAAGATTTATCGGAAAGCTTCATATAACTTTCGGTAGCTGTAGTATAACCATCGCCTTCCCAGTAAGATGACATAGATTTTATAATCTCCTTTTGCTCTTCCAGTACATTTTTCATCTTGTGAATATTTGAAACCGCATTTTCCGCTTCCTGTTTTAAACTCTCTGTACTGACTTTTATTTCAGGCATAAAAACCTCCTTTATACATTAAATGAATTAATCAATTCACTAAGTTCATTTTTTGCATTTGAGTAGTCGTTTTGAGATCTCATAAGTCTTTCTTTAAGATCCTCAAGTTCATCCGTCATAGACTTATACATCGTCTTTTCTTCCTCAAAATATTTTGCAAACTCATCTGCTGCCTCTCCGGTCCACTTGCTTTTAAGACTGTTTATGGAACTTTCCATTTCGTTAAAGGTAGATTGCATTTTTTTAATGGACTCATCCAATCTGTTAAGATCTTTTTGTAATTGATATATGTTGATTTTTACATGTGCTCCCATAGCTTGCTCCTTTTTGATCTTTATATCAGGCTAAGACTTCCTCCCGAAACTATGCCTTGCTGTGCCAAACTGTAATCCAGGTTCAGCACTTTTTTATTTTTTCTGTCAAATAGTATCAAATCGGATATGCTTCCTGTAAAACCGGTTTTTTCTTTTTGTTCAATCATATGTACGATTTCTTCAATAACCTCTCTTACCTTAGCATCCTCATTAAGCTCAAAGTCGTAAAACTTATCAAAAATAACTACATTTATATCTACAATTATCATGACCTAAGCTCCTTTTCCTTACTTTTCTTTGACTTTAACACAGGCACATAGACTTCTTCAGCTGCATCCTCATCGGTACTGCTTACAAAGGCATAACCCGGTTTTAAGCTTTGATTTTGCTTTTTATAATTAAGCTTATCAAAACTCAAAATCGTCTGACCTATACAATTTCCTCCCAGTTGTATTCCTTCTATTTGATTTTTCAGAAGCTGGAAGAAGGTATATCCTCCAACCTGTGCAGCCTGAGCATTATCAAGGGTCATTATAAAGTATAGTTTATGCAATCTTCCTTTTTCCGCAAAGTTTTCAAGTATATTTTTAACTATCGCATACTTATCGGCAGCTTTTTGTAACTTATCCAAAAAGGTAGGAAGTTCATCAATTAATATAAATATAGGCTGTTCCTGTGAAAATTCAAGGAATATTTCTTCCGGAGCATAGTCATCTTCTTCCATTTTTTTCTTTCTTTGATTTCTGCTTTTTAACGGCGGGATTATTTCTTCACACATTTTATTAAGTTCTTCATAATCCCTTACCACTTTTGCATTCTCATATTCAGGCAAATGCAGTACATTGCCGGTCATGTCTATATAATAAACCTTACCGCCCTTATCTGCCGCCATCCTATATATTATCTTTAATGCATTGGTCTTTCCTGCACCGTGTTTACCTGAGATAAGGTAACCTAAGCTTCTGTCCAAAACTATAGAGTGAGGAAGTGCATTCTTCATGTTGTAGGCAAACGGAAGTAATCTGTTGTCTGCAATAGCTTCTTTTACCTGAATATTTTCACAAAAGTCTTCATAACTTGCATTTTGCGGAATGGTAGGAATAGGCATAACCTTTATTCCTTCAAAGCGTCGTGTAAGCTCTTTTCCTAAATTAAGCATATTTTCAGACCTGTCGTAGTCGGAAAGTTTCTCATCGACAACAGCTATCTGACACTCAAGTGCAAAGTCGTCAACTCTTACAAGCCCTCTTCCCTTTACTCCCTGTTCCGGCAAAGTTTCAATTCTCATAAGAGAAATAGCCTCTGCATAGTCAAACTTATCTTTCATCTCAAGCGGGTAAACCTGCATAAAGTTTTTAGAAAGTTTTGAAGAAATATCACCTGCCGATAAGGAAGCTGCCGTAAATATCAAATAAATACCGTAGGCTACACCCTCACCGCTGAGTTTTATCAAAAAGTCTTCTATCTCATCTCTGACCTGATTTCTGAAACTGCTGTACTGGTCAATATATAAAACTATGACCGGAAGTTTACTTGCAGCTCTTCTGTTATAATCTGCAAAACTTTGACCTTTTATAAGTGTCTTTCTTTCATCCAAGATACGCTTGATTAAATGTATAAGTCTTTCAAGTTTCTCATCTTCATTCTCAAACACTATACCGCCGCAGTTCGGAAAACTTTCAAAACAACCTGTTATACGACTGCTGTAGTCTATTCCGTATACCCAGAGCTTATCTGGAGTATTGGAAGTCATTAAGGCATATAAGAGGGTTTGCAGGAAGGTACTTTTACCGCTTCCCGGAAGTCCTATTATCAAGGTATTGCCCATTGACTCCAGGTTGTACTCAAGTACAAACTGTTCCTGGTTATGCGGATGGTCTACCACTCCTATGGCTACTGTTGATAATCCGCCTTCATTAAGAGACTTTTCAGAACCTGTAACCTTGAGTTTTCTCCACTCAATTCTTTCTGCAAGAGGCTCAAGCCACAGAGGTTTAACCGGCTTATAATTATTTTCTTCAAAAATCATGGCAAGATATTCTATAACCGCATCAAGCTGTGTTTTTTGAAGTTCGGTAGGTAAATCTTCTCCGCTTGACTCAAGTCTTGAAATATAAACTTTTAGAATACCCTCTTTATTCAAGTTATCATTTTCCGCTACAAATCCAAACAAATCATATAACTTTCTTTCATTTCTTTCATTCTTTTCTATGTTAATAGAGTTCTTTTTAAGTATGCTTTCCAGTTTTTCAATAATTTCAGCCTCAGTCTTGGAACTGTAGTTCGCATTATTATTAATATACTCAATCATAAGTTCGATTATTTTCAAAATCCAAGCTTCCTTCTTCTCCTTGGCAAGCTTTCTTTGATTGGCATTGCCCACCAGCGAAACTTTACCGTTAAGATCGAGCATATTTGCAATTTTCTGATTTTGAGACTGATCCTGTTCCTGATATACGGCACCGCTATATCCTGACTGGAATAGTTCATACACTTCGTCCTGTCCTACCTGCATATAACACCTTCCTGGATTGGTAAGATAGGCGGCATCCGGCTTTTTAAGCATGTCTTTGGAGTCTTGTACATCCTGTACTCTAAGACAGAGTCTGAACTTAGAGTTACTCCATATATTATCATCTACAGTTCCTGCCGGTTTTTGAGTTGACAAAATCAAGTGTACTCCAAGAGAACGACCTACCTGTGCAACACTTATAAGCTGCTTCATGAATTCCGGCTCTTCCCTCTTAAGCTCGGCAAACTCATCTACTATAATAAGTAAATGCGGCATCGGCTCTGTGATACTTCCGTCCTTATAAAGTCTGGTATAGTTATTGATATTATTAACTCCCGCTTCGTTAAGCATTCTTTGTCTTCTTCTGTTCTCACTCTTAATTGATGCCAAAGCTCTTTGAATTTGATTACCCGAAAGGTTGGATATGGCTCCTACCATATGAGGAAGTCCGTCAAAAAGATTAGCCATACCTCCGCCCTTGTAATCAATGATAAAATAAGCCACATCATCGGGGCTGAAATTAATTGCAAGTGAGAGCAGGTAGGTTTGCAAGGTTTCACTCTTTCCCGAACCTGTAGTACCTGCTATAAGTCCGTGAGGACCGTGATATTTTTCATGTATATCAAGAAAACAGGGCTTTCCTCCATCCTTAACTCCTACCAGTGAACGCATAGACTCATAAGAGCGATTTTTAATCCAGCGACTGTAAACTCCTATCTCGCTAAGTGAATTGACTCCATACATTTTAATAAAGTCAATACCTGCCGGAAGTCCTGCAAACTGAGTATTTTCCTTAACCTTATAAGTTGCAAGCTTTCTTGCAGCCGCATCAAGATTTTTATCACTTATATAATCAAATTTAATTGCGACTCTGTCTTCATAGTCTGCCAATAATGAATAGAATCCTCTGAAATAATCTTCATTTTGTATAACAAAATCAACTTCATTAGGAAGATCCGTAACCGACTCCGCTATTATTATAGTATGCAAACCTACATTCTTCTTGCTGTCTACAAAGCTTTTAATAAGTTCTCCTTCGAGATACTCCTTATCCGTAAGCATAAGTACATAATGGGTACTGTAGCTGAGATTGTCTTTTTCAGAATTGAACCTATCCCTCAGGCACTGACCAAGGTCAAAGAATACCTCTCTTGCCTCATCCTTGCTCCCTGCAATATATCTGGTCTTTTTATCTGTTGACCAACAGTGTGGAAACCACTTCAAAGGTTCAAGTGAGTTTGCTTCAAGTTCCTTTTTCTCATCATATATGGCTGCAAGTTTCACATCAGTATAGCAATTATTGTATGCAATCTGCACTGCTAAAAGCCTGAGTATATCAACTGCTCCCTCACGGTTTCCACCGCTTACCACACCTATAATACTTTGATTCATTAAATCTATGCCTACCGGAACTTCTTTTAACTCCTTAAATGTCTTCTTGATTTCTTCGCCCTTACCCTGCCATGGGTCTTTTTCTACACGAAATCCCTGCCTTCTTACATTAATTTCCGCCAATGAAGGAATATTGCCTATACCTAATCTATAGTACATAAAATCCTTATGATTTTGATTTCTTGTCCACAGCTGCCCCTCATCAAATTTTCCAAGATAACTGTTGGCTTCCGTATACATTCTTCCCAGTGAGGCTCTTCTTTGATTATAGTCTTCTTCTATTTCCGTACCTTTTTCATCAAGATATTCGCTATAAGCTTTGATTCTTTTTCTTTCTTTTTCTTCTCTTAGTTTATTAGCCCTTTTATAATTTAATGTACCCCAGAGTACGGCAAATGAAGCTGAAAGTAAGGCTGTAACCACTCCTACATAAGCCATGGCACTGTTATTTGCCATGCTTGACATGGCGCTTCCTGCCATCATAGGCACGACCATGGTCATGGACGGTCCCAGTATAAACAGCAAAGAAGCCGTGCTCTCCGCCTCTTTTTCAGGTGGATTGTCAATATCAAAGACCTTTTTCTTTATGGGAAATACCGTTCTTGGTGCGCGATGGAAAAGAGCGGTATTTTTTTTCAGTATGTTTTTAAGTTCACCTTGAAAATTGCTTCCACTAAGTTTTTTCAGTTCATTAAGCTTTACCGTATAATTACCGCTCCTTGTATCCAAGGCAATAAACTTACCCAAAAACATTATACGTATTCCGACAATGCTTATAATATCTCCGCTTTGTAAATGCTCTTCTTTGCTTATCTTATGACCGTTTACAAAGGTTCCGTTGGTACTGGAGTCTTTGATGTACCAGGCATTATCTTTGAAATGTAACAAACTGTGGTGCTGTGATACCCAGCTTTGATTGTCATCAAGTACTATATTGCATATAGGATCACGTCCTATGCTTATCATCTTTCTGTCGCCTATAAAAACCTTGGTAAGATCCCTGAAAGCTTCCGCAGACTCCTGAAACATAACAACTATATAGTCTTTCTCACTCTTTTTAATATGTATTATATCAGCCGCCTTCAGTGCCTGTCTTGTTGCCGGCTTTTTATTAATTGAATATGGGTACTTTCCCGCATCCAGTATATACCAGGCATCATTGATAACTTCAAATCCTAAGGACAGTCCGTTAATCTCAGGATACATCTTACTTTCCACTTTAAGCAGATAGTCATCATTATTTATACTGGGCAGGCTTATTTCTTTAAAACCCGAACGCAAAAAAAATGTTAAAGTGCGTATCATCTAAAGTCCTCGTATTATATAGTAGTAGTTTTTCAAGACCCTCTCCAAGGTCTTTGTAACTGTTAAGTCATAGCCTTTTCTAAGGGTTTAGCTATGATTATAGCAGCTTATTTCGGCATACCGTATACAGTATGCCGATTGGTTTGGAAATTACCAAGAACCGCTGCCGCTAAAGCTTAATCCTCCCGTAATATTGTTGGAAAGGCTTCCGGCTACTGTGCAAGCAACCCAACCGGCATTCTTAGCCAGCTTACCCACAATACCGTCAGCATTAATATATCCTTGTATCTTTCCCATATATTTTCTAAGCTCTTTCGGATTCATAGTTTTAGAAAAATACTTTCCTATAGGGTCTTTTACCCACTTGCTGAACTTGCTTCCAAAACCGCCGATATTAAATATCTTATTACCAATCTTATTAAATGCAACATCAGATAGCTTTTTACCTATGCCGATATCTTCAATAACATCACCCAGCGTGTCCTTTCCGAATTTAAGGGCATTATCCAATGAAAAAAAGGGCTTTTTATCATGTGCACAATCCATTGCATTCTTTACAAGTTTTGAGCCGTATTTTATAACTTTCTTGGCAACACTTGCCAGACCTCCGGTCAGCGGGTCAAGACAGCCGGTTGCAAAATTAGTTACCGTATCCACCGCCAACTTATCCCACCTGTAATTTTTGGCATAGGACTTTGCCTGCTCCCATAAATTAAAGCCCTTACCCTGTGCCGCATTGGCTGCCGCTTTTGTTACTATTGTAGCTCCGGCAACCACAGCTTCTTTAACCAAATGTGCTCCCGCCTTAACGGCTCCGCTTATCAGGCAAGCCACAAAGGGGAAGAAACCGTCCGGGTCTTTTTTATTCTTAGGATCATTTTGTGCATAGATATATCGGTTAAAGCTTCGTGGATTATAAGGATAACCTATTACAATATCCCTGCTTTGGAATCTTGCATTTTCAGGATTGTATACTCTGGTTCCGGTGGTATGTCTTCCAAGGAATTCATCGCACTGCATAGCTGCAAAGCCGTAGCCTAGATTAAAGCTTGCGAAACTCTCACCTGTCCTTGTAATGCTTCCAAATGGACTGTAGTCAAGTCTTTGGTATACTTCACTGCTGTTAAGCCTCATTACAAGACTGCCCACCTCATCGAATATATCCCATATAAGCTTTCCGCCTGTTTCTTCTGCCAAAGGACTGCCGTCAAAATATTGGTTATAAGTTTTTTCCCTGCCGTTTTCTTCTGCCTTCTTACAAAGTGATTGAGCGTTGGATACCAGATAGTTAATATAATAAGTCTCTTTTACCCTTCTTCCGTCAGCATACTTAAACTCCGCCGCCGTCTTATTACCGAGGGCATCATAACTATAGATTACAGTACCTTTTTCATTCTTTGCAAAAAGCACCTGACCTATTGAATTATAAGTATACTCAGCTATGCAACTTTGATTGATATATTCTTTAATCAAATCTCCCCTTGCATCATACTCATAATCATATTCTTTATTTTCACAAAGTTTTCTAAGCAGTTGGTTTTCCTTATTATAGTAATACTGTGTAACTACGCCTTCTTCTATAGCCTTTGTTCTATTGCCTCTTGCATCGTACTCATACTCGGAATAAGGCTTATTATTTTTAAGTACCTTGGTAAGGAAGGCTTTTTTATCATACTCATAGTTATAGCTAAGTTCTTCCTTTCCTCTTTCCTTAATACTTTGACCTATCATCAGCCCATAGTAATCATCATATATATAGTCAATCTCAAAAAACAGTCCCTGTTCGTCCTGCACAAGCATATTCTTTACTCTGCCGTTAGCATGATATCTGTAGCTGTGCTTAAACTTTCCTGATTGCTTACTTATAAGCCTGTGCTTTTCATCATACTTATAACTAACTTCTTCATCCGGTAAAGTAGTCTTTATAAGATTTCCGTAACTGTCATAAGCATACTCCACCTTGCTTCCGTCAGGATAAATCATTGCCTTACAAAGATTCGCCCGGTTCCACTCATAAGCGGCTACACTTCCGTCCTCATAATTCACCCCGACTACACGACCGGCAAGATCATACTCGAACTTAAGTTTACTTTTTGAATTGTTAGCCTCTATAATATTGTCTCTCTCATAGATAAATTCGGACTCATCTTTATATGTTCCGCTTTCACTTATTTTAGTAATTCTATTAAGCTCATCATAACTTAACTCCTTGGTATCACCGTTTTCATAAGTGATTTTTTTAATATACTCTCTTGAGGTCAATTCTTTTATTTGAGTTTCACCAAGAGAGTCGGTTACATACATAAGCCTGTTTTCATAGTCTATATCAATCTTATAATAAGCCTCGCTTTCACTCTCAAGCCACTCCCTGCTTGCATTATTAAGTTCTTCTTTTTCATAGGCTCTTTTTGTCAAATGATAGATGCCTGAGTTATTATCAAGCTTATCATAAGTAAATACTATCGCCCTTTGTTCCTCGTCTCTTATAAAACTCAGTCTTCCTGCAAGGTCGTAACCGTACTCTACAGCATCATCAAGCTCATCCATACCCATTGATATGAGGTTATCATACCTGTCAAACCTTTGTGTAACTTTTTTACCGAGGTAATTGGTAAGTCCTATTACCCGTCCGGCACTGTCATACTTAAAGCCCACTTCTTCTCCTGCGAACTCCAGTTTGTCTATCCTTCCGGTTCCGTAACTCACCTCATAAGCCGGCTCTCCAAGCAGTTTTCCGCTTTTGAACCTGTTATACTCGTCATAGCCGTATTGAAGTATGTATCCGAAATCTGCCATGGTAATAAGGTTTATATTGGAATAAGAGTCATAACTTACTTCCATCTGTGCAAGGAAGGTATTGATTTGCACCAGCCTGTCCGCCTCATCATATTCATAAATGGCATATCTTCCGTCTTCATCGGTAATACTTGAAAGTCTTCCGTCCGCATCGTATCCGTATTCAAACTTAAAATCCTTCATACTTACCTTGGACAGGAAATGATTTTCATCATATTCCAGTCTAAGATCAAGTCCGTCATTATTTCTTATGGCACTTACCTGCTGCCACAAGTTCCATTCATACTCTTCTTTGTATCCGAATCCGTCTTCTACAGCTATTATGCGACTGCCCTCATCATATTCATTTTTTTCAAGTAAAAAGTCTTCTCTGTAGTGTGTTAAAAGATTACCCTCTTTATCATACTCAAGATAGTGCTTTTCATCACCCGGAAGTATTGCCTTTATAATATTTCCCATGTCATCATAGCTGTACTCGGCTTTTCTTTCCCCTTCGGTATAAACTTTCAAAGCTCCAATGGCACTGTACTCAAGACTTATATCATTGCCGAATTCATCATTTACATAGGCAAAAAGATCGTTAAAGGCATAGGCATAATTTACATCCCTGCCACTTGTAAGTTTTACATTGCTAATTCTTCCTATGCCATCATAGGTATAATACTCACTGAAATCCTCCGGTGAGTCTATGCTTGAGATGAAGTCCTGCTCATTGTAGCCTATTCTGCAACTTTCTCCGTCAGCCTCATAGCCCACAAGGCGATTTTTCTCATCATAGTAAAAAAGATGAGTGATATCTCCTAAATAGTGCATCGCAATATTGTTGCCGGCATCGTCATAGTCAAGGCTCAGATAAATTCTCCCGTTAAATATATATTCCTTAAACCTATGTGCTTCATCGTATATGAAATTATGCACAAAGGTTGAATTGCTTATTGTTACAAGCTGACCGAATCCGTTATAATTATATTTTGTAATTTCAGAGTCATTAAGAATACTTTTAGTAATTCTGTTATTATCATCATATTCCGCAGCATATTTGATAAAAGGACTTTGCAAATGTATAAGGTTTCCTCTTTGGTCATGTATATATTCTACTCTAAATCCGTCCTGATCGGTATTGAGGGTCTTTCCTTCCTCATAAACAAATTCAAAATATCTTTCTTTGGAAAGTTCCTGTCTTAATACCCTGCCGTACTTATCATATACATTAGTAAAGAAGGGCTTATTTTCAGGGTCTGTAACCTTTGTCAAATACGCCTGCTCATCATATGTAAAACTATACTTTCTGTTATCATAAGCCTTGGCACTTTTTGAATCCGGCTCCGTACCGATGATTAAAGTAGCAAGCTTATCTTCACTATATTCAAACTTAAGGCTTCTACCTATATTATCTTCCAAGTATACAAGATGCCCGTCAGTATCATAACTTAGATTAAAGAAATATCCATGCTGTCCGAGTACTTTTATAGGCAAATCTTTTTCGTATTCAATGCTTTGAATTTCTATTCCCTTATCATATATAGCAATAAGCTTTCCGCTTTTATTAAACTTATATGTAAGTTGTTCTTCTGGTAAATAATACATATATCCGTCTTCTACCCTGACAAGTCTTTTTACGGTAGGATATTGAGGATAGAATACTCCGTCATCACCTTCGGCAAAGAAGCTTGATACTCCGCTTCCGTCGGTAACCGCCCATACTTTTAAGTTTACATGTACCACCTCGGTCATGAAATTATGTCTCCAGCTCTTACCAAGTCCCATGTCCTTGCTGTTTAAGCTGTCATAGTAGACGGTAAAATCAAGCATATTGCCTGAATAGGTGGATATCGGAGTAAATTGCCACAGCAAATTACCTGAATACATGCTTATAGGGTCGCCTCCGTAAGCCCTGCCGGGAAGCATACCCAGCCCCGGTAATGTACTGTTTTCTAAAGCATTAGGCATATAAGGTCCTCTAAGTTCCTTGGGAATTATAGAAAGAATATTATTTTCTACAACCCTGTTTTCTGCACGCTGCATTATCTCTGAAGCATATTGCATGGTAGTACCCATTCTTTGTACTCTTTGTGCATGTGCATTGCACTGGTTGGACATTTGGTTAATACTTGCCCTTAATTGTTCTCCTGCCCTTCCGAGGTTAAGATTTGAACCTATAGACCTGAGTTCTTGACTGCAATTAGCTACGCTGCTTTTTATCTCTCCGGCTACGCCCGAAAGACGGCTTACAGAGCCGAAATTCATAAATATATCGCTCATAGTTTTTCCCCGTTCCTGTGTTTTTATTAATAGTTAAAGATAAGTTTTATAGATTAATAAGATTGTTTAACTCCGTCAACAACCTTACCGGTCTTATTGCCGTCTTCATCATAGTAGGTACCGTTATAAGGCTCATCATTCTTATATTCTCCCCTATATAAAAGATTATCGTTAAGATACCATTCACCATTTAAACGATCGTAGCCCTCAAATGTTCCTTCAAATCTTTTCTTTGTTACTTCTCCTGTTTCCTTAGTTGTATATTCTTCACTATATGTTCCCTTTGGGTTACCGACAAAATCTCCTATACCCCAATCACCTTCCATAATATAAGTATAATTTACCTTATCTCCGGTGTTGTATTTTTTATTACCGGAGACTCTTTTTTTTACCTTATCCGCTCTTGCTATTGTTAGGAGTCCTGCTTTCCATGTACCGATATAAATAATGTCATTTGTATATTTTCCATCATCATCTTTACCCTCTCTTCTGTAGTAGAAAGCACCGTAACCTTCAGGTTTTCCACCCTTTGTCGCACCTATATATATACCGTTTCTTTCTACAAGTTCACCTTCTTCAGCCCTCAAGCTCGTTGTATATTCTATATATTTGCCTTTATATTCGTCTTTATCTATTACAAGCATATTGTCATCAGAATATATTTCCTTTGCTATAGCAACCTTGGAAGCATTAGCATTGCCTATCACAAGGAATAATACCGCTGCCAGTATTACAATGCATGCCGCTCCTATACCGGCTATAATAGGGAGTTTTGATTTTTTCTTTCTTACTCCTTTATCTTCCTCTTGTATAATCTGCCTATTCTCAGGGTCTTGGCTTTCCTGTACTATAGGCCTTTCTTTTTCCTGAAACAGACTTCTTGTTTTGTTTCCCAAATCTTCATCCGCTTGCTCTATATTATCAGGTTCGTTAAACAATTGACTTTGTATTGCTTCTTTTGTATCTACAGTATCTTTCGTAGTACTTTCTTCCTTAACTACAGGTATAGCAGACTCTGCTTGCATAGCCTGTTCTTGTTCATCCGGCTTAATTTCAGGTTTAGCCGGATTTATATATTCTAATTCGGATATGCTTTTTTCCGTTTCTTTGTTAGAACTTTCCGTACCTACAAGTTTTCTTGTCTTATTATTTATATCAAGTACAGCCTCAAGTTCTTCGCTATCCATTCTTTTATACTCTGTCAGAGCCTTTTTTGCCTCGGCAGCAGTTTGAAATCTGTCTTCCGGTCTATAGGCACACATTTTTTTTATAACTTCATATATCGCCTCTGAAGCTTGCATGGGTTTAGGCAGCGGCTCACCTGTATTTCTTTTTTGAAAGGCTTTTTCTATGCTTGCACTGGTGAGTTTTTCCTGGCTCATAAACGGAAGTCGGTTCCTATTAAGCAATTTATATAACACAATTCCAAGAGCATAGATATCTATAGTACTGTTATAACGCTTTCCCATATATACTTCCGGTGCCATATAGTTTTCAGTACCCTTATAAGAAAGACTTCCGACACTTGCACTCACATCTTTAGCAATACCAAAGTCTCCAAGCTTATATACTCCCTTTTCATTTCTGAAAAGATTGGCAGGCTTTATATCCCTGTGAATAATATTATTTTCCTCGCAGGTTTCAAGGCATGAGAGTATGTCCTCTCCTATTGAGACCACGTCAGCTACAGTCATATCATTATTTTTTACATACTTTTCAAGACATTCCAAAAGTTCCATTCTGATAAGTATGTACCATCCGATTTTAGAGTCTAGGGATTCTTTTATCTCAAAATCATGAATTTTGACAATATTACTGTCATCAAGCTTCATCATAAGTTCGATTTCTTTTTTTAATTTATCAAGTTGCGGATAAAAATAATCTCTTAACTCTTCATCATCAAGCCCGAAAGAGGATTTTACCTTTTCAAGCTCCGCCTCATCACTCGGTATGCGTATTACCTTTATAGCAGATTCCTGCCTTATACCGAAACTTTCTTTTTCCGCCTTAAAAACCTGTCCGAATGAACCCTCACCGATTTTTTCGGTAACCGTCCATTCAGACCAAACCCTTTGTATTACTTCTAAATGTGTCATGTGCCTTCTCCGTCTTTTATTTGAAATTTATAATATATTTTTAAATAAAGTAAATCTGTTTTCTGTTATTATTTGATAGTTTTATTTTAGTATCAATAATAAAAATATATTGTCAACTTTTAACTCAATTAGTAGTGGTTTTCTCCATCTACTACAGTCCATTGAACATTACCATTTTCATCATAAACTGTACCGTTATATAGCATCCCTTTGTTAAAATCCCCTTCAAATTTCAACTTACCACCAAATATAGAGTCTCTATATTCTGTTCCTTTTACAATAAAATATAGGGGAGTACTTTCTTCAAAAACACCCTCAGCTTGTACAACTTCTTCCCATTCACCATTAGAATTATTAATTTCTTCTACATATTTTCCTTCAGGATTACCTTTAAAATCTTCTTTTTCCCATTCACCATTAAGAATATAGCATCTATTGGATTTATGTCTTTCACTATAGTGCCTATACCTTTTCTTTACAGTCTTTCCTTCTTTTAAGCTTCCAGCCTCCCATTCACCAAAATAAATAAAATCATCAATATATTTTCCAAAACTATCATAAGTATATTCCATTCTATAATAAAACAAACCATACCCATCGGGTTTCCCTTCTTCTGTATTACCTAGATATATACCTGATATTTCCTGAATAACACGCTTATACACAAGAGTTGTCGTATACTCCATACTATACTCAGCATACTTATCCATATCTATCTCAAATATACTGTCATCATCCGCTATTTCTCGTGCTATAGCCTCTCCGCCTTCTTTTACGGTGTCTTTTTCTGCACTGCTTTCCTCTTCGCTTACAATAGTTTCCTCTTTATAGCTATTCTCTTCTCTTGTTTCAGCTTCGGTCTCTTTATTGTTCTTTTTAGAGGTTCTACTTGTCTCGCTAACCGTATAGTCCTCTTCTTTAACATTTGAACCTATAAAGATAAAAGTTCCTATAAGCAGTACCAAAACTCCGGCTCCTATTCCAAGTATAAGACCGATTTTACTCTTTTTCTTCGGCACCTGTTCTACTCTTTCAATTACCGTCTTTTCTTTACTTGCCTGCTCTTTAACCGGCTGTGCAGCTACATTAGCTTGGCTTTGCCTGCTTGCCTCATATATACTTTTTGTGCCGCCGTCTTTATAGCCTTCGGTTTTATTTTCATTATTATTACTGTTACTAAGTTCAGGTTCTATATCTTTTATATCTTTTGTACCTGAATATTTTTTATCAGACTGCATAGAACTTATATTCGATTTATTATCGTTTACTTTACTGTCATTCTTAACCTGCTCATCTTCTCTAAAAATATTAACTTCATTTACCGACTGCTGTTTAAATTGATTTTGTGTACTTTCTGGCTTTCTTACAACATTAAGTAGTCTTTTAAGTTCTTCTTTATGATTTTGCCTATATTCACTTAAAGCCTTTTTTACCTCAAGTGCAGTCTGAAACCTCTCATTAGGATTATAGGCACACATTTTCTTAATTATCTCATAAAGAGTATCGGGGGACTCCACGGGTTTTGGCAATTCCTCGCCGGTATTTCTTTTTTGAAAGGCTCTTTCCACACTTCCGGCAGTAAGCTTTTCTTCATTCATAAAGGGCAGGCGGTTTTTATTAAGTAACTTATAAAGCACTATACCGAGTGCATAGATGTCTATATTGCTTGTGTAATTTTTGCCAAGGTAAACTTCCGGTGCCATATAGTTTTCCGTTCCCTTATGAGAAAGGCTTCCCATACCTGCCCTCATATCTCTTGCAATACCGAAGTCTCCGAGCTTATAAACTCCCTTATCGCTTCTGAAAAGATTAGCCGGCTTTATATCCCTGTGAATGATATTTCTTTCCTCACATACTTCAAGGCTTGTAAGTACATCTTCTCCTATGGCAACCACATCAGCTACAGTTATATCGGCTCTTTTTATATAATTTTCCAGACACTCTAAAAGCTCCATTCTGATAAGTATGTACCAACCCACAATTGAATCCGGTGCATCTATTATCTCGAAATCCAAAATTCTGACTATATGACTGTCTTCTCCCAGTTCCTGCATAAGCACTATCTCTTTTTTGAGTTTTTCAACCTCAGGGTAAAAATACTCCTTAAGTTCCTGCTCATTTAATCCGTAACCGGACTGTACTCTTTTAAGTTCCACATCATCACCGGGTATGCGCACTACCTTGATGGCAGCTTCCTGTGTAACTCCGAATCTTTCTTTTCTTGCCCTAAAAACCTGTCCGAATGAACCTTCCCCAAGCTTTTCTGTAATACTCCAATCAGACCATACCCTGCCTATTATTTCCAAATGTGTCATACAACTCCTTTATTTTATCAATTATTGAACCACCCTTTGTCTAAAGTAAGCAGACTTCTTGACTTATAGTCTTCGCAAGTCAAACTTTTATTGAGCAGTATCTATACTATACAATATTTAAACATCTTATAAATACCGGCATAATATCAATTATTTTACTTAAAATATGCTAACTAAGTTTTAACTTACATCTACCCTAAGTATCGTAGTATTATCTTTCCCACCACGTTCCATAGCCAAACCCAGCAAAATCTTTATAGAGTCCATAAGCTCATATTCACAAACGGTCTCAGCTATCTCAGCATTGCCTACATAATCTGTCAGTCCGTCACTACATATAAGAAAACTGTCTTTATTCTCCAATTCAAGTTCTTTTATATTAAGGTGAAAGCCGTATTCCTCAGTATCCATTCCTAAAAATTGACTCAAACCGCCTTTTATCTTTCTTTGACCGCCATTCTCGTCATCAACCGTAATAGTCATGGAATCAAGCTTATTAAGTCGGTATATCTGTCCTTCTCTGATTAAAAATACTTCACTGTCTCCTACACTCAGTACATAGGCTTTTTTTTCCATAAAAAAAATTGCTGCCAAGGTTGTTCCTGATCGCCTTACACCTTGCTCTCTTGCCATTTTACGTATACGCTCATTAAGTGTGTATACCAAATCTTCAAATATTCGTTCCTTCTTTTTGTTATCCGCTGTATTAAGGTCTGAAAGTATCTCTTTATATACAGAGGAAAAAAAGCCGGCAGCCTCAAGCGATGCCTGTGCTCCCAGCTTCTCTCCTCCCATGCCGTCCATAATTCCATATGCTTGCGGAAGCTTTTGTCCTTTAAGTTCCTGCTCCACATGCTCTTTTCTATCCGCATTTATAAAATCACCAAAACTGAAGTTGTCCTGATTTTCAAGTCTTTTCCTGCCGATATCACTTATCAGACCTGCATTAAGCTTGTATTTAATTAAGTCAAACATTTTATTCCAATACATTACCCTGTACTTGACTTGCTGTCTGCACATTTTCCTGCTCTGTGCTCTTGTAAAGACCGGCAAGCTCGGTAAGCGAATTTGCATGTGTCTCTATCATGGTTTTAAGTCTTGTAAAGTTATCCTGAAATTGCTTAAAACTTGAAATATAAGCGGTAGAAGCCTCACCGCCCCAGGTTGAACTTATGTTTACCACCGTATTTATCATATCATCCGTAATAGTCTGTATGCTGCTTGCCGCTGTTCTGAATTCCTCTGAGGTTCTTTCCAATTCTTCAGGTGTTACTAAGATATTACCTTCCATATTCTTCTCCTTATAATCAACAATTAATTAAATTCTCGTTACACTTAGTGTATTATATTTATTAAATCATTTTACCTGCCGCTTCTACAACTCTTGCTTCATTGCTCTCATACTTTGCAGCCATTTCATTACTATCTTTATTAAACCCTTTTACTTGCAGCTTCTGCCGCTCTTGCTTCATTGCTCTCATACTTTGCAGCGGTTTCATCTAATTTAACTATAAAAGCTTTTACCGACTCTAAAAAGCCCTTGCAATTGTTATAAGTTTGAGAAAATGCTCCATGGAAACTTTCCTTTGCCGGACCTTCCCACATAGCACCAAGTCTTTGTTCAAGCTCGTTAAGCTCATCAAGTCTTCTTGCTATATCGTCTTTTTTTGCCTGTAAATCATTTGAAGTGTCTCGAAGCTTTTGTGTTGTTACCTTAATCTCTGCCATATTCTACTCCTTTAAATATATGTTATTAAAAATAAAAAACTATAACTTTTTTGTAACACCAGTTTACTAAATTTTTAACTCCCTGTCCTCACACTTTCGTGTAGTTTATATCCATGGAAGTATTACTCTTTTTCCTACCGCTTCCAAGGCTATACTTGCCATATTGTGTAAACCGGTTTTGCTTGTCAGGTTTTTAACATGGTATCTTACAGTATTCTCGGATACATGGCAATCCTTAGCCACCTCCGCATAAGTATAGCCTCTTGCAAAGCTTCTGAGTATAACAAGTTCCGCTTCAGTAAGCTCATTAAGACTTGCCTCACCTATATTTATAGGTTTTTTATAGCCTATAAACACTTTTTCTCCAAGCATTACCCTATCTACTATCGACACTATATCAGTTTCCTCATCTTCCTTATACCAGAAACCGTCACAACCACAGCTTTTTGCCTTTTTTAAAAAACTACACTCAGGCACTGAACTCATAATTACTATTTTGATACCCGGAAAACGTTTCTTTATCCGTATAGCTATATCTATGCCACAGTTATTATCTTCCAGACAAGCATCTATCAATATTATATCCACCTTACTCAGTTCAGGCTTTTCTTCAATATTTTTTAGAGATCTTAATTTATATAAAATCTTATGCTTTTTTCTAACTTTGTAAAATTCATACTCAAGTAATTTCATTGAAAAAGCGGAAGTTTCTAAAATCATAATACTTGCCATGCTCCCACCCCCCTAAGCGGTCATTTTAAATGCTACCTTATAGATTTTATAATATTTTTGTAATTTTTAACAGTAGCCAAAAGTACTGTTTTTTGCTTTTTTATATCTTTTTATTTAACAAATTCGAACTTATACCGTTTTATTTTATTAATTTTTATAACTTTTATATAAACTCTGATAAAAATATCCTTACTCAACTTTGCAGCAAGTTAAGGATATTTTTATATAAATATGATATTTTTTTAAGTTTTCACATAAAAAAACGAAGTATACTTTCATATACCCCGTTCTTTTTACTCCGCTATCATTTTTGCTATCTCCATAGCCGAGATCTTATATATAGCCCTGTCTATATTTTTTTCCTTAAGTGCATTATATACCGACTCTTTATCAAAAGCACAGCCTACCAAGGCAGACTCTATATCTTTGGCATCCAGTGTACTGAAAAAATCCCCGGATACAAAGGCGGACTCTATCTTCCCATGTACCACATCCAGTTTAAAACTTATCTTGCCGCCTTCAAATCTTCCGGTCTTTTCTA
>ERZ773010.974-NODE-974-length-18708-cov-98.908969_pt1 | contig 18708 bp, 13 predicted proteins | sample MGYA00580842_ERZ773010 | MGnify/ENA primary metagenome ERZ773010 (study PRJEB29015, sample SAMEA2737982) | human oral metagenome | biome: human oral; feature: human-associated habitat; material: dental | place: China | collected 2107 ...
CTCATGGCACCAATTGCCCTGGCCTTGCTTTTATGCCTTACCGCTGGGATATGGGCAACCATTATCTCGCTGACGATTGTTACCGCACTCGTGACGGTTTACAACATCATTCTCTTCAGCCAGCTACAACGCGAAATCTCGAGAGAAAAGATGGGCCGCGTCATTGCGGTCGTCACCACGAGCTCTGCAACCGTGATGCCGCTCGGGAATCTAGTTTTCTCTAAACTCTCCATTACCATACCCACGCACATGCTCATTTGGGCCACAAGCATCACCCTCCTAGTGGCGGGGTTGGCGATAACGATTGGCAACCGAAAACGCGAACAATCGGTTTGAATGAAGCTCAGCTGCTGGGAAAACATGCTCCCGCTCAACGTTGAATGGCTACGAGAGGAATAAGGTTCTGGTGGGGTTATAAGGATCACGGGGCATGGAGGATTGTCAGTGGCAGCATCTTTACCCCATAATTCGGCTATAAATTCTAGATTCCAGAGCCAAATTTGGCCCATTTTTGAGAATCATGCTATAAAAGACCCAGCTCATTTAGGGTATTCTCCGCGCACGCGGAGGTAGTTCCGGTACACACCATCATCGCCAATGAAACCTAGTGTATTCTCCGCGCACGCGGAGGTAGTTCCAGGATGCTATGCAGGCAGGCGAGTACCAGGCCGTATTCTCCGCGCACGCGGAGGTAGTTCCGAAACACTAGCGGGTACAAGTGCATCGTCCGCGTATTCTCCGCGCACGCGGAGGTAGTTCCCCGTGAGTGGCCGTAGATACCTACGCGGTCGCGTATTCTCCGCGCACGCGGAGGTAGTTCCCTTGGCCTGCTGCTCCGGCGCTAGGGAATCGAGTATTCTCCGCGCACGCGGAGGTAGTTCCGGCGCAACTGGCAAGATATTCTCCGGCCAAACGTATTCTCCGCGCACGCGGAGGTAGTTCCGGTGGCGGGGCGAGAAAGGCGAAATTTTGGGTGTATTCTCCGCGCACGCGGAGGTAGTTCCTACCGGTAAAATTGATTATGGTTCAGGTAGTGGTATTCTCCGCGCACGCGGAGGTAGTTCCCACAGCTAGTGCCATTATTTTCAAGCAGCGGGGTATTCTCCGCGCACGCGGAGGTAGTTCCCACGAATACCAGGATAAGAATGGTGAGGTTGCGTATTCTCCGCGCACGCGGAGGTAGTTCCTGTTTCTGAGGATATTCTGATAGACGCCGCTAGTATTCTCCGCGCACGCGGAGGTAGTTCCACATTGATTTTCGCAAAATGTGATTGGAGCAGGTATTCTCCGCGCACGCGGAGGTAGTTCCGTGTGGCGGGTTTCACAAGGTGGTGGGGTTGCGTATTCTCCGCGCACGCGGAGGTAGTTCCGTTTATTGATGGCGAATCGGGCGATGCGCTGTGTATTCTCCGCGCACGCGGAGGTAGTTCCCATGCTATATTGCATGCAATCAGTGGTGAGGCGTATTCTCCGCGCACGCGGAGGTAGTTCCGACACCATGATTGTGCGCAACATTCTTCGCAAGTATTCTCCGCGCACGCGGAGGTAGTTCCACGGTGAAGGAAGTTTTTTCCGGCTTCTTCGTGTATTCTCCGCGCACGCGGAGGTAGTTCCTATGGCTGGTCAAAAGCATGTTTGAAGATGCTGTATTCTCCGCGCACGCGGAGGTAGTTCCCACATTTGGGTTTGAAGCAATCGAATTCGCCGGTATTCTCCGCGCACGCGGAGGTAGTTCCTGAGCAGGCCCAGGCTAAAGTTGAGACCAGCAGTATTCTCCGCGCACGCGGAGGTAGTTCCCCTGGTACTGTTTGGGCACCATACTTGTTTTGGTATTCTCCGCGCACGCGGAGGTAGTTCCCCTTGGGGGCGGGGGCGCTACAATAAAGGTATGTATTCTCCGCGCACGCGGAGGTAGTTCCTTTCTTAAGAATGCTTGGGAAGGGGCGAAAGAAGTATTCTCCGCGCACGCGGAGGTAGTTCCCGCATAATCCTTGTTGGTTGTGTTGGTTTTCCGTATTCTCCGCGCACGCGGAGGTAGTTCCACCGATAACCCCACCGAACTGACCGGCCAATTGTATTCTCCGCGCACGCGGAGGTAGTTCCACGCTGGAAATTCCAGGCGATGGGGTTTACGTGTATTCTCCGCGCACGCGGAGGTAGTTCCCAGGCTGGTAGCGTGGATGTGGGGGTGTGGCGGTATTCTCCGCGCACGCGGAGGTAGTTCCACCTCTGCCTCCTCAGCAACCGGGGCAGCCTCGTATTCTCCGCGCACGCGGAGGTAGTTCCCCCACAGGCGCACGCGATCAAGGCAGGCCCGGGTATTCTCCGCGCACGCGGAGGTAGTTCCTGGAAGCGGTAGAGCTTCGGGTCGGGGTCGTCGTATTCTCCGCGCACGCGGAGGTAGTTCCCAGTGGCAGGAAGCAGCGTGGGCAATCAACCGGTATTCTCCGCGCACGCGGAGGTAGTTCCCCGCGGGGATGACACGGCGCGCGGTATCACGAGTATTCTCCGCGCACGCGGAGGTAGTTCCACCGCCCAAGAGCTAGTACGCCGCGGGATCGCGTATTCTCCGCGCACGCGGAGGTAGTTCCGAATCATGGAAGGCTTAGTGCTCCCCTGGGGCGTATTCTCCGCGCACGCGGAGGTAGTTCCAATGTTTATTATTATCCCGCGTGAGGAGGGCCGTATTCTCCGCGCACGCGGAGGTAGTTCCCAGTTTCCCCTGCTCTGGTGAGGTGCGGGGGAGTATTCTCCGCGCACGCGGAGGTAGTTCCGACTCGGGGGGTGCCATGCTGGGGTCTTGGGGTATTCTCCGCGCACGCGGAGGTAGTTCCATGCGCGCGGCAATAAGGTTATCCTCCGGGTCGTATTCTCTGCGCACGCGGAGGTAGTTCCCTGTCCGGCACGTACGGTGACCTTACCGATGTGTATTCTCCGCGCACGCGGAGGTAGTTCCGGGGGTGAGCTTGCTTCCATCATCGAGCCGTAGTATTCTCCGCGCACGCGGAGGTAGTTCCATAGCGATCGCGGTGGAGGTATCGTCGATGCTGTATTCTCCGCGCATGCGGAGGTAGTTCCATGCAGCCAGTCATCTCCAACCTGCTAGCGGCGCATTCTCCGCGTATGTGGAGGTAGTTCCAAAGCCACCCGGAAAATCCTAGAAGCCTACCAGTATTCTCCGCGTGTGTGGAGGTAGTTCCATGTTCTAAAGACGATTTGTCCAGCTCTATCTGTATTCTCTGCGTGCGTGGAGGTAGTTCAAGTGTGGCTCGATGAAAGTGGCCAAATTCACGGTGTTCTCCGCACACGCGGAGGTAGTTCCTATGTTGCACGCGACCCCAGGCAGTTCATGCCGTGTTCTCCGCACACGCGGAGGTAGTTCCCTGCATGGATTCTTGGAAGGCGGTTTCTTTGGGTACTCTCCGCGTGCGCGGAGGTAGTTCCAAATCCGTGAATATCAACGACCTAATGCGCTAGTATTCTCCACATATACGAAGATAGTCCTCATAGTGATCTCAGGGATCGCCGTAGCCATCAGCATCCTGACATTTTGGATACCAAGAAGGTAGGTAATAAGCGCCAATGGTGATCTCAGGGATCCAAAAAATACCTTAACGAGGCCCTATCACCCTACCACGAGACCCCCCGAGAAAGGAGAAAACACCATGAAAGTGCGACCTATGTATATAGCAGCGATTGTCACATACAGCGCCGCAGTTGCTACCACCCTTTGCAGCAAGAACGTTCCTATCATCACACCTGTACTGCTCGCCATCGACACTGTAATCCTCGGATACCTCACCTGTACTGGCCGTTGGCGCTGCTAGTTACTCGCCCCATTAGCCTCGACCAACGGGATATATCTATTGCTCTTTCACAAAAGACCCCATAATGATCGGCATCACCCCCATCATGGTATCTCGGGTTATCATTCTCCCAACGTGAAGCTTATTCAGCCGCTGGGAAAAACTCATCTACACCAACATGCAAAAAGCAGAAAGAATATGTTATCTAGCTTGGTCTCCCTTAATTTACAGAGTCCAGTCATGTGTGTGGGAGGACGCCGAATAAGCTTCCCTATTTCCCCGCAACTAAATAAGCTTCATATAGCAATAATCCCCAGCTGCCTTCGTCGAAAAGCAAGCTGGGGTGTGGTTAGTGTCTCAGAAGATTTCAGAGACCTCTGTTAACCATTGTTTACGGTCCTTTACAACGGGAACCGTTGTGGTGGTGTAGCCATAATCATCCAACGCATAAAAACGCAGAATCTTCTTGGGTTCTTCCCCACCTACGGTAGGGATGCGCGCGAGAGTGTCGTCCGGACCCACGCCTAGGTAGAAGGGGAACGATGGCGCAAAGGCTTTCCGGCCCAGGTACGTCACAAAATGGGGCTGCTGCAGTTTTTCGGCCAAGAGCTCTTGGTGCTCCCGTGAACCGGCCTTAATCTGCACAATGAATTCACCGTCAGCGATATAGGTTCGTTCCGTGATAGCGGTGAGGCCCTGCCCATCAGGCGTGCTATTAAGCAGCTTCTTTGTTGGTCGCTGTCCCATAGCAAGAAGGAGCCTGGATCGGAATTCTTCTTCCGTGTCCCGCGGATTGATGGTGTGAAAATCATCAACCAGCGTCCCGCGATTGTCCTCCCGGATTTGGAAATGCAGCTGGGTGAGCCATTCGGGGTATTCTCCCCGACCATAGCCGCAAGCACCCGCCAACAATCCCACAAGTCCAGAACGAGTAGGTCGTGGTTCCGTTCGAACAAAATTACCAGTAATTGCTGGCCCCGCCCATGACTGCAACGGGCCAGCAAGACGAATATACAATGCTTCTGTCATTGCTTAATCCAGGCGACCACAGCGTCAATGAGCTCGTCTTTGGAGCCATGTTCAGCATCTTTGAAAAGGTTTTGGACTTCCGCTGCCGTACCAGCAACAAATTCCACCCCATCAAAATTGCCCCGGTCAAAAGCCCGTGCAGCGGTATACTGCCGATCCAGTTCCTCCAATGTTGGCTTCAAATACCCGCCTTCTTTCCGGTCTGGCTGGACCGGTGCTTCGAAATCATAGGCGCTACGGTAGCGTTGTTCTTCAGCCAGAACCAGGGCAGGCTGCACGAAAGGCGCCGTGGAGTGCTGTTTACCTCGGGGAAGCCCGTAGATGATGGCGTCGACAAGCAATCGTAGGCTTTCATCGCTATCGGGGGAATCAAAACCGGTCCAGGACTTACGCAACTGTTGTTTATCAATAGTCACGGTGCGATAGAACACCCCGGTCGTGTACTGGGCCACGCCAAGATAGGTTGCGCCAGTATCACGATTGGCTTCTTTAATATCATCAATGGTGGAGAAATAGTCCGTAGCGATAGCAACCGCATGCGTGGTGACCGCGGGCGAAACACTCAGCGCCGCCTCCGTACCCTTTTGCGGCGCGGCAGCAAACATGCGACCGAAAGAAGCAATGGCGAGGGAGCCAGTTTTATAATCTTTCAGGAAATCACCGTCAGCATCTTCTAGGATCTGTGCCGCTGCTGTCTCCAACTCTTCACTACTCAACCAAATGGACCGATCGGATTCTTTACCCTTCTCTGGATCGGATTCCTTTGCCTTGGTGAGCTTACCAAGTAGGGTTTTAGCTTTCTTGCGCAACGCTTTTTCATCAGCATCGGGATTAATAGCAAGCGCCCGATCCACCACATCAGCATCCAACTGTCCGGAACGCACAGATGTTACCAGCGAATTCGCCTCGTATTTCGTGCGGATCCCCTTTTTGATAGATTGCGAGCTCAGTAACGCCGCTAAATACCCACCACGACGAACGTGCTTGGGCGTACCGGTGTCATCACGGTTCAGATTGGAGTAAGGAACCGAGGCAATAATATGCAGGGTTAGATGGTGGGACATGAGTTTCCTCCTTTAATTGGTAGTGACGGGGTTCGATGCGCCGTAGAAATCTCGCAAGATTTGCAGGCGACGGTTCAGGGAATCATTGTTGTAGCCATTCCCCCAGTACCAAAAGGTTTTAAACAATTGAATAAAATCAACTCTTTGGGTAAAGCTATTACTCTGGGCGTACTGCAGAATCCGCCGGATTGTAGTGATGGCTTCCTCTACGTCCTGGGTATGCAAATACTCCAGGCGAGAAGCGATCATGCCATCCACCGAATCATCATCACCAATCTTCCGAGCAAGATGATTCGCCCAGACGCCAAACCGCAACGGCGACGCATCATCCGAATCAGCACCCAGATCAGCATATTCCGCAATCATGGCGGCGCAGCGCAACGCAACCATACGCTCCCGCGGCGACGCATTACCAAGATCCGGCAACACATAGGGATAAGCCCGATATTCCGTGGTGATGGACATTCCAGAGCGAAGCGCAGCTATTTCCCTTATCGCCTGGGAATCCCGCGATTCCTGTTTCCGCTTTGCCTGACGAATAATGTGTTGCACGAAGTGATAAATATTGAGCTCTGACATTACTGACCTTTCTTATCCTTGAGTAGTGCATAAAGGAAGCGTATTGTCCGCTCTTTGACATTGATATTTCGCTTAGGATTCTGTAGCAAATACGGATCAATAACTGCATCAAGTGCGGCAATGGTGGCGACTACCCCTTTTTCATACAGCTCCACCACATTAAAATCCGCCGCTTGTGCGGTACTAATCACTTCCTCGTACACGGGAGTGATGCGGCGCCAAAACTCCGTTTCCATCATGGGTCGGAGATCTGCGAGATCATCAAAGGTGGGATGGTCCTTATCGCTTTGCCTGCGAAATGGTGCGCAAACCCGCTGTTTGAGGGTATCGATAAACTCCGCCTGGCCAATGATCCTGGCCTGCACCTCTGGATCCTGGTCAAGACACCACAGCGATGATGCAGTATTGGTGGTCACCGATTCCCGAATAACCGGCGTCGAGGCGTTACCGCCAATCTGATGCCGCGCAAATAACAGCTTGTCATGCTTAAAATTGGGGGCTGCTACCCGCCCCGCCATGAGGCTATCAAGCTTGGAAATAGTCCCCTCCCGAGCCCATTCCACAGCGAGCTGAATGAGATCCTTGCTGAGATCCAATCGCTTTGCCTTAGGATCATTTGTTTTGGAATCCCGTATGTACAGGTAGAAAGGGTCTTCCGTGTCCCGCTGCTTAAACCAGGCTTTATAAGACTCCTTAGCATCCTTATCGCCATAGGGGCTCCACATTTTAGAGAATGACCCCAAATATTGTGGGGGTACCCCGCCAACCCCCACGCCGACTAGCTCCCCGCCCTCCCAATAACCGCTCACACCATTAGGCATCCAAGAAGCCTGCCACAACGGATGCATGCCGGTATCAGTTTTCGACTGCTCCCCCATTGGATCTGCCCAGGCAGGCATGCCGGATCCAGCCACCCAAGTTGCTGGAATGGAACATAGCAGACTATCCCACAAATTTTTCGACTGCACCATCACTTCGGTCGCAGTATTTCCGGCACCAAGAAATCGGATTCCCGGGGAACCATTCTGGCATTTACGGTTCTCAAACTTATTATTTCCAGCCGAAGAATACATGCTGAAAATCAGTATTTGCCGCAAGGCATCCTCGGCCGAAAGGGTTACAGGCTTGTGTTTATCACGATCCCAATAGGCCTGCGAATTATCCCCCGGAGCCGTGGGCGATAGCTTAGAGGTAGGCTGTTTTCCCCTGCCAACCACCCCTTTTGAATCCGGGATTTGGAAAAAATTCTGTTTACCGCCATAAAGCGGCCGATCCGCTTCCAGCTCCGCCAGGGTTTCCACAATAAGCCCATCTGGCAACGGCTTCTTTCTACGTTTCCGGTGAAGAGAATCATCCTTCTGCAGCATACGGGCACCAATATGCGAAAGAAGCCGAATAATCGACATGAATTCCATGCCGGAAACATCAAGATTTAGTCGGAAATCTGGGTCAGTTGCATGCTTGAGAACCTCTTCAACCGTCATATCGACAGGCTCATCCCGTAAAAAAGTCCTAATAAATTTTACCTCCGTGAGCGGCATAGGACCCATGGACAACTCCTCAATACCAAAAATTAAATAATTCTATCCTTAACGTTAACCGTCTGATACACTGCTAGTCAAGAGAAAATTGCACAGAGGTATTTACCCCCGTTGACATCATTTCTTTCCAAGCCCCAGTGCGAGATAAGGAGATGCATCTCACATGTCATTTATGACTTATTTGACCAAGTTTCCGGCCCATGTTGCTCTAGCGCGAAAACCGGAAAAGACCCAACGGTGGCGAGTGGATGATCCCGAGTTTCGGCACCGGGCAGTGATGGGACTATTCCCGGATTTTGAGGATAATCAAGCGCGCTCCAGAAATAATATTCTCTTCCGATATGAATTCATACCAGGTCAAGCACCATATTTCCTGGTGCAATCGGATTGCGATGTGGTCGCACCAGACTTGGAAGGAGTGATAGAAACGAAACAGGTGGAATACCCTTCGTACGAAAATGGAACTCCCATAATCTTCCGGCTAGCACTGAATACGGTTACCCGCCGCACCATCGAAACAAACGGTAGAAAACGAGAAGTTATCACTCCTGTTGCACTACAGCCGCTTGATGCAGAAACCGGATTAAATCCGGCGGAAAAGCATGTAGTATATAAACTATCCACAGCATTGCAAGGAATAGAATTCCTCAATCATAATAGGCAAGTATTACAAGTCCCTAAGGTTTCCAGGGCTCTGCAAATTGATACCTTTGATTGCATGGGGGTAGTGGCCGACAGCCAAGCATTAGAACACATCATGCATGCCGGCATAGGCCGCGCAAAAGCCTACGGTTGCGGACTCCTCACCGCGAGAAGGGCCGCATAATGTCGCCGCCGGGTGTGGATATGAATGTGGTGTGGGCCAAAGAGCGAGGGCTCGAAACACCCTACCCACTGCTAGGGCACTTATTAGACACCAGCGCAGTTATGGGTGAACTGTATCATCGCTGGTTGCGTCCGGGGTTACGTTCCCTGCTTGTCGACGAGCTAGGGGAACACGTCGACAAGCTCTTAATGCTCGTGGCGGGCCTGCATGACATTGGGAAAGCCAATCCACATTTCCAGCAACAAAACAAGCAACAGGGGGAGACTTTTACGGCGATTCGGGAAAACCTCCGGCGGCACGGACTTACGGTGAGCCCAGATCACATGAGCTATTTCTCGGAAACACGAGCTATGCGACGGCATGAGAATCATTCCGCAATCATCCTGGATGAAGATATCGAAACCGATATGGATGCAGCGGATTCTTGGCTAGCACTGGCATTGGTGGGGCATCACGGAAAATTTGCCGCGTTTAATCCCACGAGAGCAACCGATCTCAAGATCACTAAAATCAAACAAATTTTCGATACCACCCCGTGGGGCAAGATCCATAAAGCCCTCATAGCGCAGGTGGAACTCGGTGTAGGGATGAGTCGAGACGAACTCCCCGATCACGTCTCCCCCACCGTGACAGTGCTCATCTCCGGCCTTGTCGTGCTGGCCGACCGCATCGCCTCACAATTGGACTGGACGCAAACCGCGCAACGCGAGATGGACGAGGGGATCATTAGCCTGGCGGACCCGAAACAGTGGGTGACGCATCGGACGGCGGAGTCGGTGGAGATCATCAAGAAAACCGTGGGACTTTACCAGAATTGGCCCACGCGGGAGGCCGCACGCGCAGACATTCTCGACGGCTTCCCGCCCCGCTTTGCGCAGGCAGCGGCGCTGGAGCAGGGCGACGGACTGTGGAATGTCATGGCGGCCACAGGTTCTGGCAAGACCGAGGCGGCACTGCTACGGCACGCCACCCGGAATGAACGCCTGATTTTCCTGCTCCCCACCCAGGCCACCACAAACGCCATCATGCGTCGAGTGCAGAAAGCTTTTAAGGGCACCACCAATGTCGCATCGTTGGCTCATGGTTTAGCAATCACGGAAGATTTCTATTCCCAGAACATTTCGGTGTCCGACGTGATGGTGGGAGATAATTATCAAGATAACGGCGGCCTGTTCCCCACCGAGTTTGTGAAGTCCGGGGCCTCGCGGCTCCTGGCACCGGTCTGCGTTGGCACCGTTGACCAGGCGATTCTAGGATCGCTGCCTACCAAGTTTAATCACCTGCGGCTCCTGGCCCTCGCCAACGCTCATGTGGTCATTGACGAGGTGCACACCCTGGATGCCTACCAATCCGAGCTGCTCGAAGACTTGCTGCACTGGTGGGCTGCCACCCACACCCCCATTACTTTCCTCACCGCAACCATGCCGGCGTGGCAGCAAGAAAAATTCAAGCAGGCCTACAGCAAGCACGACAGCGACCCGGCGCGCTTCCCCAGCTTCACCACGTGGCTTCCCCGGTCGGGGGACGAGCTCGACTCAGCTCCGGCCACGGACGCGCCTCCCGTGGTGATACCGACGGAGCCTTACACCATTGATCTCACTGTCGATCCGGTTCCTTATGACCAGTTGGTGGACAGCCATATCCGGTGGATTCAGGCCCAACGCCAGGCGTATCCGCAGGCTCGCATCGGAATAATTTGCAACACTGTGGACCGGGCGCAGGCAATCGTGCAGGCATTCGATCATGAGAAGCCGGTGTTGTTGCATTCGCGTATGACCGCCGAGCATCGGCGACGGAATGCCGAGGAACTCGAACAAAGTATCGGTAAGAATGGCGAGGCAACGACCGTGCTTGTGGTTGGGACTCAGGCGATAGAGGCGTCGCTGGATATCGACCTTGATGTGCTCCGCACCGAGCTTTGCCCGGCGGAGTCGCTCATTCAACGGGCCGGGCGGCTTTGGCGCCGTGACGATGCTGCCCGGGCGGATCGGGTGCCTGGGCTGGCGCATAAAACCATTTCCATTGCCGCCATCGATAATCCTAAGGAGTGGCAGACCAAGCCGTATTTCGCGGCGCAACTCGACCGGGTGGCCCATTGGATTGCTGCGCTTGATGAGGTTGATGGGAAGAAGCCGCTGCGCTTTCCCGATCAAATCCAGGACTTTATCAATCAATCGTCCATGGGGCTCACCGAACTGTTTACCACCCTGAACGACGACGAAGACGATAATGCGAGCGGCATGGACGAGATCGCCGAGCTTATCCACAAGATCAACGCCGGTAATAATGCTCGCATTGATTTCTCCACGGTGCTTGCCGACGATGCAACAAACACCGATTTTTTCACCATCACTCATAAAGATGAGCTCGCCGAAACCGCCACCCGGCTCATCGACCGGATCACCATTCCCGCAATCCTGCATGACCCGACCGGGACGATTCCCGGCGCCTGGACGGGAAGCATTGCGGAGCTCAACAGCATCAAATGGCATGATACCGAAGCCATTCGGGAGGCGCTGCGGGCGGTCGTGGAAATCCCGGACACCAGCAGCTATAAGGCGATGACCAGCGAGGCCACAGACATTACCAGTAATTCATCCATCCTATGCCGCTACAAGGTGGTAGAAAATGCCAACAGGTTCTACGATCAGCGGCTTGGGCTCATACCCGTTAAGGAGAGCTGATGGCCTATTCCGAGGAAGCCCTAGCGTTCTCGACAATCCCGACAAAAGACCAGGTGCGGTTGGAGGATCGGGTTTCGTACCTTTACCTGGAGTATTGTCAGGTGCGGCAGGATCGTACGGGTGTTATTGCACGTCAACGTGGGGATTATCCCAGTGATTCCCCTAAACGGATTCGTATCCAGCTTCCGGTGGCTGGGTTGGGAGTATTGATGTTGGGTCCGGGAACCAGCATTAGTCAACCAGCGGCAACGTCGTGTGCCCGGGCCGGCACGGCAATTTTGTATTGTGGTGGCGGTGGGGTTCCAGCTTATAGCCTGGCGACGCCGCTCACATCGTCGGCCCGGTGGGCAATCGCCCAGGCACGGCTGGTGGCTAATGAGGCTCACCAGCGGAAGGCCGCCGTCATTCTTTATCGGAAACAGTTGGGCATTGAGGTCATGCCTAATAATGCGTCCATAGCCACCATGCGGGGGCTTGAGGGGCGGCTTATGCGCCAAACCTATAAGCAGGTGGCTGCCCGCTATAAGGTCAAGGATTTCAAGCGCAACACCGAGTCGCCGGATCCGATCAATCAGTCCCTCAATCTGGCGAATTCTATTCTTTATGGTTGTGCGGCGGCTGCTTGTTCCGCAATTGGTGTAAATCCCGCGTTGGGGATCATTCACCGGGGTGATATTCGCTCGCTGCTTTTTGACCTGGCCGATATGTATAAGCCGGATATATCGATTCCTTTGGCGTTTAAGCATGCTCGTTCGGATAACTATGCGACACTGGTCCGTAGTGATCTGCGGAAACTTATTGTGAAGAACAAGATTCTTGAAGAGATGCTCCAGATTCTCATGACGATTTTGACCCCCTACCTTCCGGCGCGGAATGATGACCGGCTTATTGGTGGTCGTAATCGTGAGGTTGCTGGGCATACCCAGTATGCCTAGTCGCAGGTTAGGGGAATGTGATGTTTGCTGTTATTAGTTGTACGGCGATTCCCGATCATGTGCGGGGGTTTCTCACTCGGTTCTTTTCCGAGGTGTCGACTGGGTTATATGTGGGGATTGTTTCCCCGGTGGTGCTTGATAATCTTTGGGCCCGGATTGATGGGACTATCACAGTGGGTTCGTTCACGTTGGTGCATAGTTGCCATGAGCGGGAGCAAGGTTTCAATATTCGGATGACGGGTCCGCAGTCACGCCCACTGTTTGATATGGATGGGTTGTTATTGACTTCGCGGGTTCCACAGGATGATGAGCCGGAGTTAGACGAGGAAGACACGGAGGATGCGGCGTAGCATCGGGCCCGGCGGGGTGCTTTAGGCGTCGTAAAGCGGGAAACAGAGAAACCCGCCCCACCACGGTTACCCAGGTGGGGCGGGTTGTGCAGACCAGAAATTGCGGATTCTTGGCTGACTACATGTCGAATGCTTCGTCCAGCGGGACGGAGGCACCCGTGAAGTCACCGTACCCATCATCACCATAGATGGCGTCACCGTAGGTGGGGATGGAGTACGCGGCATTGCGGGCGGCCTCGGTGGGCTTCACCGCAATATTGCGATACCGGGCGATGCCGGTGCCGGCCGGAATGAGCTTACCAATAATCACGTTCTCTTTCAGGCCAATCAGCTTGTCGGAGCGCTTATTGATGGCTGCGTCGGTGAGCACGCGGGTGGTTTCCTGGAAGGAGGCGGCCGACAGCCAGGACTCGGTGGCCAAGGAGGCCTTCGTGATGCCCATGATTTCGGAGCGCAGCTCGGCGGCCCGGCCACCGGCCTTGATGGCCTCCGTGTTGGCAGCCTTGGCCTCCGCCAGGTCGACGAGGGTGCCGGGCAGGAATTCGGTAGAGCCGGATTCGATCACGGTGCCGCGGCGCAGCATTTGGCGGATGATGATTTCGATGTGCTTGTCGTGGATGGCCACGCCCTGGGCACGGTACACGGCCTGCACTTCATCAACCAGGTGTTGTTCCACACCGCGGCGGCCCAGGATTTCCAGAACATCGTGGGGGTCGGCGGGGCCGCGCAGGAGGCGGTCGCCGACGTTCACGTGGTCGCCTTCGGCCAGGGTGCGTTCGATCCAGGCACCCGGGTTAGAGCTCATGGGCACGCGCACGTTGGCCAGGCCTTGGCGCTTGGACAGTTTCTCGTACACCACATCGTCCGAACCATCATCGGGGCTGATGGTGAGGGTGTAGAAGTTGCCTTCGTCTTCCAGATGTACCGTGCCGGCCACCGAAGCAATGGGGGCGCGGTTCTTGGGCACACGGGCTTCGAAGAGCTCCTGCACGCGGGGCAGGCCGCCAGTGATGTCGCCACCAACACCACCCTGGTGGAAGGTACGCATCGTCAGCTGGGTGCCAGGCTCGCCAATGGATTGGGCGGCCACAATACCCACGGCTTCGCCAATGTCGACCTGCTTGCCGGAGGCCATGGAAATGCCATAGCACTTGGCGCACACGCCGGTGGCGGTTTGGCAGGTGAGCACGGAGCGAACCCGGACCTGATCCACCCCGGCGTTGACGAGTTTGGTGACCAGTTCGTCAGTGAGGTAGTCGCCGGCTTCGGCCAACACTTCGTCGCCTTGGGTGACCGCCTTGGCAAGGGCACGGCCGGACACGGAGGTTTCGATCATGGGGTGCGGTGTATAGCCCACGACATTACCCTCAACGTCTTTGACTTCCTCGGAGATGGGAACGCGGATGCCTTGGGCGGTGCCGCAGTCTTCTTCCCGAACAATGACGTCCTGTGCCACGTCCACGAGACGACGGGTGAGGTAACCCGAGTCAGCGGTACGCAGGGCGGTGTCGGCCAGGCCCTTGCGGGAGCCGTGGGAGTTGTTGAAGTACTCCAGCACCGACAGGCCTTCCCGGAAGGAGGTTTTGATCGGCCGGGTGATGTAGTCACCCTTGGAGTTCACCACCATGCCCTTCATGCCGGCCAGCGTCCAGATTTGGCGCATGTTACCGGCAGCACCGGACTTCACAATCATGGGGATTGGGTTGTCGTCCGGGTAGAGCTCTTCCACGGCCTTACCCACCGTGTCGGTGGCATGCTTCCACAATTCGACCAGGCGTTCGTACCGGTCGCGGGTGGTGAGGGCACCCTGCTCCCAGTATTTGCGCTCGATCTCCTGGGCCTCGGCCTCGTAGGATTCGAGCATTTCTTCCTTGTTGTCCAGCACCAGCACGTCGGACATGGCGATGGTGACACCGGAGCGGGTAGCCCAGTAGAAGCCGGCGTCCTTCATCTTGTCCATGGTTTGGGCGACGGTAATCATGGGGTATTTGGCGGCGAGGTCGTTAATGACATCACCGAGCATGATTTTGTCGGTGCCGCCGCCTTTGCGCACCATGACGCCTTCAAGGTACGGGTAGTTCCAGGGCAGCAGCTCGTTGAAGAGGATGCGACCCAGGGTGGTTTCCGCCAGCCAGGTTTGGCCCTGCTCCCAGCCGTCGGGGAAGTGCTCCGCCTCGATGTCGGCAGGCGGCCGCAGGTGGGAGATGCGCACCTTGATCTTGGCTTGCAGGCCCAACACGCCGCGGTCCTTGGCCATGATAGCTTCCGCCACGGAGGAGTACACGCCGGTGGCGGGGCCGTCGGCGGTGGCGGGCCGGTAGGCGCCTTGACCGCCGAATTCGTCCTCGCGCTTGTCCATGGTGAGGTAGTACAGGCCGGTCACCATGTCCAGGCGGGGCATGGCCAGCGGCTTACCGGATGCCGGCGACAGGATGTTATTGGATGCCAGCATGAGGATGCGGGCTTCCGCCTGCGCCTCCGCAGAAAGCGGCAGGTGCACGGCCATTTGGTCGCCGTCGAAGTCAGCGTTGAAGGCTTCGCAGGCCAGCGGGTGCAGCTGGATGGCCTTGCCTTCGATGAGTTTCGGCTCGAAGGCTTGGATACCCAGGCGGTGCAGGGTGGGGGCGCGGTTGAGCATCACCGGGTGTTCGGCGATGGCTTCTTCCAGCACATCCCACACCTCGGGCCGGTGGCGTTCCACCATGCGCTTGGCGGACTTAATGTTTTGGGCAAAGTCGTGTTCGACCAGCCGCTTCATGACAAACGGCTTGAACAGTTCCAGTGCCATGAGCTTCGGCAGGCCACACTCGTGCAGTTTGAGCTGCGGGCCGACAATAATGACAGAACGCCCGGAGTAGTCCACGCGCTTACCCAGCAGGTTTTGGCGGAACCGGCCCTGCTTGCCCTTGAGCAGGTCGGACAGGGATTTCAGGGGTCGGTTGCCTGGGCCGGTGACGGGGCGACCCCGACGGCCGTTGTCGAACAAAGCATCGACGGATTCCTGCAGCATGCGTTTCTCGTTATTGACGATGATCTCGGGGGCGCCGAGGTCGATCATGCGCTTGAGGCGGTTATTGCGGTTAATGACGCGCCGGTACAGGTCGTTGAGGTCGGAGGTGGCGAAGCGGCCACCGTCGAGTTGCACCATGGGGCGCAGCTCTGGGGGGATGACCGGAATGCAGTCGAGCACCATGCCGGCGGGATCGTTGCCGGAGCGTTGGAACGCGGCAACCACCTTGAGGCGTTTGAGGGCCCGCATTTTCTTCTGGCCCTTGCCCTCGGCGATGATGGTGCGCAGCTCTTCGGCCTCCGCATCAAGATCAAAGTTCCGAATGAGTGTTTGAATTGCTTCGGCACCCATGCCGCCGGTGAAGTAGTCCTCGTAGCGGTCGACGAGTTCCTCGTAGATGGTTTCGTCGATAATCATTTGCTTGGGGGACAGTTTGACAAAGGTTTGCCAAATCTCCTCCAGGCGGTCGATTTCCCGCTCCATGCGCTCCCGAATGTGCTGCATTTCCTTATCGGCAGCGTTTTGCACTTTACGACGCGCGTCCGCCTTGGCACCCGCGGCCTCTAGTTCGGCCAGGTCCTCTTCCAGTTTTTGGGCCCGCTCCGCAAGCTCGGATTCCGCATCGGCCTCCACATCCTTCTTTTCCAGCAGCATTTCCGCTTCGAGGGTGGTGAGGTCATTGTGGCGGGCCTCATCATCCACACTGGTGATGATATTGGCCGCGAAATAGATGATGCGTTCGAGATCCTTGGGGGCCAGGTCCAGCAGGTAGCCCAGGCGGGACGGCACACCCTTGAAATACCAAATGTGGGTGACCGGGGCCGCCAATTCGATATGGCCCATGCGTTCGCGGCGCACCTTGGACTTGGTGACTTCCACGCCGCAGCGTTCACAAATGATGCCCTTGTAGCGCACCCGCTTGTATTTGCCGCAGGCGCACTCCCAGTCCCGGGTGGGACCGAAAATCCGTTCGCAGAACAGGCCGTCCTTTTCGGGCTTTAGGGTACGGTAGTTGATGGTCTCCGGCTTCTTAACCTCGCCCTTCGACCACCGGCGGATGTCGTCAGCGGTCGCCAGGCCGATGCGAAGCTCTTCGAAGAAGTTGACGTCGAGCACGTAGCTCCCTTTCTTAAAGAAGTGTGGTGAAATACCGTTAGGCAATGTCAGCGTCGGAACGCTCATCGCGGCTCAAGTTGATACCCATTGAGGCACCAGCCTGGTCAAAATCATCATCGTCGGAGCCCGACAGTTCCATCGGGGTGCCATCGGCGGACAAAACCTCCACGTTCAGGCACAGGGACTGCAATTCCTTGAGCAACACCTTGAACGACTCGGGAATACCCGGGTCGGGGATGTTTTCACCCTTCACAATGGCCTCATACACCTTCACACGGCCCACCACGTCGTCGGACTTGATGGTGAGCAGCTCTTGCAGCGTGTAGGCGGCACCGTAGGCCTGCATGGCCCACACCTCCATTTCGCCGAAGCGCTGGCCACCGAATTGGGCCTTACCGCCCAGCGGCTGTTGAGTAATCATGGAGTACGGGCCGGTGGAGCGGGCGTGAATCTTCTCGTCCACCAGGTGGTGCAGCTTCAGAATGTACATGTAGCCGACCGACACCGGGTAGGGGAACGGCTCGCCGGAACGGCCGTCGAAAAGCTGGGCCTTACCGTCGGCGTTCACCATCACATCCCCGTCGCGGTTGGGCAGGGAATTAGCGAGCAGGCCGGCGATCTCGTCGTTCGTGGCGCCGTCGAACACCGGGGTGGCGGTCAACGAGCCGGCGGGCACATCGTACAGGTCCTCGGGCAGGGTCTCCAGCAGCTTGGCGTTGGCGGGATCATTCACGTCGACCTTCCAGCCGGCGGCCGCCAACCAACCCAGGTGAACCTCCAGCACCTGGCCGATGTTCATACGACGCGGCACACCGTGCGTATTGAGGATCACATCGACCGGGGTGCCGTCGGGCAGGAACGGCATGTCTTCCTGCGGCAGGATCTTCCCCACCACACCCTTGTTGCCGTGCCGACCGGCCAGCTTATCGCCGTCCTGGATCTTCCGTTTCTGGGCCACATACACCCGAATCATCTCGTTGACGCCCGGGCCCAGGTCGTCCTCATCCTCCCGGGAGAAGCGGCGCACCCCAATGACCTTACCGGTCTCACCGTGCGGCACCTTCATCGAGGTGTCACGCACCTCACGGGCCTTCTCGCCGAAGATGGCACGCAACAGGCGCTCCTCCGGGGTCAGCTCGGTTTCACCCTTGGGGGTCACCTTACCCACCAGGATATCGCCGTCGCGCACGTCGGCGCCGATGCGCACAATACCACGCTCGTCCAGGTCCTTGAGCACGTCCTCGGACACGTTCGGGATTTCCCGGGTGATCTCCTCGGCACCCAGCTTGGTGTCGCGCGCATCAATCTCGTGCTGCTCAATGTGGATGGAGGTCAAAATATCCTCCTCCACCAGGCGCTGGTTCAAGATGATGGCGTCCTCATAATTGTGACCCTCCCACGGCATGAATGCCACAAGCAGATTCCGGCCCAACGCCATTTCCCCGTTGTGGGTGCCAGGGCCGTCGGCCACGACCTGGCCTTCCTCCACCCGGTCGCCCTCATCCACGAGCGGCTTCTGGTTATACGAGGTGCCCTGGTTCGTGCGTTCGAATTTGCGCAGCATGTAGGTGTCGCGCACCCCGTCATCACCCATGATGGTGATGTAATCGGCGCACACGGTTTCGACCACACCGGCCTTCTTGCTGATAATCAGGTCGCCCGCATCGTAGGCGGCACGCAGCTCCATGCCAGTGCCCACCAGCGGCGCCTCGGAACGCACCAGCGGCACGGCCTGACGCTGCATGTTCGCACCCATGAGGGCACGGTT
>ERZ773010.975-NODE-975-length-18687-cov-25.306086_pt1 | contig 18687 bp, 16 predicted proteins | sample MGYA00580842_ERZ773010 | MGnify/ENA primary metagenome ERZ773010 (study PRJEB29015, sample SAMEA2737982) | human oral metagenome | biome: human oral; feature: human-associated habitat; material: dental | place: China | collected 2107 ...
CTCGCTGTTACAGTGGCGTGACCGCTTTGGCTTGTACCAAATTCTCTATTAAGTCAATAGACACCTAACCCAATCATATGTGATTTTTCTCATCGTAGCATGAGGGATATATAGTGTCAATAAACGTATAGGGGTAGTGCTATAGTCTAATCCGCATTTGATACCATTTAGCACCACCATGATCAGACTCCGATTCGCCTTCATTTACAAAGCCAAACTTGGCATAATAGGGAATCTTTTCTTCCTTACATGTCAAAATTACTCCCTTTCGTTTTTCTTTTCTCACCAGCTCTATGAAAGCCTCAATCAGTCTGCCTCCTACGCCACGGTTCCGATACTTAGGCATTGTATTCAGACCAAATATCATCTGCCAAGCACCGTTTGGATTATGCAAGGAAGCATCTGCGAACATCTCATCCGTTAAGATTTCATCATCAGACACAAAACCATCGATAAAACCAATAGGTTTGTCTTCATCAAAGGCAATCAAAAAATGACCTGCGTAATACTTTAATCGCGCTGCAAAAGCCTCACGAGGCGCAGCCTCTGCCGGAGGGAAACAAGTTGCTTCGATATTCGTTACTAAATCTAAATCTGAGACTGTAGCTTTTCTTATTAACATAGAGTTTTCCTTCTAATCAAAATATATTTTATTATTTGCAAATAAATCTACTGTTTGTATTCGTTGAGCAGAGTATTGGTTTTCGCTATATAAATACTCAACTTCATCTATTAAATCTTGAGGAACATTTCCATAAACCAGCTCAGATAAGTATTCTGTCACCATAGCCGAGTCAAAATCTAAGGGCTCTATATTATCAATAAAGTCTAAAAAAGCACACTCATCATTTGAACATCGTAAATATATCAAAAGTTCTTTTAAGGCAATTCTTTCATTCATCTGTTCTGTCATAAGTGAGTTCTTTCTACTCATATTCAAAAAAACTTTTTGTGCCTTAGATCCTGAACGAAGCTCATAAGTAAAAGTATTATTAATAGTACTACCTTTAACAATTAACTTATAATACTTTTTAGATATACTCCCCACGACTCGACCAAAAAGCTCTTTAACTTTATCGGTTGCTACGAGCCTATTAGAAACAACGATGTCATAAATATCTTCATCAAGATATTTAGTAATATAGGATTTCAACAACTCAACTTCTTTTGCCCATTCACCATCAACATTAAAACGAAGATATCTAGCAGATTTATAAAATTGACTTAACAAGGATAGAAATTCATTCTCACGTGCACTAAAGCTTATACTTTCATTCTTCCGTCGAAGAAACTCGTTTATTTTATCCCTAAGTTCCATATGACTATGTGTAATTAAGCTATTCTCAAAGTCATCCTCATTTTCATAATACTCCATACCCCAAAGTACACAAACAATCTTTTGTAACCTCTCAATTCCAACTGCTAAGCTATATAACGAAGAAAATGTAGCTCCATCATTCGAAAAACTAGTCAACCGATTTATCTCATGGATACCATTATAAATAAACTCCCCAGATACATCTAACTCAATAACCATATTGAAGTTCTTATAATTCCATATTTTTTCCATATCGATACTCCTAAGCAGCTTCTCCAACTAACATCTAATCAATATTAATTTCTCTTATGATTTCGTATACTTAGGCACATTGCGATACTGCATTGGTAAAGAATTCTCTTTTACCTTAAATCCATGTTTCTCATAAAATGGAGCATTTGCACGATCTCCAATCATAACATTAATATACAAATACGACTTGTATGCGTCTTTTACCATTTCTAGCAAATGCCCAGCAATACCTTGACCTTGATAATCAGGATGAACTAACACATAATTGATAAAGCACACAAGTTCGCTATCATCCATGACGCGGATGAGGCCTACTAAACGATTACCGTCCCAAGCAGAAATCACGCACGATGAATTCATCAAAGCCTTATGTAATCGATCAGGATACTTGCCCACCACCCAACGGACAGACAGAAATAACTCTGCTACCTCTTGGGGTGTAAAGTACTTTTCTTCAGTATACGTAATCGCCATAAAAGCTCCTCCAACAAATCCCGAAATATTCACTATCAAATAGATGGCCGCTATCATTTAAATAGACTATAAAGCTAAATAATCACTATTAAACTAAATACTCCCTATTAAACGAGTGCCTTACTCATATAGATAACATCATCCATAGGATTATAATAGTATGGTTCACATTCAGCAAAACCATGCTTCTTATACAAATGTATGGCTGCCTGCAACGGTTCTATTGTATCTAGCACCATTTCCGTATACCCAGAATTCTTAGCATGATCCATAATACTTTCAATAAGACGATCACCCAAAGCATATCCACGGCCCTCAGGACGCACATAGAGGCGTTTCATTTCACAGCGCGTATCACTATGTTGATAATAGGCCACCATGCCTAGCACTATCTCTTTTTCATCAATGGCTACCAATAATTCACCATTGGGCGCCGTATATTTCTCAGCAATATCGGCTAATTCCTTATCCAAATCCTGAAAGGATAAATCACGGCCAAGCCATTGTGTATACTCTGTAATTAACTCTTTCACTTGATCTAAATACGGTTTTCCATCAACAATCTTAATCATATAAACTCCATCAGTAGTAATTACTTTAACTTTCTCATCTCACGGATAAACGCCTCTGCCTCTTGCAAGTTCTTAGGAAATTCAAAGTAAATGCAGCTTTCATGACCACAATAAGGATTTCGGAAGTCATAGCCGCTCAACAACAAATACTCGATAATCTTCCATTCTTTGTCATTAGATTTCTTAGGAGCCTTGAACTTCTCGTTCACAAAGTACATTTTACCTTTACAAGTAGGGCAAGTTTTATTTTTATTAAATAACTCGTAGTTTGTGCCCTCCGACAAGGAGATCCGGCAATTTACACATACATTTTTATAGCCCATAACTATTTACTCCCATATGGTTTATGCTGAAAGATAGCTTTTACAATCCCTTCACCAACAATATTGCCACCTTCCATGATAAGGAACTCTGCACCTGCCTGTATAGCAGAATAATCTACGGTTTTATATACTGGTAAAGCATTCGCTTGAATTGGTTTATCAAAGATGACATCTTCACCATCGATAAAGTTGATACCAAGATATTCCTCAGTACCTTTTATAACGATATGAGAATAGTACATTCCATAATTTAAATTCGGCGGACTCGTTCTCTTCTTGCTAAAGAATGTAACAGTGCAGCAAATAGTAAAATCTAAATCACTCATATTAGGCCTCATTCAACTACATATACCATATCACCTGTAAAATAGTCCGAAGATAGACTAATTTACCCTATAAGCTTCTACTCTTTGTCATTAGACTTTTGGAAGCTTAGAGATTCTTTTTAACAGAATACGTTTTTCTTCACTTATGTGACAGGTTTTATTAATATTAAATAAATAGTTATTTGTATCTTTCAACACAAAAGTCCTATAGTTACTATATGCATTTTTTATAAACCATTATACTTCTATCTACTTAGACTCTATATCTGTTTTGTATATTTCCGTATTAGCAATTTAAAGTTTTCTTCAACATCTTCATTTAAACCCTTCTCAAGAAAATCACTAAATAAATCCCTATTACTATCTAATATTCTTAAGATTTCCCTAATTTTATGAAATAATTTTTCTACCTTATTATCACACTCATTCTTAATAGCAAAACACAATGTATTATAGTAATGAGGTAACCAATTGGAATTAAATGCCAATTTAATAAAATCCCTAAGATTATTATTTTTAAATAAAAAATCTATATCGACATATCTTAACAGATTATCAAAATTTGAATACATAGTATATCTAGACATATCAGTCTTAACATCATCAGAAATCGTTATCCCTATAACCTTTGCTGAACTTTCAAGTATATAAGCCTCAACAAATGCCTTTCCAACTATTAATCCTTTTTCTAAGGCTTCAAGTTCACTCGCTGGAACTTTATCAAATGTTCCTCGAGCCAGCCCACCACGAAGTAAAACTTTATTAACTTCAAATTCATCTCTACATATATCTCTAATTAAATGTATTAAGGCTAATAAAGATTCATTTTTTATATCTGTTGTATACAGAATTATTGAATCGCTAAATATATAACCTTTAACCTTTCGATCAGGTTCTACCTTTGAGAACTTATTATATACAAGAGAAGCAAAACCTTTTATATATTTTATCGCATCATCATGCTCTAGGTTTTTAAGCGTTTCCTTGAAACCCAATATATCCAAATATGCAACATATCTCATTTTTTATTCCTTCCTATAAAATCCACATGACTTATTAAGAGTAATCAGCATTTTCAAGATATTCTTCTAATTCTACTTTTTCTTTGTACTCCTCAAGCTTCATACGATAATCTTCAATATATTTTCTATGATCAATATAATCGAGCCCCTTAAGATTAGACTTTAATGAATTAAGAAAAGCTATCTTCTCTATAACTAGTGGAATTTCACTTCCTGACCACGAACATGACAAAGGAAATAAATAAATTTGCTTAAACGCGTCTAGGTTCTTGTTGAATTTCAAAAACTCAAGAATATATACTAATTTCCAATCTGGAAGAAAATTTACAACCACCTCAATAATTTTTTTACATTCTTCAATATCTTCACTATTTTCTCGTAGTTTTTCAATTAACCATGTTCTTTTTCTTTCAAATATAGTTTCATCAGTTGTCTTTGCAAATAGTAACTTCACTGAAGTTTTGATATAAAATAACTTGTCATTATCTACAAGAACTTTAAATGCATACTCCACATATTCTCTCCACTTATCAACAGACCAAATCAGTTCAAAGATTTTACTTGCATTACTATCTCTGGCCATATCATCTTTAACCTTAATCCAATCTATATATTCATTCCAAATAGTAGGCTGTTGATTAAATATCTTTTTAAAAAGATGCCCGCTATAATCCATATAACGATGAACTGATAAAGCACTTTTGTAAATACTTACTAATGAATTAATATCATTTCTAAAGAATTTAATAATTTCCTCATTCTCATCAAAATCCGCATAACCTAAAAATCTTGCCGAAAATTCTGGATTAGTCATTATTTCATCAATCAGTTTTTCCTTAAGTTCACTATCTCGTTCACCATAACGTATCACAACCTTTGCTATTGGTATTATAGGCTGCTTTTTCTTAAAGCTATTTAACATATATAGTTTAAAATCTTCAACTATTTTATTATCTATATTCTCTTCTAGTATGCATTCCCAAATTAATAACAACCAGGTATCCTTTTTATCAAATGTACTATTATTTATAAAGTAATACGTTTGTTCATATCCAATATGCTCAAGCATATATTTAATTTGAGAATATCCATTTAACTTAAATGGTGTTTTTGCATGAATATATAGCTCTAAAACCTTTAAATATAATACACAATCTTTCTCTAAAGCTTTAAAAACACAGTCTAGTCCCATACTTAAAGACCATTTCTCATTATCATGGACTGTTTGCTCTAAAAAACTACATGCTCTAAATAACTCTTGAAAATCGTTTAAATCATATTCTTTGATTTCTTTTGAAATAGATTCTTTATGTACGCGCTCATCCTCATCTATTGTTCTACCACTTAAGTGCTTCTGTCGTAACATCTTATATATCCTGAACTCTTGATTTTGTTCACTTATCATGTAGCGGGAATCTAATTTCATTCCTATTTGTTCCGCTAACTCTTTATATCTAGCAACAATCTTTGCATCAAAAAAATCTGGAGAATTTTTATTAATTACAAAGTCATAAATCGTATTAAAATCTGATTGTAAATATTGTTTCAATTCTTCATCTTTTAAATCATAAAAAAATATTCCTAAAAAAATGTTATTAATAATACTCTGATACTCTTCCCGATTTCGCAAGATGGCTAAATTCTTCCATATATTAGTCCGTATACTAGCTATTGTTTTTGTATACCCAAGTTGCATCCTAACATAACTTATCGATTTACTATTTCTGATCGCTTCGCTAAAAGATATTTCTGTTTTTAGCGCATATTCTACAATATTTAAATATAATATGCTATTATTATAATTTTCTCCATTTTCTGTATAAAACCACAACTTATTTAAAAGGCGCATCTCATGATTATAATTATCTTTATATGAATGTGTATCATATAAGAGTCGCTCACTAAACACGGAATAAAAATCCATTATCAAATCAGGTCTTCGATCAAAGTACCGCATCAAAAGATCAATTGCATCTTCATAATTCTGTGTAAACTTAAATCCACCTAATATTTCTATTATATTGGTACTAGAAGTATTATTTTTTTTAGGAGAATTAACATCAAAATTATGTAAATCAAAATCTACGTATTCTTCTTGTTCAATATGACTCTTGATTATAGATAAGGCTTTGTCAGGATTAATAAGATAAAAAGACTCAAGATAATCTAAATTCTGACTCTCAGGTACACTATCCCAAACAGCATTTATTGAATCTTTAATATATTTTATACACTCTTCGGAATTAAATATTTCTATTAATGTATTTAAAGCATATACAATTTTATTTTTAAAGCTAGGAAACCCAATGGAGATAAGAGCGTCCACACTTACCCATTTTTTCTCAAACAACACATAGTACAGTATATAGTTTCCAAAACTCTGATCTGAAATTTTTATTATCTTATTTTTGAACCAATCCACTAATTCTAATGAATATAAGTGTTCAACTATAAGAATCTCATCAATTTTCTGACCATAGAATTGTTTCAAATTATTATAAAGTTGGTTTTCATTATTTTTCACCGGCCCAGATATGGCAATAAAAAATAACATAAGAATATCTTCTCTTGTTAGCTTCGCTTCATCAATAATTCTTCCATAGTAATTTTTAAAAATATCTTCAGCATTACGTATTGATTGAAATCCATCCTCTATAGATTTCATACCCGCAAGAAAAGCTAGTCTTATATTTCCATTCGAAATTTGTGAAATCTTATTAAGATAATCTAAATTTATTATTCCTAAATTTGATTTCAAAATATTCTTTATTTCATCATCCTGAAACGGTCCAATTTCAATTATATTAGGACTTGTATACTTAGATACTACATTTATAACTCTATCCTTAGCATAGTCTCTTACTGAAATAAGAATCCTAATATCAAAATCAGATGATAATGTTAAAATAGTGCTTATAACATTATCTAGACTTGCAACCATATTTGCATCATCTAAAAAAATCAAATATCTACCTGGATCAGAAATGTAATATTTAATATCCTCATATAATAAGTTCCCATTACTTTTTACACAAAAAACTTTTGTAGTTATATTATCTTCTTCTCTACATGCCTCTACAGCTAATCTAGTCTTTCCAATTCCAGATGGCCCTGTCAATATTGTTACTTTATTATTCTTTATGCTACTACATAACTCAGTAAACTCTGATTCTCTGTAAAAAAACTGACAATCAATAGGAGCGTTTATACCATTTGCATCATATACTTTAACAAAATCATCTATATCAAAAAATTGATTTGTATCTATTGCAATACTAAGTTCATCTTTCGCAATATGTGGATACAATAAGGCTAAATCATGCGAAAGTGTATCAATTCCAATAAGTTCTACTTCAACACCTTCTATAGAAGCTATAATATCATCAAACTGTTCTATATGAATATTTGTAGAACAGTGTCCACAAATGATTTTTTGTATTTTTCCCTTATTAAGTGAAAGTTTTGACTGTTCAAAACATGATAAAATATCCGCCTTTATTTTAGCTGCTGACTGCGACTTCACTGTTCCATAGTTTATCAAAATATAATTGCCTTCATCAGTTAAAACATAAGAATCCGGTGTCCCTTTTGTCGTTTTATTAGTTCCCGTCTGAACACCTAAGGTTTGAATATTTTTAAATTTATATTTTTTATACAAATATGCATCAAATAGTTTTTGAAAAGCGCCCCCCTCTAATTGCATTATAGCACTTTGGATAAAGTTTATATTTTTCAATTCTCTCACCCCATATATACGACTATAATCCCCACTAATCTTAAACAAAGCCCTTTATACTCTAGCTACTGTGCTAATAATTTCATCTACTCAATATATTTAAAAATCCAACATAAATTATCTAATTATATTCTACTATGTTTTGTTGTAAATTCTAAAATATAATATATTTTGAAGAATGAATATCTTAAAAATACAAAAAACATAACACATAAGCTTGAACTATACTCCCAAAATTGTGCCCAAATTTTGGAGATACAGTTTTTATGTCAAAATATTCAAAAGAAGTACAAAAAAGCACATAACTGAAAGATTCTACACTCTCAAAGTCATGTGCTTTCTCTATATAATTTATCGAATACATCCAATAAACTAGGATTTATCAATTTTGCCTAAAGAAAGATTATAAAAGTTCTAACTTATTTAAATCAATCCCAAAATGCTTCATAAATAATTCATCAATCATATTGCGATCATAATGATTATGCTTTATTAAATTATTCATAATATACTCAAAGTTAACCTTATCAGACTTTTTAAAACTTAATAAATTATACAACCAATATGAAAAGTCTGAAAAATCATACACACCTGTTACTTTTTTACAGTCACGATATATTACTGAAGCCTTAACGTCATATCTTTTTTCACATTTTTTTACTGCTTCAGTTACCATTTCCCGTCCAATTTCATATTCTATCTTTTCTTCATTTATCTGATCAAATGTTAATAAGGCAACCCCAAACATATGACTTAATGCTTTTGAATCAAATGCCAAAAAACCCAATTCCTGTAAATAGTATTTTTTCCAGTCTAACAATACTTCTATCCATTCTAAAAGTTCAAGATTATATTCTTTAAGTTCATCAGCAACTAAATCTACTATCTTGACATTATTTTTAGATTCATCAATAACTATTTGAAAATGATTCCCTGACCAGTTAACTTTTCCTTCATTTTTACTCTCTCCCAGTACATTCAAAATATCCCCATAATTTCCACGAATATCAAGTGAGATAGCCTGTGCCACGATACTACTTAGTTCATCATCTTTATTTCCTTTTAAAAAAATATATGATTGTTTTATTTCGCCATCCCAATCATTTTTTTTCTCAAAAGAATCATATATAAGGTGTTCAAGTATCATTAACTTCGCCTTTCATTGCTTTCTTACTTACATATAACCAAAATTATATCTTATATTCTTATTAGCAAGATAACCGCAAAATCAAAGTCTCAAAATAGGATATGCTGTTCCTGGGGCGTTAAAAAACACCACACCTGAGATAGGATCCACTACAACATTTTTCTTTATACCTTTTGACTTATACGCTACCAGACATTGTGGCTTTTTATTTGATCTATCAATACAATTTACAACCTCTTGTCTAGACCAATTCGAACAAAACAAAGTTGATTTCCCAGAATTTTCAGTTTTTAATCTACCAGTAGATTTAGCTCGTACATATGCCTCAGCTATTTTTTTCCCCCTATTGGCAGTAATTATTCTTCTGCTTTTTGGATAACTTCTAACCTCTGCATATAATCTTTCATCTCCATATGTAGTATAGCAGTGGAGTCCATTAATTTTTTCCCCATTAACCGTTCCCCAAAATATATGCTCTAACTTTCCATTCGAAATCCCTCTAGTGTTTAAAATTCCCTCCATTTTTATTCCTCCCCAAAAGTATAATTGAACTTCAAGGTCTAAGTTATCTTTCCGATAGATTTTGTGAAACTCATTGCTCACGCACTAGCGTCCACACCTTCACCTTTCAAGGCTTTCTTCTCAAGTTTCTACAATTCAAACACTATACCCTTTTACAAAAATTCAACAAATCCTTTTAAACGTACTTTTTCAATTTTTAGTATTAAAATAATATCACCTAAGAGTTCTTCATGCTTTTAAAATACAGAAGCACCGTATTTTCAATGGTTTGTAATGACAACATACTTATTTCTTATTATTCCCACTCAATTGTAGCAGGTGGTTTAGATGTAATATCGTACACAATACGGTTGATGTGTTGTACTTCGTTTACAATACGACGGGAGATTGTGTCCAATACGTCGTAAGGGATGCGTGCCCAGTCAGCAGTCATGAAGTCTGTTGTTGTTACGCCACGCAATGCCAATGTATAGTCGTATGTACGGAAGTCACCCATAACGCCTACGGTACGTGTAGCTGTTAATACGGCAAAGTATTGGTTGATGCTGCGATCAAGACCAGCTTTTGCAATTTCGTCACGGAAGATATAGTCCGCATCACGCAAGATGTCGAGTTTGTCTTTAGTGATTTCGCCCATTACACGGATAGCAAGACCAGGGCCTGGGAATGGTTGTCGCCATACGAGGTAATCAGCCAAGCCTAATTCAGAACCAAGTTCACGCACTTCGTCTTTGAATAGATTGCGCAATGGTTCGATAAGACCTTTGAAGTCTACAACTGCAGGCAAGCCACCTACGTTGTGGTGAGATTTAATAACTTCCGCTTCACCAGTACCGGACTCAATAACGTCAGGGTAGATTGTACCTTGCGCTAAGAAGTCAACGGAACCGATTTTACGGCCTTCGTCTTCGAATACGCGGATGAATTCTTCACCGATAGCTTTACGTTTCGCTTCAGGATCTTCAAGACCAGCCAATTTATCTAAGAAACGTTTTTCTGCATCGACGCGAATGAAGTGCATGCCAGAATCTTTGAAAGCTGCTTCTACTTCGTCACCTTCGTTTTTACGCATTAAACCGTGGTCAACAAAGATACAAGTCAATTGGTCGCCTACAGCTTTAGAGATAAGAGCTGCCGCAACGGAGCTATCTACACCACCAGACAATGCCAACAATACTTTGCCATCACCAACGGTTTTGCGGATGTCTTCAATAGCAGATTTCGCATAGTTTGCCATTGTCCATGTACCTGTGAAGCCACATACTTCATACAAGAAGTTGTGAAGCATTTCTTTACCATGTTCAGTGTGCAACACTTCTGCATGGTATTGCATAGCATATAGTTTACGTTCTGTATTTTGCATGGATGCAACAGGGCAATCCTTAGTATGTGCTACGATTTCAAAGCCTTCAGGAACTTTTGCTACATAGTCAACATGAGACATCCAAACAACTTGATCTTCTTCCAAACCTTTGAACAATGGAGATGTAGTGTCCACTTTAGTAGGTGTTTTACCGAATTCACGGTTATCCGCAGATTTAACTTCGCCACCCAATGTATGCGCCATAAATTGCATACCATAGCACATGCCAAGAATAGGAATACCAAGTTCAAAAATCTCTTTTTCAATTTTTGGAGAGTTTTCTTCATACACGCTGTTAGGACCGCCAGTAAAGATAATACCTTGCGGTTTCAATTCCTTAATTTTTTCCAGCGCTTTGTTGTATGGATATACTTCGCAGTATACGTGATTTTCACGAACACGGCGCGCGATCAATTGATTATATTGACCACCAAAGTCAACAACAATTACAAATTCCTTGTTTTCCATGCCTTCCTCCATATGCATCTATTTGTGAAAGTATATTCACTATTTATTATGCCCATACATTTCTGTACTGGGGCGCGTTTTTCCGAGCCAAACGCTAATTTTTCATTACATTTTATTATACCATAGGAAGTATAACGACTCCATATATTCCGTATGTAGATTATAAATAAATCTTTAATGTTCGGATTTCTAGTTATTACTCTTTTGGAGCCTTCCCTATGTAAGTCAATTTACTGTCAATGTTGAAAGATTTCTAGCTATCACTTTTTAGGGGCCTCTCGTTTATACATTTTTACGGCCCCCACGGGACAGATGGAATAGCAATCACCACAACCGATACAGCCTTTCCCAATGATAAATCGAGTCTTACCTTCGGTGATGCATTGAACAGGACAATCCTCAGCACAAGCACCGCATTTAACGCAAGTATCGTCAATATTAAACTTTAGATTTCCCATTATACATCACCTCCTATCTACGGTGTATCTGTGCCAAACTTAATATTATCTACTTTTATTTCTTCTTATTTAATTCACTATTATACGCAATAGCGGAATAGATTGCCTTTGCCACGCCTTGGTGGTTATTGTCTGTCGTTTCGTATCGTGCTGCTTCTTTAATGTTCGGCTTGCTATTGCCCATGGCTACGCCAGCGCCCGCAAAGCGTAGCATAGATAGATCGTTTTCGCTATCCCCTAGTGTCATTACCTCGTCAGGGCTTAAGCCCCAATGTTTTGCCAAGGCTTCTACGGCAGTGCCTTTTGTAGTGTGAGGCAAGACGAATTCTAAATTACCTTCACTAGAGAGCAGCACATCATAGAAACGTTCACGACCTGTACCATCGTGGGATAAACCTTGGTATTCATCGCGCAAGTCTTGCAAGATACGTTGACGCATCGGTTCATCACCGTAGAAGATCTGAATCTTCTCAGGCCCTTCGTCTAAGGATTCCATATGAGCTAGCAAATCACATACCATTGTCCGCGTAGCCAAGATAAATGGACGAATATTGGGTCTAAAGAAGAAATTGGATTGCTCTATTTCACATTCAGACATCTTTACCTTTGCTGCTTCGTTGCCTTCCGCCAATGCATAGTGGTCGTATGTTGCGCCTGGCAGGCGAGTGTCTCCTGTACCAGAAATCTGATTTTTTGTAATAGGCAGATGATTATCCATCATGCCATGTGACCCCTTTTTATCTCCTTCATTGCGTTCGCTAGCACATACGCCTAAGCGTTCAGGTGTAATACATCTAGACGGAGGATACATGCCAAAGATTTGGTCTTTCACATAGGCCTCTACATAAACGCCATAGGTTAACAGTTTGCGCAACAAATGTAGTGCTTGTTCTTTATCAAAACTTACGTGGAATAGACTGCGGTTTTCATCCTTATCCATCACATAAGCGCCATTGGTGCACATGAAATAGCGCAAGCACGGCAATTTTTCAATGACATCATTCATCTCATTCCAAGCGCGGCCAGAAGCAATGGCTACGCGGATGCCACTTTCACGAGCGGCACGAATCGCCTCAATAGCATCCTCAGGAATTGCCTTTGCATCGGTTACCAAGGTGCCATCTACATCAGATGCGATGAATCGAATGGGCTTATCCCCAGTGAGGCCTATATAATTTTTTATTTCTAATGTTTCAGTCGTGGCCATACATCCTCCTTCTGTTCCTTCTATTCCCTTTATTCTTTTTATTCCTTCTATTCCTTCTATTTAGAATTATTAAATTCGGCTACAATTTCTTCTAAGATTTCTGGGTGTTCTACCAATCGCAATACTGTGCCACCAATGATATTTGCACCGTCGGTAATGGTTTGTTCAATGGTAGGCTCTAACATGGCAGCAGCAAATTCTTTAGAATGGCACACCTTTGGCTCGCCGGCCAAGCGTAATTTAGGATGGAATGCTGCACATTGATAGCTTACATTGCCAATATCCGAACTACCTCCAAGGGCTGCTGGACCGGGCTCAAAATCGAGGCCCATGTCGGCCATTACCTCTTCGATAAGCGCTGTGCCACGATTGTTTTGGTTCATATCATCATACGGATTGCCATAAAATTCTACATCCACAGTTGTACCTGTGCAAAGGGCCGCCCCTTCAAAGATTTTTTTGATTTGCTCAGATAAACCATTCAAGTACTCACGCTCCGTATGACGCACAGTGACCTCTAATTCACCGAAGGCAGGAATCACATTGGATGCGTTACCTCCCGCAATGATCCACGTGCCGATACGCGTTTCAGGACGCACCTGTTGGCGCATCATATCCATGGCATGGATAGCGAGTTGCACACCATTCACCGCATTGATACCGTTCCAAGGCTCACCGGCCGCATGGGCTGGCTTACCGTGATACTTAGCACGGAAGCAGTCGAGTGCCAAGAATTGTGAGTTAGGACGCGTTTCTTCGCCGTCGAGATGCACCATAATGGCAAAATCGTATTCTTTGAATACCCCTGCATTGCACATATCCACCTTACAGCCCATCGCTTCTTCGTCTGGTGTACCGATAATATCGATGTCCATGTTGAAAGCTACGCCTTCTTGTTGCATTTTATGTAGTGTCAATGCAGCTAGCACGCTCATAGAGCCGCTGGCGGAGTGACCGCATGCATGGCCTACCTCTGGCAGTGCATCGTATTCACAAAGTATGGCTAAACGACCTTTTGGGTTGTCTACTTTCACAACAGACGACTTAAAGGCAGTGGGCAAATCACAGAATTCATAGATTACGTCCATGCCGTGTTTTTCGAGAACAGCGCCTATGGTTTTAACGGACTCAAACTCCTGACTGGAAATCTCAGGATTCTTGGCTAATGTGTAATTAATGGTAAACGCATCAGGTGCGAAGCTTTTACAAAGATCAGCAAAAGTAGTTGTAAGGGACATATTGCCTCCATGTATATAACCACATTATTGTAAAGGATTATAATACTCTACAATAAAGAATAAAAAACTCGTTTACTCTTAATTATACAATGTTATTGCCTATTGGTGTAAAATTCCGTACAATATAAACAGAAATGTATAAACCATGTATATGGATGTTTGAGGAGGATACTATGTTTAAGTTCAAAAAATTGACAGCCATCGCCCTCGTAGCGGTAGCAGCAATGGGTTTATTGGCTGGTTGTGGCAACGACAAACCTAAAATGACACAACAAGAAGGTGTATTGCGTGTAGGTTCTGAAACTACATTCCCACCATTCGAATTCACTGAAGGCGACAAATACGTTGGTTTCGACGTTGATTTGTCCGAAGCAATTGCTAAAAAACTTGGTTTAAAAATGGAATTCAAATCCATGGGCTTCGATGCTTTGATTCCAGCAGTTCAATCTGGTGATATCGACATGATCGCAGCAGGCATCAATGCTACACCTGAACGTGAAAAAGCATTGGACTTCTCCGATGTATACTTCGACCAAGGCGGTTTCATCACAGTTGTTCGTAAAGACAACACAACAATCCACAACATGGATGAATTAGCAGGTAAAACTGTAGGCGCTCAAATCGGTACAATCCCGGTTGAAATGGCTCAAAAAATTCCTGGTACAACAGTAAAACAAATCGATTCTAATGCTAATATCTTCATGGAATTGAAAGCTGGTACAATCGACGGTGCTATCATCGATAATGCAGTTGCTATGTACTACCTCAAACAAGGTGCTGATCAAGACCTTAAACTTGTAGGCGAACCTACTAAAGCTGAAGGTACAGTTCTTGGCGTGAAAAAAGGCAACAAAGCTTTACAAGAAGCTGTTAACAAAGCTCTTAAAGAACTTAAAGAAGACGGCACTTACCAAAAAATCTACAACAAATGGTTCGGCGATTACAACAAAAAATAATATGTATTCCTAAGAACTAGGATACATAATAACCCCTCTGAAAGATTGCAGACATCACATAAAATTTGTGACAGCAGATTTTCTTCAGAGGGGATTTTTTTATCATTTGAATCCAATACATGCTGAAGGCTCTGTATTATGCATAGATATAAATTAGAAATAGGCTAGTATATTGTGAGAACAGGTAATCGATAGCAGTATGATATCAATAGAGAACATGCAGATATACTAGTATTTTCTCTTTTACGGTACCTCGCGTTCGTTATATAATAAATATGTATTTACTGTATACATGTATAAAAGGAGGCCTAATGGCACAGTACTTTACGGAACGCCTGCAAAAGGTCTTCCACATGATTTTTACATCCTACAATCAAAAAATGGCTCAAGAAGGCTTACGTCAATTGGAGCTCATCGTCAATAATCAGCAAAATCCAAGTCAACTAAAAGATAGAGCCTTACGAAACGACAAGACAAGCCGTCTTGAAAGTGATATAGACACTAAAGAGGACGCTCTCAAGATAGCCAATGCCCCAGAGGCTCGAGAGCTAGGTGACGCCTATGCACTCTTGGCACGCGTCTATGCAGGGCCTCGCTTTACCTGGGAAGAGTCTAACTTTCCAGAGGATAATATGCGCACCTATCAGTGCTTGCATGATAGCATTCGCCGCTGTAGCCCTATCGGCACATTACAAGCTTTGCGCATTAAAGGCTCCATTACGCCTACCGTAGAGAAGGATATGCAAATTTCCTTCGACGAAGCATTTCGCATTGTCTATGATTACGCAAACCAAGGCGATGCCTATTGCCAATATGTTATAGGCAATGTCTTTTTCTGGCGTGATGATAATCGCATCAGCTCCGCTGAGACTATGCTAACACCTCCGCCTATGAGTTGGACTAAACGCATTCAAAGAAGCCTTACAGCAAACTCTGTGCAGGATCGCATCGCCGCTTTGCAAGGCACTGTGCCAGATGAAACATTACAAGAAAATGCATCTAACCTTGCGAAAGAGTGGTTTAACAAGGCCCTCGACAACGGTCTTGCTATGTTCCAAGGGAACTTGCGCAATATCTATATCGATGAAGCCGATTTCAGCAATGCGCGCCGTGTCGCTAGGACTGCGGCCGAACTTGGCAACCCTGCCATGATGTTATATACAGGCCTCGACTGCCATGAAAATGGTAAATTCGAGGATGCTTTCACATGGTTCACTAAAGGTGCCGCCTTAGGTCAATCTGAAAGTATCGCAGAATTAGCGGATTATTACTATCATTTCTATGATGCTAAAGCGTTACGTTCTACGATTCCCTACGATCCGGTAAAGGCTATCGGTCTCTACCGCCGTGCGGCAACGAAACAGTTTAGTGATGCAGGGTACACCGCCTTACAGGCAGCCTTTGGCTATATCTTTCACATAGGCCACCTGCCTCTTGACTGGGGTCTCATTGCAGATTTAACACATATGGCGGCTACAAAAGATCGCTTCATATTCGCCTTGCCCTATATCGGATACATGCGAATCCACGGTTTAGGGGTGACGAAAAACATTCGCTTCGGTGTACAATCGTTACTGCGTGTCTTAGATGAGGAGCAACGAGCCTTTGAAGAGGAGAATCGCGTTCTTTTCTACGATATTACGCGCGCTTTAACACGTGTTGCCTTGGGCTATGCCTACGAAAAAGGCTATGTAACAGGCAAGCCAGATTTAGATCAAGCCGTATCCTATTACGAGCAATCCCATCAATATATCTTGTCTCATAAAGCCAATTTGGATCCGGAGCTAAGAGATATTCCTATCGATAACGAAGCAGAAGAACGCTTAGCAGCCTTCGAGGAGGTCGATGGTCATTGGCAATACAAAGAAGGCATTGCCGAATCCACTACTACGGTGCGCCCTGCGCCTACCACCTGGCCTCAAAATTCGGCCCGTTTATCTTTGATTATGGATGACTTCTTATGGGATACAACCTTGTACGACTGGCAAACCATTGAAACGGCCTTAGAGTCACAAGAAGAAATGAAGCTTAGCTTTTACAATCATTTTCTATCCGTTCCAGATACATTGCGCAATATCTTTAAGGTCGATGTAAAACGGATGCTACGAGATCACTATCAAATAAGGCTACATGGTTATGATCCATCAGAAGGACACGAAATTATCTACAAGTCCATTTACAACAAAGAGAATACCATAAGCCTATTGAAAGAGCTTTACAATAATCATCAATTGCCTAGCCTCGAGGATAATTGGACTATCGAAAAGGACGAAGAAAAGCCAACCTGGCATTACGTGCTCGATGTGGATCAACAACCGTTCTTGCTAGAGGAATACGATGATGCAAATGCTATGATTCAGGCTGCATTACAAGGATTAAAAGAGAAAAAGTACGAACAAATTAATATTCGCACCCATGACTTTGTAGGCCCATCCTATTTTATTTTTAAAGGTAATCAGTCGGCCCCATTTAGGGTTCAGCTCTATCTGAAAGAATCTGCCCGCCACACCATCGATGAAGATGGAAACCAACAAGACACTCCTGGCAACACCTACTTATTCGAACAATATGTGGGGAACGAAGTGTCCTTAAACTATTGGATTCAAAAAACGATAAATACCTTGGAAATCCCTGAACTAGATAATTGGAAACAGTTAACAGTGCCAAAGGATTTACAAACATAAAAAAGACCATCCCCAGTGAACTGCATTCCAAAATTAAACACAATTTTTGGAGGTGCAATTCAGCAAGATGGTCCTTTTTTTGATAATCCCTATAATCTTAATAATAGAATTATTTTGATTCTAGATTTTTTACTATAGCGTTTTTATGATAGTACTCTTTATAGCACTTTTATTATAATGTTTTTACAACGCCGGCACAGCGTGCGCAAAGTGTAGGATGTGCACTATCTTGACCTACTGTATCGCGGTGGATCCAACAGCGTTCACATTTTTCGAGACCAGAGGCAACAACAACTGTAGCAACGCCAGTTTCTTCGTCTTTAACAGCCTCTGCTGGTGCAGCGCCGTTCACAATGTGAGCTTCGGATACGATAACAAGTTTAGCCAAGCCTTCTTCACCAAGGGTGTTCAATGCATCAAATGCAGCACCTTCAGCATATACTGTAACGGATGCATCCAATGGATGACCAATTGTTTTATCTTGACGAGCAAGTTCCAATGCTTTTTGTACGGATGTACGCAAGTCTAATAATTGGTTCCATTTGTCAGCCAATTCTTGGTTAAAATGTTCTGGATGACCTTGTGGCCAATCTTGAAGCATAACGGATTCGCGCATGCCCT